>ERZ1292632.1736-Hain-H43-01um-R2-1736-length-20170-cov-8_pt1 | contig 15522 bp, 29 predicted proteins | sample MGYA00564407_ERZ1292632 | MGnify/ENA primary metagenome ERZ1292632 (study PRJEB36523, sample SAMEA6512637) | groundwater metagenome | collected 2019-01-08 | study: AquaDiva: Metagenomics assemblies of 32 groundwater samples | reverse complement strand
CCGCTCGCCAATGCTCGTTCGATCTGCAGAGACTTCCCGCTCGCCAGCGCTGGCCCGTTCTCCAGTATGTTGCCGCTCGCCTGGGCCTCACTCTTCCGGCAGCTCGTACCGCCGGTCGCAGGTCGAGCAGACCACGCTCTCGTCGTCCTGGATCGTCAGCTCGTCCATCCGCCGCTCGCCGCAGCTCGGACAACCATGCCCCGGTCTGACCAGGTCTTCGTCCCGAAGTTCCGCCTGGAGTGTCGCGTAGCGCCCGACGACGTGGTCGCGGAAGGGTTTGAGCAGGCGGGCCATCTCAGCCCACTCACCGGCGCTGGCGACCGCCCGCGGGCTGATGCCGACGCTGAGCGCCTGAGCGGAGCCGACCGCCTCGGTCGCCTCGAGGAACCCGTCCAGGTCGATGCGGACGGCCTGGAGCGCCAGCTCTCCCAACTGGCGCTGGATGCGCGCGACGTCCTGTTCGCTGATCAACGCGGCCCGTCGCCCTCTCGCTCTTCGAGTTCGGAGGCAAGGTCCTCGGCCAGGCCGTCGGGCAGCGCCGCGAACGCATCGGGAGCCATCGAATCGGCGATCAGCCTCGCGATCTGCACCTTGAAGGCCCGCAACGCTCGCGGAGTTCTGAGCACCTGGTATATCTCCAGCGCTTGGCTCGGCTTCAGCTCACCTACGACCTGCGTCACGGCTTCCCACGTGTCGTCGTCGATCTCCATCGCCTACGCCTCCACCGCAGCCTGCTCGGCCGCGGCCGCGGGCGCCGGGGCCGTCAGCTCCGGGTCGTCCGCCCGGTGCCCCGCCGGACAGGCGTCGGGCTCGTCCGTGCCCTCGACCAGGAAGCTCGCCATGCAGCCGTTGCAGAACCAGCGCACCTGGCCCTCGGGCACGCCCTTCTGGTTCGGCGTGCGACTGATGAGCTTGCTCTTCGCCCCGTTCCCGTTCGCCTTCTTCACCTTGGGCTTCTCCGCCGCCGGCTTGGCCGCCGGTGTTTCGCCCTCCAGGCTCCAGAAGCGCCAGCCGTTCGCGGCCGAGCCGCCCATGACCGCGCTGGCTGCCGAGGACGGGCTTTTGAAGCGCCGTCCGTCCTCCAGGACGAAGGCAGGCTTGCCCTCCTCGTCCTTCTCGACCGTGCAGACGTAAGCCTGCTTCTTGTAGTTCGCCACGAGGCGAGTCCCTTCCGGTAGGTCCCTGTTCGTGATGACCACTCTGGGCCACCCCCTTTCTTGGAGTGGCACATTACTCACTCGGTCCCGACAACGAAGTCAAGTCTTTTCCCGCTCGCCACCGCGCTCGCCATGCTATTGCCGTTCTCCACCAACCGGCCGCTCGCCACACATCACCCGGTCTCCAGTGGCTCCCCGCTCGCCATTTTCGCATCGGCCTCCGTCCTTTTCCCGCTCACCACCTTCCTTCCGTCCTCCAGTGGAAGCCCGCTTGCCATTCACTTAGCGTTCTCCAACCTCTTGCCACTCTCACGGCTGCCACCAGGGCCGTTCCTCAACGTCGTGGATGAAGGCGGAGCCCGGCCGGCCGGCCATCTCGGCCAGCACGCGGGGAATCGCCTCGCGCAGCAGCCGCGCCCGCTCCTCCTGGCCCAGCCGGTTCCACTCGGCCTCGGCCCGATCCCACGCCTCAACGAACGCCTCATGATCCTGCCGTTCCGCCGGCGTCGCGTCCGGCGGCAGGAAGCAGCGGACATCGCAGACATGGCTCACGGATCGGCCTGCCTCCACTCCACCACCTCGGTGCGCCCCAGTGTCGGCAGAAGCCCGACCCGAAGGGCCTGCGACAGGATCGCTTCGCCGGCGCGCATGCCCTTCGTGACGCGCACGAACGTCTCGGGTGTCCAGCCAAGACGACGCGCCTGATCGCGACAGCCGCCACACGGATCGCTCCCCGCATGCGTCTCGCAAATCGAGCAATAGGGCCTGCCGCAATCCGGGCAGAACGTCGTGCCGGTGATCACGTCGCCTGGAGCGACCGAAGCGCGATCAGGTGCTTCACGCTCTCCGTGTGGGCACGGACCTCATCCAGCGCGACCTGCCGCCAGCTCGAGGACCGCGCCCGCTTTGCCCGCAGGACGTTCGTCCGGGCAAACGAGAGCCACGCCTCCACCTTCCGCCAATCCGCGTCCGAGAGGGTTGCGGCCTTGATCGCCTCCTCCGCTTCCAGAAGCGCTGCGATCGCACTCTCGATCGCCACCAATGTGGTTGCGTCCATTCGGCTTCCTCCTTCTTCCGTAGTGTCGGCTGATCCGCCTCTAGCCTGAACGCCGAGGAACGGCGAATCTATCAGCCATCAGTCCACGACCTGTCGGACGCCGGGGAAAAAGACGGGGAACTGGCGGGAGACGATCTCCCGTGCCCGCTCGAGCGATTCGCCGTACCGCTCCGCTCCCAGGCGCATGAGTCCCTCGACCTCCCGGAGCCCACGCCAGAACTCGGCAAACGTCCCGCTCCTAGCGAAGCCTTCGCCCGCGACCGTGGGCTCGAAGAGGAAGGTCGTACCGTCCAGGTTCACGATCTTGTCGTACGCCTCGATCAAGACCACTCCACCATCAGCCTTCATCTCGACGACGAACAGCGCGTCCTTCGCCTCGGGATCGTCCTCAAGCGATCCGGAGGCTACCAGAGGCGTGGGGGTATCTCCCATGCCCGTACGGAAGTAGCCATCGAAGACCGCAATCGCCCGCACGGCGTCGAGACCAAAACCCAGCAGCATGCCGAGACGGTAGAGGAGCAGCCGCCGCTCGTACGACGTCGGCCCCCACACGGGCCCGATGTCCAGGATTGCCGTCTCGCGCCGGCCCTCCACCACGAGCATGGGCTGGACGTGTCCATCGCGCCGGAGCCACGTTTCCGCCCTCTCCAGCAGCATGTTGAGATCCGGCGGCAGTGGTGCTTCCATCACCGCGCCGCCCGGAGCGTCTCGAGGAACTGCACAGCCCACCGGATCTCTGCACGGAGCTCGTGGCAGCGAGGCCCGACGCCCGCAGGCCAGCAACCATCTAACTGGCCGGCCGCGTGCTCTTCCAGGTGACGCACGAGCGCCTCGCGCGCCTCACGCAGGCTCTTCAACCGCGCGTCCCTCTCCGCTTCGAAGCCACGCCAGGAGAGCGTCACGATCCCGGCCCCTCAAGCTGCGGCAGCACCACGTGCCCCTCTGCCTCCTCCGCTGGAAGCCTCCGGTACTTGAACCCCTTCGCCCTCACGAGCTGGCCGAAGGCCGAGCCTACGGACTTCGCCTCCAGGAGCTGCGTCGCGACTTCTGCCGGCACGGCCTCGTACTCGTAGACGGCACCGCCCTTGAAGCGCACGAGGAGCGTCTCGCCCTCGTGCCCGATCGCCTCGATGTTGCTCGACTTCACGCGCTGGAGGTTCATGGGAGTCGCCAGAATTGCCACCAGCGCCTACGCTCAAGCGGCGCGACCTCGCGGGCGATGAACTCATCCAGCGCAGTCTTAGACTTAACTTCGCGGCGGTCACGCTCCACATCGTCAATGAGACCGAAGCGGTGCTGGAGCGTATCCGCGAAGCGCCATTGAGCTACCTTGTAGGTGCCATATTCGCGAAGCATTTTCGGATCGGTCATCGTGGCCGGATAAAGCGAAGTCTTGGTCTCCGTCCAGCCGCGCCCATCAATGGTGATCATCTGGCCGCAAACACAAGTCGCACGACAGCGCTCCGGATGGAGCACGAGGAGCTGGCCGCAGGAGTTACATGGAATGGGATCGCCGTCGTCGAAGCGCTGCCGCGGCAGGTCCGACCATGGGGCGAAAATTAGACCCGGCGCGACCTCCGCGCCATGCGAACCTTCATGTCCGTAATTCCGGTTGCAGTGCGGCGCATCGCAGGCCGTGACTTCATCCATAACCATCGTTCAGTCCGCCTTTCTCCCGCCCGAGAACTCACGCGCGCTGGGGCACGTCAAGAAATGGCTGATGTAGAGCGGGCCCGCCAGCTCTACGGCCTCCTCGGCTGAGAAGACGGACGTCGCCTTCACTGCCCGTGCTCCGCTGGCCGAATGAACGATCGCATAGACCGTCACGGGTCGAGCGTCGAGCGGCAGGATCGCGCCCGTCGGCGACGTCGTCCAGATGATGCGCCTCGAGCAAGCCCTACAAGCCGCGTCTACCATAAACCACCTCCTAGATTGGGCTGCAGGCTGGGCAGCCAGCTACGATTTGCCGATGAAGGAGTTCGGCGTGTTCCCACCGCAGGACGGATCGGCGACTAGCATTGTGCTCTGCGGCCAGCGCCCTCGCATGACGAGCGCAATAGGTCCCGAGGTCCGTTGATTTCAAGCCAAGGTATCCGTCGGCCAGTGGGATGGTCACGAAGTGGGCCGCACGACCGCAGCTTTGCCAAAAGCCGTCGCGGCCTCGAACAGGCATGTCGCAACGATGCGTAACCACCCGCTTCTTCCTTCGAGCGCGAGTCTAGCGGGAAGCTGGGATGGTGGCAAGTCTCAGCGCAGGCCGCACCAAGGCCACGGGGACCATCCCCCGCTCCGGTCATAGATCTCGCGCGCTGCGGCGACGTGAATGACGACGTCCGTTACGACTTGATCCCAGGACCAAGCGTACTTCTCACCGAAGTAGCGCTCCCATCCAGCGCCGTCCGCACTCCATTGCCTAGCGAGCTGGAAAGGCCCGCCATGCAACGTGTCGAGGCGGTAGGTGTCGGGATGGCGCCCGAGGTCCGACTCGCACGTCGCAACCGCGACCGCCTTCGCCATCTGCTCCGGCCAAGCGCGGCAGATCAACTCGACCAGCATCGGATCGTAGGCGGCTGACGGACATCCGGGCGGCGCCACAACCTGGCGCGACCCATCGGGCTGGAGCGGCCCTAGTCGCGTCTCCCGGAGAAGCGCGACGAGAGGCGGCTCCGCAGCCCATGGTGGTGCGGACGGCTCCGGAGTTCCAGGGACGGGATCGTCGGCTGGCGGAGGCTCGGCAGGAGGGGCGTCACGTCCCCCATCCCAGAACGCCGCAGCGTCCGCTTCTTCGCCGAACTCAACCTCCAGACGCAGATCAGCAGCCACAGAAGGCTCGGGCCAAGCATGAGGAGGAGGGCGAGGAGAGTGATCAACGGCTAAGCCCTGGAGCAAAAGCCAGAGGACGGTGAAGAGGCAGACGAACGACCAGAAGGTCGCCCCGCCCCATGTCCGTGGTCTCGGCGACCGACCCGGCTCCGAAGTGTCGGGCCCGCGCGCCGTGCCGGCGGGCATGGGCCAGACTGTAGCGGGCGATCAGCGCGGTGTCAACTCGCGCGGCCGTGTCCGCGGCCGGCCAGGGCGCCGGCGCAGGAACTGGCGACCGAAGCCGCAGGTACCGCAGACTTGGCCTTTCGGCTCGAACGGTCCCTGGTTCACCAGCACAACCGCGTGGGAGCCGCAGGCGGGACACTGGCGCTGCACCTTCTCCTGAACCGTGGTGTTCATAACGAGTTAATTATGCCAAACGCGACGTTAATTCACCAGCCCCGCGCTTGAGGAGCCTCCCTTATGGTTAAGCAGATCCGCGATCTCCTGCGCCAGTTCCCGGCGCGCCGGCAGCATCGCCTCCCGGGCAGGGCCGAAGACCGGCAGCGGCACCACGACGATGGGAGAGAAGCCGCGCCGCTCCACCTGGAGGCAGGGCCACGTCGCGTCGATCAGCTCCCGGACCTCGTAGGGCGGCGGCGGCTTCGGCTTCCTCGCGCTGGCCATTAGGCACGCTTCCGCAGCCCCGGCAGGTAGCCGGAGTCGCGAAGGTCGTCGAGCTGGCAGCGACCGCAGAGGTCCGAGACACGTATGACGCTCATGGCCGTGCGGCAGCGGACGCAACGCGGGGATTCGGGCCTGGGGCCGGCCCGCGGCCGCGGCTTCCACTCGGGCTCGTCGGCATCACCGGGAAGGCCCCAGACCTTCGCCAGCGATCCCCAGTACCAGGTCGGCCAATAATAGATCGGCACGCCCTTCTCCATGACGCCATCGACCCAGGAGTCGGTTTCGCCCTCTCTTCCCTTTCCAATGAGTTGACCAATTTCAACTGTCACCCAGTCGCCAATCAGGTTCGGCCAGGCCTCGTCAGCACTTTTGGCCCCGCTGCGCTCCCAATCGTGGATTGTGTAGAACACCGACTGCTTCACCTCCTTACGGAATTCCGCAAGTGCTTGGAACCGATGGCACTCAAATCCATACTCGCCACCCCGCGTCGGGTTCTTATGCTTGATTTCGTGGTGCTCGCCTGGTGACGACCAAACCGTAATGTCTGGCGCGGTCCGAACCTTCCCGGCCTTGTCCTTCCAGGTGGCAGGCCCTTCACGCCCGATCTGCATCTCGGTGTAAGCAAGGCCGTAGGATTGGGCAAGGTCACAGAAGGCAAGTTCCCACTGCTTCCCCAGCCGTCGCTCCGCCTTGTTGTCTCGGTTCATGGAACCTCATCGCCCCAAACCGTCCACCCTTCCCGCTCCTTCCGGGCAAACATCTCGAGTCGGGTCAGCTTAGAGCCCGGACTGACTGACTCCACCATCTCAAAGAATTCGTCCGGTTTCTCGGAATGCCTGCCTCGGGGCCAGTTGAACCAGGTCGTGGGAATGATCTGGCGGTCCGGCAGGTTGCCACGCCGGGCGAAGAGTATGAATTCCGTCGTCAGTCGAAAGGTGTCGCCCAGCCCTACGCCTTGCGGCGTCTTCGCCCACACCAGTAGCACGGAGGGCTCGAACCCCCAGGCCCGCGCCACGCCGTAGGCGGCCTCGACGTACCGGTTCGTCGTCCAGAGGTAGAGGTGCGCATCATCGGGCAAATGCGCCCGCAGATCCTCGCCGAGCGCCTTGATGGCCTCGAGCGACATCTGGTCATAATCGAGGGCGTCGTGGCCGGCTTCGCCGGTGCCGCCAATGACGTCTGGGCCAGTATCGAGTTGCCACGGCGGGTCTGCCACAATGCAGCTATAAAGGCCCTCCGGCAATGGTGGCGTCACGGGCATCAGCCCCAGGCGGAGGCGAACGAGCTTCAGCAGCGCCCGCCGCGACTTGCGCCACTCGTCCGGCGTCAAGCCACACTCGCCCGCCAGGGCGCGGCCAAGAAGCCGGAAGTCGTCTGCTTCATGGCGATCAACCTTGCCGTCATGGGGGAGAGGTTGAAGGTCAGAACGGCGGCCCGGTGCGGGCTCCCCGAGTAGCTGGCCGATGCGTGCCTCGATCCGGCGCTGGGCGCCGAGCATCGGGCGCTGCATCTCCTTGTCTCGCAGATAGGACTCGAGCGCCCGGGCCCGGGCCCGCCACTCCTCAAGAAGGGCCATGTCGTCTACCTGCGGCAGCATCGACCAGATAGTGTCCTCGACTGACTGCAGTTGAGCGGCCGAGACGGAGGTGCCGCGATCCGGAATTATTGGCAGCGGACCCGCCTTCCACTGCTCGCGCATGGCAGACGGAACAAGGGCAGTCGCCCGGCGCGACCCCGGAGCCGTCCCCGTAGCACACCCGTCCGCCAGCCAGTGACGGACACCACATGTTTTGCACTTCGGCGCTTCCGTCCCGCGGTGTCGCTTCATCTTCTTCGGCGGGGTTGCCAAATCAGTCCCTCCTTGGCTGTGAATGTACCTGGCCCGAATGTGGACAAGTCCAGGCCTCGACGCCGAGCCAGCCGTGCGCTGGGCCGCCACGATCATCAAGCGCCTCGGAAAGGGTAGGCAGGTTCTTCACAATTCAGGCCCCGTAATCCACAGCGTCACCACACCGCCCAGAATCGAAATCCCCGCCATCCCCGGCCTTCACTCCCCCACCGCTACTACTTGAAGGATTGCGCGCGCGATTTTCGCGCTTTCGCGACAACATGAAATCCAGTCCCCCACCCACAACTCTGAAGGCTTAACGCAGCCAACGAAACGCTGCCTCGATCTCCGGCCAGTCCGACGGTTGCCACAAGTGGTACTCGACCTGCGGGTTTAATCCCGCGGTGCCCCAGGCGTCGAGGATCAGGCAGAGGGCCTCGCCCCAGACTTGCTGCTCCAACGCGAGCTCGCCTTCCGCAGTCTTGAGCTCGGCATGGACGATCCGGCCCATGGCGACATGAAGGGCATAGAGGTCGAAGAAGCCGGCGTCTGAGTCGTCGGAGCGGCGGGTGTGGTAGACCAGCCACTGGTTGAGAAGCGCCCAGTCGCGGACCCGCTGGAGGAAGGCCTCCTCCTCCTCGAGTGCCTGGACGAGTTGGCGCGCCTCCTCGATGGTCAGCGTGCGCCTCTCGGCGCGGCGAACAAGGGCGGCGCGGCGTGGCGGGCGTGCTGGCATTTAGGAGAGAGGCTCCAGGGAGACGCCCACCTGGCGGCGGGTGAACGTCAGTTGAAGGAAGAAGCCCTGCGAGGCGCTGTGTGGTGAGCGCCTCGCTCGTCCCCCTGAGAGCCGCCGGCATAGCGTACTGCAAGAATGCACGAATTGCCCCCTCGGTGGCAAGAGCCCGCGCCGGCGAGGTCGGTCGCCGGCGCGGGGAGGAAGTGGAACGGCGTACCCCGCAGTTCACCGTCCCGCCCCGTGGCCCTGGACCCGCCAGCTATGCCGAGGAGGCGGGAAGAGGGCCACGGGGCGGGACGTCCTTCCCCCGGCCGAGTTGGAGCAGGGGAGGGGGAAGGTCCGTCCGCCTTTAGGGAGAGGACGTGCGGGCGAGTCGCTCCGCCGCCTCGTCCTGTGTCTTTGCCTCCTCGGGCGTCTTGGCTGCGCGGCGGTTGTTGCGGCTCGAGTCCGCCAGCGCCTGGAACTCGGCGTCGGCCTGATCCGCCTGCGCGTTGTCGGCCGCCTCGTCCTCCGCTGGCGTCGTCGTGAGCGTGCCGGCGTCGAGCAGTACCTCGCCGCACTCGGCGCAGACGAACGTTCCGTCTTCGTGCAGGCGCCGCGCCTCGATCGGGTGGTCGCAGCCGGAGGCTGGGACCTCGACCCGCACGTAGGGGTGGGCCTCGGCGAAGGCGCGGATCTCTGCCATGGCCGTCTCGCCGAGGCGCTTCTGGAATGGCTCGAGCACGAGCCGAAACTGGCCGCGGCGCTTGAGGTCGACGAGGTCGTCGATCAGCCCCCGCTCGAGGTCGATCTCGATCCTCGCCGTGACGCTGTTGTCGTTCAGCGTCAGCGCCTTGATCTGGCCGTAGCACACCACGTTGTCCATGAGGGCTCCTTCCCTACCTTTCTCGCTCGCCATTCTTTTACCGTTCTCCATGGTCATCCCGCTCGCCAACTCGCCACCAGTGCCCCGTTCTCCATGGCTATGCCGCTCACTAGTCGGCTGCCGTCGCTTCTGCCGCCGGCGGTTTCCCAGGCGGGTTCTGGCTGTTGCCAACCCGCAGTGGCGCTCGACAGCACTTGCTCAACCGAGCGCGGAGTTGACCAGTCCTTGCAATGTAAGTCCCGCAAGTCCGCTCGCAACGAGTGCACACGAAGTAGTTGGTCGTCAGTCGTTCTCCGGTCGTCTCTCTCGTCTCCTCTCGCCGTCAGGCGGGCTTTGGCCTCGCCTGGGCCGCCTTCGTCAACTCGATGGTTGTCTCCAAGCGGGTCAGTGTTTTCGAGTCGCGTTCCACCCGCCGCCGCAGCACTAGAGCCCGCCGCTCCATCTCGGACAACTGAGAGATCATGTACTCCTGGAACGTCGGCTCCTTCTCTGTCATCACTTCAGGCGGGCTTGGCCTCTTTGGCCTTGCAGTTACGGTCGTTGCACCACCAGCGTCCGGCGTACATCCCGCCGCGCGGGTTCGGCGCCGGCGGGGAGTAACGGCCCGGCCCGTGCAGCGAGCAGCTCCTCGTGCCGTCCTCCTGGACGAGCAGGACGCCCGTCTCGCCGCTGGTGCCGGCCGCGGGCGCGGCCATTACGGGAGGAGCGAGTGGCTTGAATCCGTCCTTGAGGAGTTGCTCCTCGAACTTGAGCGCCCGCGCCGTGACGCCTGGGAGTTGCTCCCAGACGACGTTACGGATCGTCAGATCCATGCTGATGCCCTTGGGCGATTCGACGTGCGCCGTCAGGTCGACAGCGGTCGCCGGCTTGGGCGTGGGCGCGGGCGCCGGCGTGGTAGGTGGAGCGTTGTCAAGGGATGCCTGGGGCCGAGCCGGAGGCGCGGCGGCAGGATGCTGCTGGGTCATTGGATCACCTCGCTTCTTCCTTCGCTCGGAGTCTAGCGGAAGAGGGCCGGGATGTCCACTGGCTATTTGAAGTCGCGCAGGTCGAGCACCTGCTCGTCGTCGCGATCCTCCAGGACGTCGGCGACAAACGGTCGCGTGTCCAGGCCGTTGCAGGCGAGGCAGAGAAAGAGATCCCGCGCGGGAGCCTCGACGTGGCCGCAACTAAGACATTGCAGACCGGTGGCTTGAGTCGGGGCAATAGGGCGTTTCATGATTTGCGCCCTCCTTTCAGCAGGAGTGTCGGCCAGAGGAGGGCGAATCTTTAGGGCCGGCGGCTACCGTCTATAAAGAGGGAGAGACGGGTGGCGGCGGGGGTGACACCGGAGGCGGCCCATAAGTCGCCGTGACGGTCGCTCGGCGCACGGGCCCATCCACGAGGATGTTGCGGGCCGTGTTGACGCCGGCGATGCCCACGATCGCCGCCAGGGTCTCGGCGACGTAGGGCAGCGTCACCCCGAGGATCATGTGCGCGATCGAGCTGGCGGCGAAGACGGCGCAGACGTAGGTGATGGCCTGGCGAGCGATCAGCAGGCTCTTGGACTCGACCGGCAGCTCAGCGCTCATGTCCAGTAGCCGAGCGCACCAATGCGGCGCACCATGACGGTCTGGTCCGTCGAGAGGTAGCAGGTGCCGTCTTCCGCCAGCTCGACGTCGACGGTCGCGTGAACCTCGGTGTTTTCTAGGACGCCGGCGACGAGCGGGACGCGACCGTGGCGAATCGTCAAGGGACCGCCGCCGGCTTCTCGGTAGACGTCCAGCCGGACCATCTTCGCGGACTCTGGCAGGTTGAGATCCGTCCGCGCCTGCATGACACAGACGTCCGGCGGAGGAATCTCCCGGTTCTCGAACCAAGCGGCGATGGCGTTCCAGGGCTGCATCATGTCGTTCTCCTCCTGGAGATTGTCGAGTATCTCCGGCCAGTGGATTCGGTCAGAGGGACAAGCGGTGGGATCCGATCCGAAGCGGATGCACTCGCGGTGCTCATAGAGGGTCGCGAGGCGATCCGCGCTGTCGCGGGGCCGCGCCGCTTTCCAGCCGCGGTAGCCGATCAGCTCGCGGATAACGCGCACCGTCGTTGCGATCTGCGCGTCCGTGAGGGGCGAGGGTGCCATGCCCTCGTGTTCCATCGAGACCATCGTGCTGTTCGGAAAGCCGCTGCCCCCATGCCAACACTGCGCCGTGATCGGATAGTGCTGAAGGAGCCGACCGTCGAGAAGGTTCGAGAAGTGCCAGGAGGCGCGACGATTGACATCGGCGACGAGGGTCCGGAGAGCAGCCTCCCAGCCTTCGGCGGAATGGGCCACGAAGCCGGTCGCTGGGTTCACGCCGCCGTTGACCTTCGCCGGGTGCCCAGGGACGCGCTCCGCACCCTCGAGCCAGCCGTCCTGAATCATGCCTAGAACCTTCCCAGCAGCGCCAAGACGCCACCGATGATCGCCATCGTCCCGGCGCCGGCCCCGAGCCCTGCCAGGAGCACCTGCCACTGGCTCCGCCAGACCGAGCGCTTGGCGGCGGCGACTTTCTGGCTCGTCGCGTGTTCGTTTGAGTGGTCGATCTTCCAGGTGACGATCTCGGCGACTGACCCGTTTAGGCGGGTGAGTTGCTTTGTGACCAACCCGAGTTCCGTTCGCATCTCCTGGAGGCCGAACTGGATCGTGGCGCGGAGTGCGACCAGCTCCTCGCCCACAGTTGGCTTCCCGGCCCTGGTCATTCGGGGCGGATACCCTTCGGCGCTTCCGCGCGGGCCAGGGCTCGCCGCTGTTGGCGGCTTGGAGGTTGGGCGGGAACCGCGGCCTCTGCCTGCATGACCCTCATGGCCTCTTCCAGCGCCCGCTGCGCGAGCGCGGCGGAGAACTTGAGGTCGCTGCCACCGAGGCTGATCCGGTCGAGGAGCTGGAGGAGGATCACGGCCGCATGCTCTGGGATGGTGACGCTGCGGCCCGTGGCTTTGACACCAAGTGTGATCGTGCCGGCAGTCGGCGGCGTAGGGAGAGGCGGAGGAGTCGGTGGCGCTGCGGCTGCCGGAGCAGCTGGGTTTTCTTCGTTCACAGGAGCTCGCCCCCTCCCTGGCTTTTCGGCTGACGAGATTGTAACATTGCGAACCGGTTCGTCCTTTAGCTTCGCCTGCTTCTTTTGCAAGGAGGTTAGCCTGTGCCGGCGGCTTTGATGGCGTCGAGGCGATCCTTGATTCGCGTCAGTTCCGCAGCCATCGCCTCCAGCATGGAGCGACGCTGCTCAGCATGGAAGATCGCCTCCGTCAGGCTCTGTTCGAGCAGTTCCTTGAGCGCACCCGTGGCGGCCCTGACCTTCTCGCCCAGCGCCTCGATGAGCGAGTCCTGCGCCTCGACGTCCGAGAGCTGGGCGACAAAGCGGGACTCGAGTCCCTTGACCTCGCGGGAGCCCCCACTCGGGAGGTCACGTACCTCCCGGTCCTGGAGCAACTCACGCAGGTACTTCTCCCGTGAGCCGGCATCGATTCGCTTTAGCAGGTCCTCAAACTTCATTGCCATTGGCGTTCCCCCTTCGGGCGAACGTTAGCGGGAGCCTGCTCCCGACGTCAAGTCAGCTCCCGACTTCCCAGACTCGCGCCGTCAGGTGCCACGTCACGTTATTGTTGACGGCCCCGGTGACACGGACGCGGGCCGTCGCGCCGGTCACATCGATGGTCGCGTCCCAGCCAGCCTGATCCTCATGGCCGATGAGCGTAAGGGGGTTCGCCGTGGCCCCGGCCGTCACGAGGGTAGCGACGCCGGCAACGTTCTTGACCGTGGCGCTGATCTTGTAGCGGGCACCGTCCTCGGCCGTCCCGGCAGCGCCGCCGGTCCGACGCGCAACAACCTCAGCCTCAATCGCGTAGGTCGTGCTGGCCGGGATCGTGAAGGTGTGGAGGGTCGTGACGGTCGCGTCCGTCGTCGCGGCGCGGTTCTGGTACGTCATCTCCACTGGATCGTCGTTGGCCGCCGTCGAGGTGAGTCGGGCGATCTCGCTGCCGAGCGTCGGCTGCACGACCATCAGCTTGACCCCGCCGGCGGGGAAGGCGCGGTCCTCGCCCACGACGGCCCTGAGAGCCGTGAGGTCGCCGGCCGTTGTGTTGACAGGAGCGTTCGCGGAGCCGATCCGCAGGTAGCCCGCGACTCTCAGGCCATGCGTCGTCGGGGCGAGCACCATCCGGACGTTACCGGACTCGAACCAGCGCAGGCTGCCCGCGTTGTTGTCCCAGGTCCAGTCGATGTTGGCGGCCGCACCGTTGAGGATGAGCTCCCCGCCCTCGTTGACGCCGTCCATCGCGCCCATGACGAAGCGTGGAGCCGAGCCGTCGACGCCGACGGCGATGGACGCGCCGCTCTGGGCCATGAGTTGCGTCAGGTAAAGGCCGACCGTGGCGGCGGCGGGAGAAGCGAGTGCTCCAACGACGACCGAGCTCTGGAACCGGGAATGGCCGACCGCGCCCTCGACAGAGAGCGCGATGTCGGTGGCGGGCGCTACACCTGCCGAGGCCGCGATGCGGACGCCGTAGCCCGTCGTGATGGCCCCCGCATCGCCCGCGACACCGCGTGTGACCAGCAGGCCGGTGGCCTCGGTGATTGTCCCTGCTATCGCCCGGTAAACGACGTTGGCACCACGCGCAACCGCAACCGTAGAGCCCGCCACGTTCTGATTAACCTCGCCCCAGAAGCCGTACAGCCGACCTACATTGAACGCGCCCTGGTCATGGGCGACGCCGTAGCGCGAGCCGATGGCCTGGCCATCCCAGTTTGCGGTTGGCCGAACATTGACACTGATGACCAGGGCGCGGTGCTCGTCCGAGGCTGCGCCTGCCCCGGACGGGGTGAGGGTGGGGGAGAGATTGACGAGATTCCGCTCTGCCACCCCTGTCGGATTCCAGCTCGCGATAACGGAAACTGAACGAGCCCAGCCCGAGGCAGCCGCCTCGAATGCCGCGTCCGTCCCGACGATGAGGCGGCCGGTAGTCAGGTCGCCCGCCGTGACGTTCGCTGGCGGCGTGAGGGTGCCTACTCCGAGGTAGCCGGAGACGGAGAGGTAGCCGGTCGTCTCCTGGTCGCCCGTGTCCCAGACCTTGTCGCCGGTCGTCTTCGTCCTGTAGGTCGGGACGCGCGTGGCCACTACGCCACCTCGACGATCACGTCGGCGGAATAGCAGATGTAGGTCGCGCCGACGATGCCGCCGAAGTCGACGCGGTAGGTCTTCGAGCCAGTCGGCATGACGAGCGGCAGCGACCGGACGCGGGTCGGAGTCGTGGCCAGCGTCAGGATGGCCGAGTTTCCGATCAAGACACCGTCCGTGATGTTGAAGAGTCGCGCCCGCGCGTGGAAGGCTCCGGCGCTGGTTTCGAGTGTGACCTCAAGGTAGTGTGTGATGCTCAGGCCAGCCCAATCGTCGACGTCATGCTCGCGCGTGATCACGCCGAACGGTATCCAGCTCGGCGATGTGATGATGAGCACGCCGGGCAGGTAACGTGGGGCGGCGGCAACGGCGACCCGACGCGCTCGGCGGTAGTCCGAGCGACCGCTAGGCGTCCAACGCGGCCGGACCTGGAGGCTAGTCCGAGTTGGCACCTAGTCCTCCTCGATGGTCGCTCCAACCGTGATGGTGGCGCCAGGGTTGTCAAGAAGCTCGACGCTGATGCCGTTGGCGGTCGTCGCCAGAGACTCGAACTCCTCGCCTGGAGGCAGCGGCAGAATCCAGCCGGAGAGCAGGTTGAACTGCTCCTGCCAGAGGACGGTGGTCTCCGTGGGCTCGACGGTGTGGTTGTAGCCGGCGGTGCCGCTGAAGGCCAGGTCGCCGGACTTCTTCGGCGCCGGTGTCGTCGCCGTGCTCGTTCCGGCTGCGGTGATGCGCTTGACCTGAACTCGCACGACCGTAGCGCCCGCTACGTCGTTCGATGTGATCCAGAGACGCTTGACTCGGAAGCCGCGGAGAGCGCCGGCGACGATTTCCAGGACGGTCTTGGCCGATCCGGGCGCAAATGCGACCGGAGCGATGTCATAGGTCCTACCCATGGCTGCACTTCTCCTTCAGCTGGAACGCACCGCAGGTCGAGCAGAACGCGTTTGCGATCTCGGCCGCAACCTCTGGAGCGCCGACGAGGATGCCCGCGACCGCGCGCGCCTCAGACGACAGATGCTCGAGGGCGTGGGCCTCCCGCTCGTCATAATCGGCCTCGACGTACAGGCTCTTGGAACACAGTTGACAGTTCATCTTGCTTAACCTCCTAAGCTCTACAGGAACGGCGCCGCCGTGTCACGCTGAACCCAATGGCGCCGCTTCAGCAGCAGATGAACCTTGTCGTCAGCGGGTGTCGGCGGCGTTAGATTCCCTGCAAGCGACCAGCCATAGTAGTTGCTCGCGGCATTCACCGAAGCGT
>ERZ1292632.2436-Hain-H43-01um-R2-2436-length-15528-cov-5_pt1 | contig 15528 bp, 24 predicted proteins | sample MGYA00564407_ERZ1292632 | MGnify/ENA primary metagenome ERZ1292632 (study PRJEB36523, sample SAMEA6512637) | groundwater metagenome | collected 2019-01-08 | study: AquaDiva: Metagenomics assemblies of 32 groundwater samples | reverse complement strand
AGCGAACGTCAACTGGCCATGGCTGGGAAACAGCTCGCTCGCTCGGAGAGAGATTTAATTAACTAAAATTATATGAAAAAACAACTATTTATCGCTTGGGGAAATTTTAAATTCTATCTTGGCCGGCTATATGCCCGCGCCATCAACGAAATTAAGTGGTGTAAGTGGTATTATTCAAGATAAATATAATATGACAAAACAAAAATTTATACAATTAGCAATTCAAAACGGATATGACAATAACGAATGTAATGGCTGGGATTGGATAAGAGCAAATTTATATGAATTAGATTATATTTTTCAAACAGACGAATATAAAAATTGTAATGGAATGAAATATAAGTGTATGCCATTGATTGTTGGCGGCGTTATAAATGATAGTTTTAACGAATTAGAGACAGGAGTATTAGAAACAGCTTGGTATTGTAATAATGAAATAATTAGTGAACAAAAAAAAGCCGAAAAAATTAAAAAATTAAATGATGAAGGATTTTTTAATATAAAAGATGACGAAAAACTTGACAAGAGAAAAATTGAATTTATTATAGACAATTCCGATGAAATACTTGGCGGATCAAATAAATTGATTGGAAAATTATGCTGGTCGCCTGTTGATAAACGACTTATGGCGATGAAATCTAAACACAGACGGAGAGGACATTGGATAGAAAAAAATGTCTATGTTAAATTTTTATGAACACTAAAAAATACGGCTACATTCAACCAAATACTGACGAAACAGACACAAACCATCTAATCCAAGTAATTGGAATAGCTATAATATTCGTCAATTTGCTCATTATTCTATCTAAATTACATCTCTAAATCATATGGGATATAACAAAAACAAACAACTTGAATACCTTTTCGCTCGGGATCTGCTCATAACCGGTCAGGAATGCCTCACATGCGGTGAAGATGACGACCAAAATCTCCACCAAACCCAAGATCCAGACAAATATGTCTGCGAAGACTGCCAAGAGAGAATTTAAAAACACGATAAGTTAGCCAAAATAAAAGACCGAAAGGTCTTTTTTGGCTATGTTGAGAACAATGCCCAATAAATAATATGGGACAATGTCCTTTTGTGGCTAACATTACATTAAAGGGGGACAAAAAAATGACATTGTTCATTTTGACCCCCTAATGTATATATAAGAGAATAAGAATATTACTTATATATAGATATAATAGAGGGGCAATGTGAACAATGTCCCTCTAAATGTGTGTTTTTGCTGTATGTTAAGCACAAAAAAGACATTGTTTTACTTTACCTTGTGGGCATTGTGCTCAACATAGCCAAAATAAATATTTATTATCCTTATATTAGCTAACATTAGCTAAAAAAAACTTATCCACAATTACATCATTGACAAATACATTTTTTTGTGGTAGTATATAAAATACTAAATACTAAAACGGAACAATATGAATTTTTATACTCAACAACCAGCCAAGATCCCAAAAAGGGCAACCTTATGGGGGGTGAGTTCCGTCGCCCCAGTAAATCTTGGCTGGTTTTTTAATATAAATTTTTATGTTATTTGAGGATATAACATTACCAGCATATGCGAAAGAGATATTAAATAATTATTTAATACCTTCCGGGCCTGGATCGCCGCCGGAAATGCTTCTTCTCGCCCTCAATGTCTTCTGCTCACGGATACTCTGCCATAATAGGGTAAAAATTAAGGGATATTATAAAGAGGAATTTTTCCCTAATATTTATGGTCTAACATTCGCCATCTCCGGCGCTGGCAAAGATAGGGTTGTATCTCATATCCAATCTTGCTATGAAGATATATTTAACGAACACCGTGAACAATTTGACGGGATGCATGGGAGTATTATAATGGAATTGGACAATTTTGTATTAGAGAAAAGCAAAGAAAACAAAGACGCTGGAAAATCTGGATGGAGTAAGTCGCGCCAAGAGGCATATGTGCTTGATAACACCCCCCGCGAGGCATGCGAGGAAATGTCATCAGCCACTCCGGAGGGTTTTGTGGCCGCCAGAGAAATACTGGAAAGATACGGATTCGGGTCTCTTCATTTTTCAAATAGCGAATTCCTTGATTATATTATGGCCACCAATGTAACCAAAGAAGACATTCTTGACATCCTTAAAGATTGTTATGAACTTGGCCATAATGGCAGTAAAATAACAAAGGGCGATAAAACCATTAAAATTATAAAGGGAGTGCCGCAAACAATGTTAGTATTTTCTTCCATCGCCGGGCTTCTTAAAGAAGAAAAATTAAATACAAAACTCGACACATTCTTCAATCGTGGGTTCGCGCGCCGTTCGTTGGTATGCTATCCGGAGCCGATTTTTTATGATAGAGAAAAACTTCCATTTCAAGATTTTATAAAACAACAAGAAAAGTCATTGGATCAAAAAGATAAAATAAAAGCATTATTTAAAATAGTAAACCAGAACACACAAAAAAATTTAGCGTCAAAAGAAGGAGTAAAAATCTTAATTGAAAATGATAATATAAAAAATTATATTTATAACTATGAAAATTACTGCGCTCAAATGGCCGAAAAAATTCCGGAACACGAGGCAGAACCATTTAAAAGTATCTTGTTGGATAGTAGTAGAAAAATAATAAGATTGGCTTCTGTAATTTGCGCGTTTGAACAAAAAGATCGGCGATCCGATGGAAATTATGAACTAACTGTTGAAAATTTTGAAATGGCGCGCGAACAAGTGGAATTTTACTATGAACAATTTACCAAATTTTATAATCGCGTTGAGATAAGCGACACAGAACAAGTGTATTTATTTATTTTAAAAACACAAGATAAAAAAGAGATAACAAAAATGCTTTTGCGTGATCAAAAATTCGCGCCGGCTCGAAACGGCGCTGTCCCCGCTTGGCTCTCCAACCTACTTGATAAAGAACTTCCCGAATACTGCGCTATCAAAAACAAAGAGTTAGTAACGGTGAAAGGTAGAAATTATAAACATTACAGAATAATTGATGGAAGTAAAAGCAAAATGGAGTCATTAAGCGAGCTACAAAAAGAAATAGATAAAAACTTGCCTGATGAATTAAAATAATATGTATAAACTGCCGATTGAATTAGATGTTAAAACACAATGCCGATATTGCGGTAATATTGGAAATTTAGCGGCATATCACCCCGCGCCGATTTGTAAAATATGTGAAAAAGAACGATTAGAAATCAAACACGATGTCGCGAGGCATTTTTGCGATGAATTATCATTACGAACCATTCAAATGATTTTAATTGAGAAAATAAAAGAAAATGGCGAAAGCAAAGATTTTTGGGATAAGTATTATTTAATTGGCGAGATTTATCGGATTAGACAACATTTGAAAAGATTTATTAAGCGAGAAGTTGATAATAAGCGACAAATAAACAAAGAAGACGTTAAACATTTTCCGATTGATGATATATTATTTAACGCCGGCCATATCCCAATACAAAAAACAACAAAATACAATAAATATAAATGCCCGTTTCATTCGGAGAAAACCGCCTCATTTTATGTATATCAATCAAATAACACGGCGCATTGCTTTGGGTGCGGATGGCATAGTGATAACATCGCCGTTTATATGAAACTGAAAAACTGCGATTTTAAAACAGCATTAAATAATTTATGTTAGATAAAATAGGATATAATTCATTGAGTAAACTAATCAAACCTTAATCTAATATGCAAGACTACCAAAAACAACTCAACGAGAAATTAGAAAAGTTAGACGCTTGTTTAGAAAGAAATAATTTATGTGGACAGATAAAATAAATACGGTAGTAAAATCTGATGCGTTAGAATTTATTAAAACTTTACCAAACGAAAGTATAAATTGTTGTATTACATCACCGCCATATTACGCATTGCGAGATTATGGTTTTCCTGAACAAGTAGGATTAGAAAAAACTTATCAAGAATATATAAATAGATTGATTGGTATTTTTGATGAAGTAAGAAGAGTTTTAAAAAAAGACGGGACTTGTTTTGTAAATTTAGGTGATAGTTATGGAGGTGAAAGTTCAAAATCAAATGCTGGACGAGCAGGTTTTGGAAATGATAAAGTAGGTTCTTTTTTAAAAACTCTTGCCACGGATAATCAACGAATGTATGGAGAAAACAATTTTAGCAGATTAAAAAACAAAAATGGTTCAAAATCTTTAATGGCAATTCCTGCACGTTTTCAAATAGCTATGATTGATAGAGGTTGGTTGTGTAGAAATTCCATAATTTGGATTAAACCAAATGCAATGCCTGAAAGTGTCCAAGACAGATGGAAAAAAGCACACGAGTATATTTTCTTTTTTACGAAATCAAAAAAATATTATTTTAATCTTAATGCTATACGAACCCCTCACAAACGAGTTAGTTTAGACGGAGCAGAATACGAACAAGGCAGAAATGCGTTAGGAATAAACCCGAGTAGTATGGGAACTAAAAGCGAGAAATATGGTATGCCTGCAAGATTTGTTAAACTTAATCCGTTAGGCGCTTGCCCGCCAGATTATTTAATCGTTAATACAAATTGTTCATCTGACGATATTAGAGATAACCATTATGCCACCTATCCAAAAGATTTAATAATTCCTTTGATAAAATCCGGGAGTAGAGAAAAAGATATAGTTTATGATCCGTTTATGGGAAGTGGAACGACAGCCGTAGTGGCGAGATTGTTGGGTAGAAATTTTATGGGAACAGAACTTAATGATGATTATATTAAAATTTGTGAAAACCGTTTAAAACAACAAATCTTACTATGAAATACAAAGGTCGTAAAAAATACACTCCCGAAGAAGCAGGGAAGCAAATGGAAAACACCGCTCAGATGTTATGTGTCAATCGTGAGTGTTTATTTTACTGGCATAATAAGCCGCGAGATCATAGCGATAAACTTATTGAAGTATTATGCCACCAAACCCGAGAAGAGATGATTAAACAAGCAGAAGAACAGAACGAATTTTTAAACTCTAAATTTGACTATATGCGGCAATTTAACCCCGACTACCGACTAAAAGGCAGTTTTGGACTGTAAAAAAAACAGGTTTTAAGCAAACACTAATATAGTTATCCACAATACTACTATTGACAAGTGTATATAAATATGATAAAATAACAATACAAATACGCTCGCACTTTAACAATTTAACCAAATAAAAATATGGTAACAGCTACACAGCCCAAAGCGGCAAAAAGCACAACAGCTACAGAGTCCAAAGCGGACTCAATTTTAAACGGGGAAAGCAGATTAAAATTTGATTATGTCAAATTTGAAAATGTTGGCGACAATGTAATCGGCCTTTATGTCGGCAAATTCAAATCAACATCAGCCAAATACGGATATGAGCAGGAAAATTATATTTTAATTAGAGAAGGCGACAATAAAAAAGTTGTAGTGTCCGGAAGAAATACAAGAAAAAGCGATGGAACTCGCGTGATATTCGGAATTGAAAAAATCCCTTATGGCGCGCGAATAGCGTTCATCTTTGATAGAGAAATGGACACCGGTAAAGGTAATCCAGCTAAGATAATTGAAATCGGGTATGAAGGAGTTGTAGATAAGCAGGCGTATCTTGACTTCAAGTCAAAATATAATATGGAAGACATCGCGCCGGAAGAAGAAACCGCAACCGAAGAAGCAACGGATGAAACAACCGAAGATAAAACTTTAAAAGCATTATAAAATAATTATGAGTCGGCGCGAGCGAGCGCGCGCCACTCAAAAATTATATGAGCATACTTGATAAAACAAACAGAATAAGGCCGGATTGGGACAATCTCGCTCCGGTCAGAAAAACTTGTGAGGCATGCTTCCACGACTTTGAAACAACAAGGCGATGGGATCGTAGATGTCAGCCCTGCCGAAAAGCGAACAGGCCATATCGCAAACGACTAATTAATACACAAGAAGTTAATCCATTTTAATATGTCAGAAGAATTTATAGAACAAATTAAAGAATTAGAAATAAAATTAGGAATTGCTGAAAATAATTTAGAAGTTGCTAATAAAAGAATCAAAGAATTAGAGAAAAGTATAGATGATAATGTTTATGACATCAAACAATCGATTGATAATTTATTAAACAATATTTAATATGGACTCTAAAATCATCAAAGATGTTGAGCTGGCCATCAAAGAATACAAAACAATAGAAGTTCCGGATATCAAAAGCAATAAGGACCATCTAAAAGCGTCCGACAGCGTTAAGTTCCTAAATGACAAATTCAAATTCGCGGAAGATGCCAGAAAGAAATTAACGCAACCGCTTGTCGCCAGTCAGAAAGAAATTAACTCCGCATTCAAAACATTAACTGATCCGTTAACAGCGTTACTTGGTGAAGTTAAAAACAGAATGCTTGGCTATATGCAGAAAAAAGAAGCCGAGCAAATAGCTTACGAACAAAAGAAAATGGCGGATAATCCAGAAGATAGCGAAGTGATAGTCCACGATAAAGTGGCTAAAATTAAAGACAGCGAGTTTAGCACCAACACCAAAAAAACAGTTACAAAATACAGAGTCAAAGACGCATTGCTTCAAGACATAGTGGAAATAAAACAATTAGCGATGAAAGAATATTTAAAAAATCATCCACTGCCCGACTTCGTTGAAAGCTATGAGGAGTCAAGCATTGTGGTGAGAACGAAATAGTATGATTGAAATATCAATCAGCAATAAAATATATCTTAAAAACCTCCCTCCGCTGATTGCCAAGCACATTAAAAAAACATTAACATTGTCAAACCCCGTGTTCTTTAAAATGAAAGCAATGGGGAAAAAGGCGTGGGGTATGCGGGCGGAAATAAAATATTATGAAGTAACCGATGATATATTATTAATTCCATTGGGAATGAAAAATCGTTTGATAAACTTTTTAACAGAAAATAAGCAGCAATATAAAATAATAAAAGATGAACGGATTATTAAAAAACTTACATTTGAATTGCCGGCATTTGAATTAAGGGATTATCAAAAACCGATAATTGATAGCATTTTTTCTGGCAAAGAGCCGAAAGACGGCATACTTTCAATGACCACAGGCTCGGGAAAAACAGCAATGGCGATTGAAATAACAAGGCGATTGGGGTTAAATACAACAATTTTGGTGCCAAATACGGTGTTGTTAAAACAATTTGCGGATGAATACAAGAAGTTTACCGGCTATGAAGTAGGCGTTTTATCCGCTCTAAAACAAGAAATAAAACCCATTACGGTGTCCACATACCAAATATTGAAACGAGAGGCATTAAAACGGCAATTAACCGCCCAAACAAGCGTGCTGATAGTAGAGGAGTGCCAAGGCGCGCCGTCAAAAGAGCGCAAAAAACTAATTCAAGAGTTTTCACCACGATATTTATTCGGAATAAGCGGATCGTTAGGCCGGGAAGACGGCCAAGCCAAAGCGATAAACTTTCTAATTGGCGATGTGATTGAGGAATATATTGGTAATCAAATGAAACCAAAAATTGAATTGTGGAATACCAAAGAAAATATACCGTTTTCAATCAATTATCACGAAATGGTTGATAGCCAGATAAACAATAAATCACGCAATAATTTAATTAGCGCGATAATAATGGAAGAAATGTTACATAATAGAAAAATGCTTGTTTTAACAAAGCGAATAGAACATTACAAATTACTTGAACAAATGATGATGCCGTATAAGAATATGTATTTTATTGACTCGCAAGATCCTGAACGAGATAAACTATTAAATGGGATGAAAACAGGCGAGATTGAATACAATATAATATTCGGCACGGCAAGTTTATTGGCGGTCGGAATGGATATACCGAGTTTAGACACGCTGATAATCGCCTGCGATATGAAATCATCCGTCTTAACAACGCAATCAGCTGGTCGTATAATGAGAATATTTGCTGGCAAAGAGCATCCTAAAATAATTGACTTGGTTGATAATAAAAATTATGTATTTTTGAAACAAAGCAGGGAGAGAATAAAATTATATCACGAAAAAGGGTGGGAGATTAAATATATCAATTAACTATGAAAACACAAATATTGAGGATATTGAAACAAAATAAAATATCAGTTTATAGGTTTGTTAAGGAAATGGGTTTTGAACCAAAAATGTATCAAGGTCGTTGGACAGGCAGGTTGCAAGGGATATATGTTTTAACCAAAGAAGAAAAAGAATTAGTAGAAAAAACATTGCATCGTTTAACGGAAAATAAATTTGTTGATATAATTTTAATTGGGGTGGATAAATATCGCTGTTTATGAAATATAATGAAAAGAATTTAACGGCTGATTTTAGTAAATGGTTAAGAACGGAAGGCCGAGATGATCCGCGATTTAATGTAAGTATGGCAATTGAATTTAAAGTATGTAAGAAGAAATTTTTAAACATAAAAAGCGACTTTGAACCTCAGCAAATAATAATGTTAGAACAGGCGAAAAATGGCTGTGTTTACAAGAAATTAAGCGATATGGATCTGACTGTTAAGCCCTTTGATAGTATACAAATTTGTAACGCAAAAGCATATGTTGCCGTGATGTGGCCGGCGCCAAGAAAAAAAAAGACGTTATATTTTATAGATGTTGACAAGTTAAAAGATATAAAAAAAATAGATGAAAATAAAGCGATTGAAATTTGCGAAATAATAATTATTTTTAGCTAAAATGCCCGTAACAAATTGAGGGAACTACCACCCCCAATATGGTTGGGAAATGGCAAGGACTTAATTTTAACGACATTTTGGCAATTTCACTCTTCGCCCGAAATGGGCTAATGAATGACTAAAAATCAATTAAAAGCCAAAAGTAGGGCGGAGCAGTGAAAAATAATTTAATTTATTTAGTAATTTATAAAAATATGAAAATACAAATAAAATCTCGGTGGGATAACAATAAAATATTATTTGAAGCAGAAGGTGAAAATATAAAAGAAATAATATCAAAGGCACAAATAGAAAAAGCGAATTTGCGTGGAGCGGATTTGCGTGAAGCGGATTTGTATGAAGCGAATTTGCGTGGAGCGGATTTACGTGGAGCGAATTTGTATGGAGCGGATTTGCGTGAAGCGGATTTACGTGGAGCGGATTTGTATGGAGCGGATTTGTATGGAGCGGATTTACGTGGAGCGGATTTGTATGGAGCGGATTTGCGTAATTCAAAATTTTATGGCAAAGGTGGAACACAAAAATTAAAAGAAAATCAAGTGCCTGATTTTCTAAAAGCATTGGGTTTTATCATTGAAAAATAAATATATGCCCAAAGTAAAACCACCTCCAATAGAACCAAGAATAATTTACGGCACAACCTTGACTAATTGGCATTATGATAATTGGCAAAAAGAAAATACGATAGATAATTTATATGGTTTTAAAAAAGATAGTTCAGAAGCCAAAAAATATTTTGGCAAGTTAAATAAGCCAATAACATTTTGGCAGAAAATAAAAAATTTAATTAAATAATATATGAAAACTTGCCCAAATTGCGGTGGCACTGGGATAATTCCAGAACACAATATACCTGCCAATCACGGTGAAGATGGCGAATGTATATCGTGTCCTGTTCAAGCACCTTGTCCTATCTGTCAAATTTGACTCTCAAACAATAATTTATATTTATGAATAAATTAAAACTTGATATAGAATTGACATACGATGCAAAGTTAATGCATGGTAATGAGGAAGAAAGCATTGGTTGGTTTTCCAACGACATTTTAATGAAAGAAAAGTTAATTTTACATTCAAATGATATTGGAGATGAAATTGGGACAGTAAAAGTAATTAAAATAAAAAAATAAATAATAAATATATGTGTGATAAATGTTTAGTATGTGGGTGTAGTTTATTAGAACCTTGTCATTGTGGCGAAAATTGAGATGCACACGACAACAATTAAATAAAGCCAATAACATTTGGCGAATTAACTAAAAATATATGAAAGACGCAAAAGGTGAAAACGAAACACAATATGCATTTACTCTATCTGAATGGGATAGATGTTCAAAAATTGCTGATGAACAAATGAAGGTAAATAACGGACATAGTTTTGAAACTATATTAAAAACAAGATGTATTTATTGCAGAAGAAGTCCAAAAGTTAAAACAAAATGTGGCAGTTGGTTTATGACTTTACATAATAACCTACTACATATTTTAATGAATAAAGATAAATATTTAATTAAATAACCCGTGATAACATTCACGATTTAATATAATAATTTAAATATGAATAATGAAAATACAACTAATTCAAAAAACTGCTATGCCTGCCGTGATTATAAATAAATAGTGAATATGCCATATCCTTTTAAATTTCATTTAATAAGATTAACAGTATTAACAGTATTAATGATTTTACTTGCTGGATCAGTTATTATTTTTTTACTGGAAATATCACAAGTAAAAAACTGGCCAAAAGAAACACTTATTGAAAGCGTAAATTTTGTTTATAAATTTAGAGAATATGAGAATGGATACCGTACAATATTCTTAACAGCAAAAATAGATACAATTCTGAGCAAAGATAATTATATGCTAAATTCAGACAAGGATTTTAAAATGAAAGCCTATGATAAAATCTATTTAATATTTATTCCTCACTACAAGGAATGGTTTGAAGTTGAACGATGTTATGCAAATTTTAGATGTGATTTTTAAAAGTAAAGTTTTTCTTCCCTTAATACTGAAAAAGATAAGAGAGGAAGTTGAGAAAAAAGAAACACCAGCTCTTATAAATGACGAAGAGAGATTATGCAGCGATTGTGGTAGTGATATTGGGTTAGAATATTATGAAGCATTTGATGATGGATACAAAGAAGCAATAGATGACATTATTAAACTTTTAACTCCTTGAATATATGAAAATACTAATAAAATGCGACGAATACGAACTTAAATTAAGCAACGATAATTTGGATAATTCAAATTATGTTAATCTATCTGTTTGGAAAGACGACAACATTCAAGGTGAAGTTTTGGATGTTTGTATTGATGATTTAATGCCTGCTCTTATCGCGTTTGACTCTCAAAGAAGCAGAGAAAGAGAGAATGAAAATGAATAATATGAAAAAAGAAACATTTTATTGCGACATCTTTATGGGCGGAGATGAGGAAATTAAATAAGAATATGTTTAAAAAAATAACAATAAATGCTTTACTCGGATTTTTGGTTGGCTTATCTATTGGGATACTTTTTGTAGAAATGATAAAAGCTAGAATGGAAGTTGGAGAATTAAAAGAAAGATTAAAATATTGTCAGAATAATTAGTTTTTTCTTGACGGCGGTCGGTGGAAATAAAATCGCATTTCCAGCAAATATCAAGCGTGGAGAGCTTATAAAGCCGTCGCGGAGTAAAAGGCCAAGACTTTATATCGCTTCCAAATGATATACCGTCGTCAAGAGAGAGTTAGTTCTTTACAAAAGAGAATATATTGACAATCTACTGGTTCAATCGGAGATAAAATGCGGATAATAGGCTATCTCACACTCACCTGCCAATACTGCCATAAAGGAACAAGGCACAAGATTGAAGAAATCTACAAGAAATTAACAACGATGTTCAAAGCAACCTGCCTTGTTTGTTACCACGGATACAGGAGAAAGAAATGAATAACAGTTATTGTGTGAATTGCCTAAAATCCTCGGAGTTCCGCGCCTTACTTCTCCAAGCGGTTTATCACAGCGATAAGGTTCATATACCAATTGTGTGTGTGACCGAAGGCTGTGGTAAACGATTGGAGTTGATCATAGACGAGTCGGACTACCGGAAACTCCACGACGCTTCGCCAAACGGCGAACAGAGCAGAGTAAAACTGCAAATAGGAGTGAAGGATGGGTAAAATGCTATGGTTCTGCCGAGAATGTCAGGATAAGATGTATAGTGATATTCTCTGGCACACGAAAAGAAACGAGTGGGACTACATACGATTTTACACGATTTGTGGTTGTGGGGCGACAACGATGCAGTTTATGCCTCCGAAGGAATGGGAGGACTTATGCTCGCGATACGGTAAATATCTTTACCCGAAAATCTGTCTGGCTGAAAAACGCCTCGGAGAAGAACATCGATTTCACACAAGCACGGTCGTAAGACCTTGCAAAGATTGCCAAAGAAATGTGGTGCAAGAGTTCTATGTGGTAGTTGATGAAAATTCAACCCACACTGAAACTACTTGCAAGGTATGTCATTTTACCGAACAGATAAGAGAAGAAAGGAGGAACTAATGATGTGGTTCTGTCATAAATGTGAGTGTAGTGCAGTAAGCGATGTCTTGTGGCATACCAAGGTTGATGAGGCGGTTTATGTAAGCTTCCTCACAATCTGTGGTTGTGGCGCAAAAACAAAGCAAACGATGCCCACCGAAGACTGGAATAGTATGTGTTCGCGTTGGGGTAAATACGCGCACGTGATTGTCTGAAAGTTTGTCTGTTCTTTCAATCCCGCCAAAAACAGACACTAAATTTAACTATATGCTCACTTGCTTGTCGTGTGGTAAAACAACTAAAAATAAGAGATATTGTTGTCTTGGGTGTCAGTTAAATGCGAAGAAGAAACGCGAGGTTGAAAAACTGTTTATAAAGTTAGAAATTGAGAGGAATAAATTGTTAAGGATTAAGCCTGAGAGTTATGACGGCAGTTCGTGGATTGACTCTTGAGCGAGTTATGTTTATGAATTTAATAAAATATGGAGGGGGATAGAGAAAATATGAAATATTTTTATATTCAAGGCGAAGACATACCATATAATTTGAATTTTGTAGTAAATTGTTCGTTTGATTATTTTGTTAGATATTTAAAATTAAAATTAAAATTAAAATTAAAAGATAAAACAATAGAATTAAAAGACGACTTTTTAGACGGATTATTTATTACATTAGAAAATGAGGAAAAAAAAGAATTGAGTAGATGGATATGGGTTAAAGAGTTTAACTGGACAATAAATGAACAGTCTATGATGGCTCACGAGATAATACACTTTGTTATGGCAATACTTGATCATAAAGAAATACCAATTAGCAAACAGAACGAGGAAATTTTTGCTTATCTATATCAATCAATAATAAAAAAAGTCTGGCAAAAATTACAAGTTTTATATCCTAAAATTAAGATTAAAAAGTAAAAAAATATGAGAGTGTTACTGCTATTTGCCAGTTTTGTGGTAATGAGATAAGCTGGTTTAAAAAGTCTAAAAAAACAAAAAACCTTGCTTATAAATATAGCAAGTTTAAAAGTAAAAAGAAGTTATTTATTTTGTAAATAGGGAGTTATTAACAGGTCTAATCTTTTTGTCTTCCTGTAAAATATCCTAAAAATAAAACCCCTATTATTAAAAGAAAAATTAAAATCGGTCTGTATTCAGACATACTAATAAGACATTGTAGAATTACCAAAATAATTTAATAACATTCCTAAAATTGACACAACTTCGTTATCCTTACTTTCTTTAACAAGTGAAATAACATCATTTATCACCATAGGTTCAAAAGTATTAAGAGTTGATGCTTTTAATCCTACTTCTCTACCACCATAATCAACATATTTTCCTTTTTGTTTTTTCATTGTAAGCAAACTGGCTACTAACCCAGCAAGTGGGGCAAGTTTATTCGCACCAAATTTAATAATCAAAGACGCTCTTGTTTCTGGTTTGTATCCTTGACCTAAATTGTAAATCTTTCCCGATGTGCTTGACTTCGTTTGATTTTTAATAAGGCGAGCAAGTAAAACTGCATAATTTCCATTTCCACCAGTAAAATCAGAACGTGTCTTTTTATCTAATTTTATTTTACCAAAATCAGCACTTGTTGGGTTAGTTTCACTATCTTCACCTATCAAACTTGTTAAACCCAAAACTGTCGCGGTTATAGTTAGGCTTCCTAATAATTGTCGTAAAGCCGCCAACCTTGCTGTCTTACTGCCTTTTATATAAGTTGCTGGATTAAGCATATTTATCGTGGCAGATATTTTACGCGCGGAAAAGAAAAGATTGTTAAGTATCGGAACGATATTATTATATTTGTCTGCCTTTCCGATATTTCCAGATCCGGAAAAATTATTAACCACACTTGCTAAATCTCTTAAAACTTCAATATCCTTAACATTTTCCCCTCTCATTTCTGCCGATTTGTATAACATTTTAAAAACATCCCAACGTAGTTTGGTTAAAAATCCAACATTTGCTCTTTCGATTCCCCTTACAACTGGAATTTTACCAACCAAGGTAGTCATAAAATCTTCCTCTCTTTGGCTTAATTTATTACCAGCCAAAGCAGATAATCTTAGTCCACCTTTTTTTGCTTCTTGGTATAATGGGTCAGCAACAATTTCAGCATTTAGATTTCTAAAAGATTGTTTATCAACCAAATACTTAAACATATTTCCAAAAGCATTCACCCATTCTTTTCTTGACATCATTCCCCAACCTTGTCTGAAAGGCACACCCAAATCGCCAATTACTTTAATTGAACGTGTTAAACCAATTACATTTTGAATAAAACTAATTTTATTTGGTCTTAAACTATCAGCATAATCACTTAAATCCAAAACAGCGTTTCCATAAGCTACTTTTTTATCAAATGTTGATAAAACACCACTTAATTTATCAGCTTTATTTGATAATTCAAAAATCTTGTTTGCTTCATCCTCACTAACTCCAATACCTAATCTCTTTTCCGCTAAATCAGTTAGAAAAACATCCTCTGGATCAAGCACATTTTCCATTCGTTGAACCTTTGAAAGTAAATCTCGCTTCGCAGGTTCTTTTAAATTGCCTGTTTTTTGTATCCAATTTATCATTCCTCGTTTTTGATATTTTAAAAGTAGTTTACTTTCAAATAAAGCATTGACTTCTTTGGCGGTAGTTTCGTCAATGCCAATGACACGCATAAACTCTGCTCGCCTTGCTTCACTCGCCATTTCGGATAGTTTATTTACATCAAGCTCGCCATTTTTTATTTTGCGTAGAAATTCGTCAGCTTTACTTTTAATCAAACAAAATGGCATATTTAACAGATTATACTATTTATAAAATTATTTAGGTCTTCTTCCGACTTTTTAACAGCTTTTATTTCTCGCTGTATTGCTTTTTCTTCGGTAGTCAATTCTTTCTTGGTAACTTTCGCTTTCTTTGCTCTTGCCTGACTAATATCACGAATAATCTTAACAGGGTCATTCGGGTCAGTTTCACCCAATGCTCTTATTCTTTGCCCCATAAATGTAGCTTCTTCAACAGTATGTGATTTGGCGAGTTGTCTAATAAAGGTTACATCTTTATTTTGTTTAGCCCAATTTTTCATTGCGATAAAAACACTTTCAGGCAAGAGTTTCCCATCTGGCATTTCTTTGCCCATTGCCACTCGCTTGGCTTTTTCTAAATCGGAGTTGATAAGTTCGGAAGCAAGTTTAGCCTGTTCTTTCATATTCATTGTTTCATATTCAGGGAGTCCTCTCATTTGTTTGACAAGTCCTTCTTCTATTGCCTCCTCTTTGACACGAAGTCCGAGTTTAGATTTCTTTATTTCAGGTTCTACTTTCATTTCTACTTTATCAAC
>ERZ1292632.2435-Hain-H43-01um-R2-2435-length-15528-cov-13_pt1 | contig 15528 bp, 22 predicted proteins | sample MGYA00564407_ERZ1292632 | MGnify/ENA primary metagenome ERZ1292632 (study PRJEB36523, sample SAMEA6512637) | groundwater metagenome | collected 2019-01-08 | study: AquaDiva: Metagenomics assemblies of 32 groundwater samples | reverse complement strand
AGGCACGGAGGCCGAATGCAAAGAGAAATAGAGGCCGCGGCCAAGCAAAAAGAAATAGAGGTCGCCCAAGCGGCAAAAGCGGCACCGGCCGAAGAAAAGAAATAAGTAGCTGTCCGCGCGCAGCAAGCGAAGCGCAGCGAGTACGGTAACAGATACTTACCCGCCCAAATTTTGCGAAGCAAAACTTAGGCGGGTGCTGAAAATTGTTACCCAATCGCCTCGCCTTGCAGGCTCGCTCTTGGACAATTTCGCATGCAAGTAACAGCCCAATTGAAAAATTTGAGGATTGCGCCGAGAAAAGTAAGGCTGATTTCCGGTTTGATAAAAGGTTTAGACGTGGCGGCAGCCAAAGGCCAGCTTGACCATTTAATAAAGAAGTCATCCAAACCGATCTCAAAACTATTGGATTCGGCGCTTGCGAATGCGCATAATAATTTCGGTTTGGTCAAAGAAAATCTTTTCATAAAGGATGTCATGGTGGATGAAGGTATGAAATTGAAAAGATTCAGGCCGAAGGGATTTGGTTCTACCTCGCCGATACTTAAAAGAACCTCTCGCATCAAAGTGATACTTGAGGAAAAAGTGCCGGGCCTTAAGGCCGCGCCAGCCGAGAAAAAAGAAAAAGCGGTGATGGCAGAGGAAGAAAGGACAGAAGCGGCGGTTCCTGAAAAGGAAGTAAAAATTGAGACCAGGGAAAAGGCGAGGTCCCGATCGGGAACCGATCGAGGATCCTCGATGAAATCGGGACCGGAGGTTAAAAAAGAATTAGGGAAAAAAGGATTTTTGAGCGGTATTACCAAGAGATTTTTCAGAAGAAAGGCAATATAGTACCCGACACAAATACACTAATGGGCACGAATGACACGAATTAAGAAATTCTATTTGTGTAATTCGTGTGTAATTCGTGTATTGGTGTCGCTTGCGATAGCATGGGACAGAAAATTTCACCAACTTCGTTGAGATTGTCAATAAATAAGGATTGGAAATCTAAGTGGTTTGGCGCGAAAAAATATCCCCAATTTTTAAAGGAGGACGTGGCAATCAGGAAATTTTTGGAAAAGAAACTTAAGAATATGAGCGTAGATAAGGTAGGAATAGAAAGAAGCCCCGACGTTCTTTCAATTGTAATAAGCACCGCCAGACCGGGTTTGATAATCGGCCGTGGTGGAACGGGGATTGAGGATTTGAAGGCCGACATAGCAAAACTGATAAAACGGAAGACCGCCGTTCGCCTGGACGTTCAGGAATTCAAAAATCCGGAAAGTTCCGCCAAAATTATGGCCGAGCAGGTAACCGAGCAAATAGAAAAACGATTGCCCTACAGAAGAGTTTTAAAACAGACATTAGCTAAGATAATAGCCAGCCGCGACGTTAAAGGCGCTAAGGTTGTTATATCCGGCAGATTAGACGGGAACGAAATAGCCCGGACGGAACATTTAGAAGAAGGGAGTTTGCCGTTACAGACATTGAGGGCGGACATAGATTTTGCCGAAGCTACCGCTTTTACGACGTATGGAACCGTCGGAGTCAAGGTTTGGATACACAAAGGACTTAAATTTTAAACATGTTACAGCCGAAGCGCATAAAACACAGGAAAGTCCACAAGGGCAAGGTTAAAAGAGTCACTACCCGCGGCCACTATTTAAGTTTCGGAAGCTATGGATTGAAAGCAGAAAAGAGCGGCTGGTTGCGGTCTACCCAGTTGGAGGCCGCCCGTCGCGCGATCACGCATTTTATCCAGCGCGGAGGCAAAATTTGGATAAGAGTATTTCCCGACAGGCCAAGGACACAAAAGGGAGCGGAGGTCGGCATGGGCGGAGGAGCAGGCTCCTTATCGCATTTCGTGACGCCCGTGGAAGGCGGCAGGATAATTTTTGAAATGGACGGCGTGACTGAAAAAGTTGCAAGAGACGCGCTTCGCTTGGCGGCGCATAAACTGCCCGTCAAGACCAGATTTATTAAAAAGTAAACATGAAATACACCGACTTAAAAGATAAGGACGTTAAAGAATTGCAGAAGATGGCCGAGGATCTGAAAATCAAACTCGGTAAATTTAGATTTGAATTGGCCAACAAAACTTTGAAAAATTTTGACCAGCTTGGGCAAACTAAAAAAGACATTGCCCGAGTTTTAACGGCAATAAAAAAACAGAAAATAGATCAATAAACCATGGAGAATAAAATTGTAAAACACAGGACACTTAATGGCGTGATTGTTTCCGACAGAATGCAAAAAACTGTCGTTGTTGCCGTTTCCAGGCTGGTTAAACATCCCAAATACAAGAAATATTACAAAGTTACGAAAAGATACAAGGCGCACGATGAAAAAGGCGAATATCATACCGGCGATAAGGTTGTGATCCAGGAAACAAAGCCCTTGTCTAAAGAAAAAAGATGGATAGTGTTAGAGAAAGTAGAAAATAGAAAGTAGAAAATAGAAAGATTTTCCTTCTACCTACTACTCACTACTTACTAGTTCATATGATACAAATGCGTTCAATAATGAGTGTTGCCGATAACAGCGGAGCCAAAAGAGTTGGCGTAATTAAGGTTTTGGGCGGGTCAAAACGGCGCTACGCGCAGATAGGCGATATTGTCGTGGTTTCGGTCAAAGAAGCGGAGCCGCGCAAGCAGGTTAAAAAGAAAGACGTTGTTAGGGCTCTCGTTATACGCCAGAGAAATAATTTTGGGAGAAAGGACGGCAGTTATATAAGATTTGACGATAATGCCGTAGTGATACTGGAAGGAAAAGAACCGAAGGGCGGCCGTATTTTCGGACCGGTCCCGCGCGAGATCAAAGAAAAAGGTTTTGATACAATCGCCAGCTTGGCGCAAGAAGTCGTTTAAGACCATGATTAAAAAAGGCGACAATGTAATAATGTTGCAGGGCAAAGACCGGGGAAAAAGGGGGAAGGTTTTATTTGTTTTTCCCGCGGAGAACAAGGTTGTCGTAGAGGGATTGAATTTGATCGCACGGCATCAGAGAGCCAAGAAGCAGGGGCAGAAGGGGCAAGTGGTACATAAAGAAAGAGCGGTCAATGTATCGGCGGTTCAACTGATCTGTTCAAAATGCGGGAAGCCCACGAGAGTCGGGTCAAGAACGGTGGGCAAGAATAAGGCGAGGATTTGTAAGAAATGCGGAGGAGAAATTTAAACAACATGGCAAAAAAAGAACAAAATAAAAGCCAGCCGAGGTTGCTGGAAAAATACAGAAAGGAAGTAGTTCCCGTGATGCGGGAGAAGTTCGGTTATAAAAGTATTATGGCCGTGCCGAAAATTGAAAAGGTTGTGATTAATGTGGGTTTTGGGCGAAAAGCGGTTGCTAAAGAAACTGCTGCGATTGAGAAAATAGAAAAAGATCTGGCCAAATTGACCGGCCAGAAACCCGCCGTTAGAAAAGCCAAGAAATCCATTTCCGGCTTTAAAGTCAGACAAGGAATGGATGTAGGCGCAATGATAACTTTGCGCGGGAAGAGAATGTATGATTTTATAGACAGATTAGTTTCAATAGCCCTGCCAAGATCCCGCGATTTCCACGGTCTGGATCCTAAAAGTTTTGATAAGCAGGGAAGTTTGAGCGTTGGGATAAAAGAACACAGTATTTTTCCGGAAATAACTTATGAATCGCTGAAAGATATCTTTGGATTGGAAATATCAGTGATCACAACCGCCAAATCTAAAGAGGAAGGAATGGAGATGTTAAAATTAATGGGATTTCCCATAAGAGTCTAAAACCATGCCTAAGAAATCAACAATTGCAAGGTCAAATAAGAAACCGAAATTTTCAACCAGAATAGTTCGCAGGTGTTTTATGTGCGGCCGCAAACACGGATATATGAGAAAGTTCGGACTATGCCGCATTCACTTCAGGGAATTGGCCAGCCAAGGATTATTGCCCGGAGTACAGAAATCTAGTTGGTAGTGAGTAGTTGGTAGTGAGTAGAAGATAGAGACATAAACTACAAACTACCCCACTACTTACTACATACTTTTTCAAATGAGTCCAATTGCAAACATGCTGACACAAATAAAGAATGCGCAATCCCGCGGCAAAGAGGGAGTTGTTTTACCTTTTTCTAAAATGACGTTTGGTATTGCTGAGATTTTGAAAAATAAAGGATTTATCGGTGGCGTTGAGAAGAAAACAAGAAAAATGAATAAATCGGAGGTCAGCATCCTCGGCGTGGAATTGAAATACGAAAATGGCGTTGGCGCCATAGGTGGAATAAAAATGATTTCCAAGCCGTCGCGTAGAGTTTACGTGGGGAAGGACGATCTGAAGCCCATAAAGAACGGCTACGGCATTTCTATAATTTCCACCTCAAGAGGGCTGATGACCGGAGACGAAGCGAAAAAAGCGAAGATCGGCGGAGAGATAATATGCGAAATTTGGTAAGTAGTTGTCCGCGCGCAGGGCGAGCAAAGCGAGCCCGAGCACGGAAACAAATACTTACCCGCCCAAATTTTGCGGAGCAAAATTTAGGCGGGTGCTCAAGTTTTCTAACAACTCAGCGGCGCAAACAAGTTTGCTTGCTTCGTTGAGAAAATTGGCATGAGCAGAATAGGCAAAAAACAAATTAAAATTCCCGAGGGCGTTGAAATAAAAGTAGAAAACGGCAGAGTTGCCGTTAAGGGGCCCAAGGGCGAGCTGGAAAGGGGATTTCCGGAGGGTTTAGATATTCAAATCCAGGACGGTTCTGTTTCGGTTACTCCCGTAGACGGCGGATATAAAAATTCCGAGACCTGGGGATTGGGCAGAGCACTTTTGGCGTTGATGATCAAGGGCGTTTCGGAGGGCTTTGAAAAAATTCTGGAATTCAGCGGTATCGGTTTTAAGGCCCAAGTGAACGGTGAAAATCTGGAGTTAAACCTCGGCTTCACGAACCCAGTTGTGATCAAGGCTCCCAAAGGCGTTACCTTTCAGGTTGAGAAGAATTTGATAAAAGTAAGAGGAATTGATAAGGAAGCAGTCGGCCAAGTTGCGGCTTTAATACGCGCCTCGCGTCCGCCAGAGCCGTACAAAGGCACGGGGATTAAATATAAAGACGAGGTCATAATCAAAAAAGCCGGTAAGAAAGCGGTAGCCACCGGCACTTAATTTTGAGATTTATGAAAACTTCCAAACTACAATATAGAACAAGAAGACGGAATAGCATCAGAGCTAAGATAAGGGGTACCGTTGAGATTCCGAGAGTTTCCGTATTCCGCAGTAACAGACACATGTTTGTACAGATAATTGACGACTCAACCGGGAAAACGATTTTAAGCAATACAATTGAACCGAAAACGAAAAATAAAGCAAAGAACGCTAAAACCGAAACTGCCGCATTGATCGGCGAAACAATCGCCCAAAAAGCTAAAGAGGCCGGTATCTCTAAAGTTGTATTTGACCGGGGAGGTTTCAGATATCACGGCAGAGTTAAGGCGCTGGCCGATGGTTTGCGAAAAGGCGGATTACAATTCTAATTTTAAACATATGGAAGGAACAAATAATCAAAAAACTAATAGCGGCGTTGGCGGGGGTTTTGGACACAGAAGGGGGCCGTCTGGTGGCGGGCGGGGATTTGGCGGAAGAGGCAGATCTTCCAGATTCCCTAAAGAAAAATCGGAATTTGACTCCAAAGTTTTGGACATTGCCCGCGTAACCCGCGTGACCAGGGGCGGTAAGAGATTCAGTTTTAGAGCCACGGTGGCCATAGGCGACGGCAGGGGGAGGGTTGGCATAGGCGTGGCCCAAGGCCGCGATGTTGCGCAGTCTGTTCAGAAATCAACCAATCGGGCGCGTAAAAATCTCGTGGAGGTGCCGATCGTGAAGACGACCATACCGCATCAGGTTATGTTTAAATATCACAGCGCCGTCGTAATGTTAAAGCCGATGCCTCCGGGGAGCGGTGTTAAGGCCGGCGGACCGGTGCGTGTTATCGCTAAGCTGGCCGGAATAGAAAATATCACCGCTAAACTTATTGAGCGGACGAATAATAAAATTAACATTGCCAGAGCGACTATCGGAGCTTTAAAAAGTTTAAAATTAAAACATGCAGCTTCACCAATTAAAACCAACAACTAAACACAAGAGCCGGAAACGCGTAGGCCGCGGCGGCAAGCGCGGCACATTTTCTGGCCGTGGCTCCAAAGGGCAAAAGTCCCGCGCCGGCGCCAGGATAAGGCCGGGATTTCGCGGCGGCGATAATCCTATTTGGAAACTTTTCCCAAAACAGCGCGGCGCCACCAAGAAGGTGGATATTAAACACGCGAGATTTAGAGTGGCTAAAAAAGAGTCAGCAGTTATAAATCTAGGGATATTGAATTCATTTTTTCAGGATGGCGATAATATTTCTTCCAAAATTCTTGTGCAAAAGGGTCTTGTTGACGCCGGGAAACGGGTAAAAATTCTGGGTGACGGCGAGCTGGATAAAAAACTGAATTTTTCAGGAGTTGTGTTTTCAAAGCAGGCCCGTGATAAAATACTAAAAGCGGGAGGAACGATAAAGTAAAATAACAATGGAGCGATTTCTTAAAATTTTTAAAATAAAAGACCTAAGAAACAAGGTATTTTTTATCCTGGCGCTTTTAGTCGTATTCAGATTTGCGGCGGCCATCCCGATCCCGGGAGTTGACGCCATTCGTCTTAAGGAATTTTTCCAGAATAACCAGCTTTTCGGATTGATCAGCACTTTTACCGGCGGCGGGCTTGATAGTTTTTCAATTGTGATGCTCGGTTTAGGACCCTATATTACCTCTTCAATCATAATGCAGCTTTTAACTATGATCTTCCCCGCATTGGAGCGAATGTATAAATATGAAGGTGAGGCCGGCAGGCAGAGATTCAACCAATATTCCCGCGTTTTGACTGTTCCGTTAGCTATGATCCAGGGCTACGCTTTTATGATGATACTCGCGCGGCAGGGCGTGCTTGGCGGTATGACTTTGTTCAGTTGGGCAAGCTCGCTTCTGGTTATTGCCGCCGGTTCCGTATTTTTGATGTGGCTGGGGGAGCTGATTTCCGAGAAGAATCTGGGCAATGGCGTATCTTTATTGATCTTTGCCGGAATAGTCTCCGGATTTTCAACGAGTCTCGGCCAGACCGGGGCCGCTTATGTATCCAGTCAGTTATTTACTTACGTCGCCTTTGCGATAATTGCCCTTATCGTGATAGCCGGCGTAACTTATCTCACGGAAGCCCAAAGGAACATACCTATAAATTACGCCCGGCGCGTGCGCGGATTCAGAGTGTTCGGCGGTGTTTCAACCTACTTGCCGATGCGCGTGAACAACGCGGGAGTAATGCCTATCATATTCGCCTTATCCCTGCTTTTGTTTCCGGGAATGATCGCGAATTTTTTCAGTACGTCAAGCGTGGCGTTTGTCGCTAACATCGCGAGAACCATCGGCGGTTTTATTCAGAACCAGCTGGTCTACGGCATTCTCTATTTCTTGCTGGTGATCTTGTTTACCTATTTTTACACAGCCGTAACTTTTGATCCCAAGTCAATTTCTGAAAACATCCAAAAACAAGGCGGCTATATTCCCGGCATTCGCCCGGGTCAGCCGACATCCCAGTTTTTGACCCATCTTCTCAATCGCGTAACCTTGGTCGGCGCTATTTTCCTGGGTTTGATCGCCGTCCTGCCGCAGATCGTTCGCGGTGCGACCGGCATAACCGCCTTTACCGTCGGTGGCACATCAATTCTGATCGTGGTCAGCGTTGTTTTGGAAACGATGAAAGCGATAGATGCCCAGCTGTCTATGTACGAATATTAACTCGAGCGATATGCCAGTTTCGCTTAGTCCTCGCCTGCGCTCATCAACTCATTCAAAACAGGATTTGTAGCCATAATTTTAGGTAACCCTCATCTGCTCCGCGACGCTCTCGACCTAAAATTATTGGACAAATCCTGTTTTTCTGTTCGTTGATTCGCTTGGCTGCGAGGTCGCTCAACCGGCATATCGCTCTCGCGGCGACTTTTTTAAAAACCGCCGACCGGCGGTTTTTGTCAACTTGAATTTTATTTTAATTGGCGTTAATCTTTGGCAAAAGCAAGTAACCATAGGCAAGTTTAGGAGGCGACATGGCCGCGCAACGAAGCCCTTTGAAACATAAAAGATTGCTTCAGCTCAAGGGGGCCGGATTAAATACTGTTGATTTCCTGTGCTATCCGCCCGGGCAGCTAAATATAAAAGAGATCAAAGAACTTTTCAGGAAACATGGGCGTATTTCATTTAGGCAGTTTGTGGCCGATTCTCGCATCGGTAATATGCGCGAAAAGTTTGACATGACCGATTTAGGAGAGTTCTTCGCCTTTGTCAAAGCAAACCGGAGTCCTTACGGGTATGCTCTGATAAATCAGGGCGTTGATTTGGAGGCTAACACGATCCGGGGTTGTCTTTGGTGGCTGGATTTATACAAATTCAGAATTGAATGTTTTGTGGGTCCTGGCAGTCCGAGATGGATTGAGAAAAAAGGGAAAGAAACGTTAATAGAAATACCAGGCGACGCAGACGAAGGTTTCGGCCATACTCAAAATTGGAACGGCGATTATTCCGGCTTATTTAAAGAGCTTATTATCCAAACGCGCGGTTTTCTAACCGATATCCGGCCGCTCATTATTGAATTTGAATGGCATACAACACCATTAGGCTGGAAACCCAGCCATTGGTTATTCTGGGAATGGCGGCTTGCTCCGGTGGATCCGAGAGATGAGCAGGGCGCTGAAATGTGGGATCTGATTAATAATCAAATAAGACGATTGAGGCAAATCTAGATCATGTCGATAGCAAGGGGTATCCCCCTTTTTTATTACGGGTACTGGCTAGTTGGCTGGAAAAAATAGTAGAATGGAGGTATGGCGAAGCAGATCGTGATTTTTATCGCGCCGCCGGGGGCGGGCAAGGGAACGCAGGCGGATTTACTGGCCGAGAAATTCGGCTTTGTTCATATTGAGACATCCAAATTAGGCGAGGCAAAGATAAACGACCCGGAGCTGGCGAAAAAAGATTCGGAAGTTGCCGAAGCGAAAAGATTATATGATAAAGGCGAGCTTTTTCCTCCTCCCTGGACCACCAAGTTGGTCATTGAAAAAATGGGAGAACTGGCGCGGGAGGGCAGGGGGGGCGTTTTCAGTGGTTCACCCCGGACGCCCTATGAAGCCGAACATGAATTGCCGGAGTTTGAAAAATTATATGGCCGCGACAACATAAAGATTTTTTATATAACCTTGAGCGAGGAAGAATCGGTCAAGCGCAATTCGGAACGCCGCATTTGCGAAAAGAACCGTCATCCCATACCCCGTTCCGAATACGATCCGAAATTTAAAGATATAACGGTATGCCCGTGGGATGGTTCGCCGATCATAACCCGACCGGTGCTTGATAAGCCGGAAATAATAAGAGAGAGGTACAAAGTATTTTTGCGGGACACGGCACCCGTGCTTGATTATTTTAGAGAAAAGGGTTATAAAATCGTTGAAATAAACGGCGAACAGCCGATAGAAAAAGTTTCTAGCGATATTTTGGAACATTTTGAAAAATGATTTCTATAAAAACAGAATCGGAAATATCAATAATGCGGGAGGGCGGGAAAATATTGGCTGAAATTATCCGGAAGGTTTCCCAGGCGGTAAAGCCGGGCATTCCCACCAAAGACCTTGAAAGGCTCGCGCGCGAGCTTTTTCGGTTTTATGGCGTTAGGCCGGCTTTTTTAAACTACAACGGTTTTCCCGCTTCGGTGTGCGTTTCTTTAAATGATGAGGTCGTTCACGGCGTGCCGTCCGACAGGATAATGAAAGAAGGCGACGTGCTTAGTTTGGATTTAGGCATAGTGCACAAAGGATTTTTCACGGATAGCGCTGTTACCGTGCCGGTTCTCGGCGAATTGACCCGTGAACAATGGGCGAAAGATGATCCGAAATTAAATAAACTCATTGAAACTACAAGAGCGGCCCTGAATGCCGGTATCAAGCAGGCGAAAGCCGGAAATCGTCTGGGGGAAATTTCTAATACGATACAGAGTGTCGTGGAAAAAGAGGGGTTCGGTGTTATCAGAGAAATGGTGGGGCATGGAGTGGGTAGGAAGCTTCATGAAGAACCGCAAGTCCCTAATTACGGCAGTTTTGACGAAGGGCCAGTGCTTGAGGAAGGAATGGTCCTTGCCATTGAGCCGATGGTCTCAATCGGCGACTGGCATTTAATTCAGGATGGCTTGGTCTACAAAACAAGAGACGGTTCTTGCGCCGCTCATTTTGAGCACACGGTGGCGATAACCAAAAAAAGCCCCCTAGTTTTAACACGGTTATAGTTCTGCTATAATTTTAGGCATGCATCTTTCCGTAATAATCCCCGCTTATAATGAAGAAAAACGAATAGAGAAAACGCTTTTGTCCGTGAACGAGCATCTTTCTAAACAAGCGTATGATTACGAGATAATGGTGGTTAATGACGGGTCCAAAGACAAGACGGCGGAGATAGTCAATGGCTTAGCAGGCGAGATAAAAGGCCTGAAGTTGATAGATAATAAGGAAAATCATGGCAAGGGCTGGGTTGTGCGGCAAGGCATGCTTTCGGCACAAGGTGATTACCGGCTTTTTACGGACGCGGATAATTCCACGACGATTGACCACGTGGAAAGATTTTTTCCGTTTTTTGGGCAAGGCCTGCCTGCGCAGGCAGATTACGATATTGTTATTGGTTCCCGTCGGCTGAAAGATTCGGTTATAGCGGTAAAACAGCCGTGGGTCAGGGATCTTTTAGGCGGGATTTTTCGCTTGATCGTCCATGCCTTGGTGCCGCTCGGAATCGCCGATTCACAGGCGGGCTTTAAAATGTTTTCAAAAAAAGCCACGGAAACGATTTTTCCGAAACAAACCATTTTCCGCTGGGCCTTTGATGTTGAGATACTGGCAATCGCAAAAAAATCCGGGTTCAAAATAAAAGAGGTCCCGATCAAGTGGATCAACGATGCCGAGAGCCACGTAAAATTAAGCGGGATGGTCAGAATGTTATTTGAAGTTTTGCGCGTCAGGTGGAATTTATGGACGAATAAGTACTAATGCGACACCAATACACGAATCACACACGAATTACACAAATAATTTAATCTTCATTCGTGTCATTCGTGCCTATTAGTGTATTTGTGTCGGGTTCAGCGAAGCGATGTTAAACGAATTTAGAAAAGACCTTATTTCCGGCGAGTGGGTTCTTTTCGCGACCGGACGGGCGAGGAGGCCGGGAGAGGGGCAAGAAGTGAGAAGATTATTGCAGCCAAGGGAGAGCTGTCCTTTTGAAAATCCCGAAGAGTCGGGCAATGAAGTCGTGGCGACATATTTAAACTATGCCAAGACCGACTGGGTCGCCAAGACCATAAAGAATAAATTCCCGGCGGTTGCGGAGAGGGAAAACGGAAACGTGCGGCAGGCCGGGCCGTTTGAGGCGCTTGATGGGACGGGTCTGCACGAAGTCCTGGTATTCAGAGACCACGAGCGTGATTTTTATGATTTTTCCGGGGAAGAAGTCGCTGAAATTTTCAGAATATATCAAAAATGCCACCTCGCGACGCTGGACGGCGGTTCCAGAAAATATACCCTGATCTTCCATAATCACGGCCTTCAGGCGGGAGCCACCGTTCAACACCCGCACTCACAGATCATTTCAATCCCGATTCTGCCTCCGGATGTGGAAAGAAGCATCAGGGGTTCCGAAAATTTTTATCGCGAGCACGGGAAGAAGGTTTACGATGTAATGCTGGAATGGGAAAAAAAAGAAAAGAAAAGGATAATTTACGAGAATGAAAGATTTGTTTCTTTTTGCCCGTTCGTTTCAAAGACGGAAAATGAAGTTAGGATCTTTTGCAAAGAGGGCCATGCTCATTTTGAAAAGATGCCGGAAGAGACCTTCGCCGACTTAGGAGACGTATTCAGCGCGACCTTTAAGAAAATAGGCAAGGCGCTGGATAAGCCGGATTATAATTTTTTCATTCACACTTCGCCGATTGATTCATCTTCGGCCAAAACCCACGAGTTTTATTCCTGGCACATAGAGATTTTGCCCAAGGTAATGTCGGTAGGGGCTTTTGAATTGGCTAGTGGAATGGAAATAAACGTAATTGATCCCGATGAAGCGGCAAAATTATTTAGAGAAACGGAGATTTAATTGTTTACTATCGTTGAACAAATAATCGGCTGGGCGATGGGATTGGTGGAAAGGTTCGGCTATCTGGGCATATTTTTGACGATGGCGCTTGAAAGCGCGGCCATCCCCATCCCCTCGGAAGTTGTTTTGCCTTTCGGCGGATTTTTGGCGTCGTCGGGGCATCTGCATTTCTGGCTGGTTGTTTTTGCGGCGACCATTGCAAATCTTGCGGGCGCAACGATAATTTATTTTGTCGGGCTTTTTGGCGGAAGGGCGCTTTTAGAGCATTACGGAAAATATGTTCTTGTTTCCGCGGAGAGCATTTCAAGAATGGATAACTGGCTTGAACGATACGGCGCCCATACGGCATTTTTTTCCCGTCTTCTGCCGGGCGTCAGGACATTCAGCTCGCTGATAATCGGCGCGGGCAGAGTGAATTTTGGCAAATTTTTCGCGTATACTTTAGCCGGTTCATTTTTGTGGAATCTTCCGCTTGCCTACGTCGGCTTTGTCGCCGGCAAAAATTGGGACTTTTTGAGGCCGTATTTTCGGAAATTTGAACTGGTGATCTTGGCCGCAATTTTAATTATCGTAATTTTATTCGTTTTCAGACAGATTCATAAATTTAGAAAATTCAACAAACATCCCTAGCTATGGGCAAGATCATCGTTGCAAACTGGAAAGCCAATCCTTCAACTCTGGCCGAAGCCCAAGAGCTTTTTCGCGCGGAAGTCATTGAAGCGGCTAAATATGAGAATGTTCAGACGGTAATCTGCCCGCCATTTGTTTTCATTGAGGAGCTGGCGAAGATTAACGATGCTAATTTAGGGGCGCAAGACGTTTTAACGTTTAAAAATTTTAGTGTCAGCCATGTTTTAGTCGGCCATTCAGATAGGCGTTATAAAATAGGCGAAACGGACGATGTAATCAACGAGAAAATCAAGGCCGTTCTTGAAGCGGGCGTTACCCCCGTCCTTTTGGTGGGCGAACGCGAGCGAAACGATGACAGGCGGGAAGCTTTGGAAAAACAATTATCGGCCGATCTTGAGGGTCTGGATTCGGGCCAGATTTCAAAAATCCTAATCGCTTACGAGCCGGTATGGGCGATCAGCACGACTCCGGGCGCCGAACCTGATACTCCGGAAAATACTCTTGGGGCAATAAAAATTATTTCTGATTTTTTGTCTACCAACTACCAACTACCAACTACCAACTGCTTATACGGCGGCTCGGTAACTGAAAAAAATGTTGCCGACTTCCTCTCGCATCCAGAGATTTCCGGCGCTGTAATCGGCGGCGCCAGCTTACGGAAAGACGAGTTTGCGGAGATGCTAACGATTGTCTCAAAAATTAATGAAAACTATTGACCAACTGGGAAAAAACGAATTAAACGGCAAAAAAGTCCTCTTGAGAGTGGATTTTGACGTGCCAATAGTGAATGGAAAAATTGCCGAAGATTTTAGGGTCAAATCTCAAAAAGAAACGATTGACCATTTAATTAATAATGGAGCAAAAGTATTATTAATCGCTCACTTGGGCCACGATGACCCGTCGGCGACCTTCAACCCGATAGTTGATCAAATCGGAGAAATTTTGGGGCAGAAGATTGTTCTTATTCCTCTCAAAGATTTTCTTTCTACAAACTACAAACCACAAACCACAAACTTGTGTTTGCTTGATAATATTCGCCAAGACCCGCGCGAAGAGAAAAATGACAAGGGATTTGCCGAAGAGCTGGCGAAGGGTTTTGATTTTTATGTTAACGATGCCTTTGCCGTCTGTCATCGCAATCACGCGTCAGTTTCGGCTATCACCGAATACCTGCCGTCTTACGCGGGATTTTTGATAAAAAAAGAGACGGAGAACTTATCAGAAGCGCTCAAAGCGCCGGTGGCGGGCAAAATCGTGATCTTGGGCGGGGCCAAAATCTCAACCAAACTGCCGGTAATTAAAAATTTTCTGGACAAAGCCGAAAGGATCTTGATAGGCGGAGCGATTGCCAACAGTTTTTTTAAGGCAAGAGGCATTCAAATCGGAGCATCGGTTGTTGACGATGCCGCTGTTGATATTTCCGACCCTAAAATAGTTTTGCCGGAAAGCGTTGTTATTTCCGAAGACCGGACCGGAAAAGCAGAAACGACCAGCAGGCCGGTTGGTAATATCGCTCCAAACGAAATGATACTTGATATTTGTCCAGAGTTCGCCGAAAAATTTGCCAAGATAATCCAAGATTCAAAAATGACGATTTGGAACGGGCCTATGGGCCTTGCCGAAGTTGAAAAATTTGCCCAAGGAACAAAAATCATTGCTCAAGCGGTTGCCTCGGCGCCTAATTCAATTGTCGGCGGAGGCGACACCATCGCCGCCGCCGACAAACTCGGCCTGCTTGATAAATTCAGCTTTGTTTCAACCGGCGGGGGCGCGATGCTGGAATTTCTGGCCGGCGAAAAACTGCCCGGCTTGGAGGCCCTAGGCTACTATAATTAATGGATTATCACCTTTATTTCCACAATGATTTTGACGGCATAGCATCAGGGGCGGTGATGCTTGATTTTTTAAAAGGCCGTGGAGACAAAATAATTTCGTTTAAACCCGTCAATTATTTTGCCGAACTCCGAAAGAAATGGCCCGGATTTAAATTCAGGGAGCCCTTCATGCTCGTTGATTTCATGTATCATCCGAAGGCCGCTTTTTGGTTTGACCATCATTCGAGCACCTTCATCAATAAAAGTTGGCAGGAAGATTTTGTCAACGATAAAGCCCATTATTTCGCGCCGAGATTCAAATCTTGCTGTAGCGCGATAATTTCTCATCTGGGAAAACAATTCGGTTATCGACCGACACGGCTCATTAAAGAATTGGTAAAATGGGCCGATGTGGTGGACTCCGCTTCGTACAAATCGGCTAGGCAGGCCGTAGAGCTAAAAGAACCCGGCTTAAGATTGGCTCTGTTTCTGGAAGGTTGTTCGGACGCATCATATCGGAAAGAGATAATCAAACGGCTTATCTCGGAACCGATCTCAAAAATAGTAAAGTCGCCATTCATAGCAAGAGAACTTAAAAAACTTGACAATGAGGCTGGAAAAGCGAGGGAGTTTTTCAAAAACGTTTCGGTTTTAAAAGGCAACATAATGCTCGTGGATACGACTAAAACAAAATTTTTTATTTCCCGATACATGGAATATTTTCTGCACCCGCAAATCGGATATTCAGTAAGAGTTGAACGGGCCGGCGGCGACTATCATTTGAGCGTGGGCAAAAATCCTTGGCGAAAAAATAGAAACGCTCTTAATGTCGGTAAATTATTGTCAAAATACGGCGGAGGAGGGCATGAAGGGGTTGGCGGTGTGGACAGGAAGTCCAAATCGGAGATTTTGAAAATTACCGGGGAAATTATAGAATATTT
>ERZ1292632.2433-Hain-H43-01um-R2-2433-length-15551-cov-5_pt1 | contig 15551 bp, 15 predicted proteins | sample MGYA00564407_ERZ1292632 | MGnify/ENA primary metagenome ERZ1292632 (study PRJEB36523, sample SAMEA6512637) | groundwater metagenome | collected 2019-01-08 | study: AquaDiva: Metagenomics assemblies of 32 groundwater samples | reverse complement strand
GGCTCTAAACCAACCTTTAAGGAGTTTATGCCTCTTGCTTTTGACAAGAGGACTTTCACCTTTAGTAAAGATAAAGTCAGGCTCTCTACCATTAGGGAGAGAATTGACATTCCAATAACTATTCCAGAATATTATCGTAAATATCTTTCTTGGAATTACCAGACTGCTTTGCTTATCTTGGACAGAAAGCAAAGAATGTTCCTTCACATCACATTTTCCAGAGACATCAACATCCAAAGAAGTTCTGACGGATTTCTGGGTGTTGATGTCGGAATAAACCATGTTGCTGTAACAAGCAACAGGCAATTCTTTAGCGGGAGTAAGATTAAAGCTTACCGCATCAAATTCAAGCGTTTGAGAGCAAGACTCCAAAGCAAAGGCACTCGAAGTAGCCAGAAATTGCTCAAAAAGATTTCTGGCAGGGAGAGACGTTTCAAGGCTTACTGGAATCATGCAATCAGCAAACAAATAGTTACAAATTGTAACGCTGGAACAATTGTTATGGAAAACCTGAAAGCCATACGCAAGCAGAGGCTTGGCAAGAGGATGAACTTCTGGCTCAATGGCTGGAGTTTCTACCAATTGCAGAACTTTATCAGCTACAAAGCTATAAGGGAAGGTATTAAAGTAATTAAGGTTAGCCCTTACCACACTTCGCAAATTTGCTCTAAGTGTAATTCTCTTGGTTCTCGTTCCAAGGGTTTTTTTGTTTGTAACCATTGTAAATATTCTCTCAACGCTGACTTAAATGCAAGCTATAATCTTGCTAAACACCACAGCAAAGCTGATGGTGTTTTGGGTTCTGTAACAAACCCGAACATTCAAATGGATGATTTCAAAGGTGTTCTTCCGAACACAACTGCGAATGACATTATGGATAAAAGCCCCCGACTTTAGTCGGTGGGATTATGTTACCTACCGAAGGAGCTTCGGGAAGTAATGCCTCTGGAGTTGTTCCATCAGGAAAGGCTATGAATGAGGAAACCTATTCCAAAACAAAGTTTTGGTGTAGGTAGTTCACGCTTTTCGTATTTTATATATCTTTACTTTTTTCTTCATCGTCTTGTTCATTTTTTTTATCTTCTTTCTGAAGCTTTTCGTATTTTCTTGCATAATCAAACCTTGTGTACAGCCAGTACAGCAGTCCAACACTTGGGATGAGCAGCAACGCAAATCCCACATATGGATTTTGCGGTGATAATTTTGAGCTTAACTCCAAAGCGTTGAAGCCTGTCTTGTTCTGCGGGGCAAGTATCTTTCTGCATCCTCCATTGCCATCATATTCTGCTCCTTCTTCACAAACAATACATCCGACGCTTCCGTCTATTCTCCTGAATAAAACTCCATTCAATGGACAGGGGTAGCATGCACCTTCAAAATACTGGTTTCCTTCCGAGCATGAAGGAGATTGGTTTGTCCTGATTGCTTCCGCCAATGCTGGCTTTGCATCTTCATTCAATCCTCCGCCTGGTGCTTGTGGCTCTTCTTTCTTTGGAGGTGAGGGGGATGTGCAGTCACCAAAAGGGTAAAATCCAAACTCACAATTTCCAAAACCTTCTTGGGAATAAACAATACTTAAAACACTGAAAAATACAAAAACCCATATTATATTTTTTGTTTTCATTCATGCGCTTCCGCAGTATTTGCATGGGTTTGGCGTCAGCAGTGCTGTAAGAGGGATTGCAATAAACTCATTAATTATATTTTTCATCTTTGTAATATCTCCGAACCTGCATTTGTTTGCTTTTGCTCATTCTTGAAATATCTCCATGCTTCTTCTTTTGTTTCATTAATGTCTTTTATTGTGCTTACATTATAGATATATATTTTCTTTATGTTTTTTGTCCTATACATTTCCCAGTAAGGATAGGGTTTCTTGTCATTAGTTCTGAACTCAACATCGTAATGCACATTACCTATTACTAAATCGTGAAGCCCCATCAGTAGCACCCTCCAGCTGCATGGCAGTAAACTGGGCAGCCATGTGAATAAAAGCTTGCAAAATTATAAACCTTAGCCAAAAGTGTCAGGCTTCCGGTTGTTCCGTAAGCATAAACTGCATTTCCCTGTTCATCGCAGTCGCTTGATATAACGCAATTATCAGAGCATAATATTCCCGTGTGCGGACAACTGCAAGTATCAGTAACAGGAGTGTTTATCGTGAACTTTAAGCTTGCTTCTGCCCTGTTATTGCTTGAGTCATTTCCAAAGGCAGATATGTTTACAACATCGCCTGCATTTCCAAAGACCGAAGTTACATTATGCAAATCTATTGAAGTAACTGCATCATTTGTGAAGTTAAGGAAAACTTTTCCTGTTGTCCAGTTTATTGTAAGGTTTTGGGCAGATAACATTGTTTCATCTGTGAAGTTGAAGCTGATATTTAATCTTGATGTTGTAAGCATTGTTGAGATATTTACGCCTAATTTGATTGTTGGAGAGGTTACATCTGCCCCCGCCAATGCAGCATAATGCACCGTCACATTATACAGTTCTGGAGCTGTTGAGTTTTCAGAATTGGGTTTCAAACTCGTGAAGAACGCCTTGTACTGAACATATCTATTGTTTGACAATGTGCTTATGCTTGAGCTTGTTGAGTTTGTTGCATTAACAGAATAATCCTCTCCAGCGCATAAAGCATCATCGCAACTTCTTGTTGAAATATTTAATCTATAAGCTCCTCGTTTGTATAATTGGCTTATTTCTGCTGAGGATAATGTTCTGTTCCAGACAGAGACTTCGTCGATAAAACCATTGAACCATTCAGGTGCGGCTTCGGTTGGACCAGTTGACCCAATACTTGCTCCAACAATGGTTTCAGTCGTTTTAGTATTGTATGAACTTGAACCCTCCAAGACGCCATTAACATAAATTTTAATCCCACTTGCAGATAGAGTAGCGACCATATGATACCAAGCACTTGCCTTAAAAACAGAACTTCCAGCAATACAATTCCATACGCCATTATAAATGCAAAACTCCGCTTTTGTCCCGCTAATACCCATCACATGATAGCCATTCCCATCAGTGGCAATTTCTGAATAAAGTCCAGCATCGGAATCAACACCATCTTGAGTTGGGTTAAACCACAAAGAAATTGATGAATTGTTTTGGCTGGAAATTACTGTGGAGCTAATATTAACATAATCATTGCTCCCATCAAACCACATATTTGCCCTGCCTAATTTTGTGCTTGTGAAATTATACAGTGGGCATGTTGTTCCAGAGCAAGTCCCATTATACCTCACGCTTCCAGCTCTTTGAGCATTGACATCAGGGCTGAAGTCCCTAACCAAGCTGTTGTTCTCCCCGTAGCCGCTTTCGTTGTTGAAGTACCACAATCCAACCAATCCAGAAGTGTTTATGGAAATGTTCGGGAATATGCCATTGGATGTTGGAGGGTTGTTGGAATCGTACTGATATCTCCCAATTTCCTCCCCATAAGCAGCTCCTTCTGTCCAGGATATGTTCTTGAAAGATTGTGTTGTTCCCAAATCAAACACCTGGCTTTGGAAAGTGCCGTTCAGAGTAATTCCAGTTGCATCTTTGTTGGTCTGGATTGCCCCGATGGAAGAATTATAGCGAGTATTGCTGAAATTACCATCCACATAAGAGAAGTTTAACCTGTCTGTTGTGTTTACAAGCATTGTCATGACAATGAAATCAGAACCCATTGTGTAGTTAATGCTTACATTCTCTAATTGAGGAGTTATATATTTGTCTGGTGTTGTGAATACTGCTTTGTACTGAATGTATCTTCCTACATTGTTATTGACATCAACATCTGAAACAAAAGAATTGTTGATGTAAAGAGATGACCAGGGAGTTGTTATTGGTGTTGTATTTCCTACATGAGTTTGGAGAGTTATGTTGGTTGATTCTGTAATGTTTGCACTTGAATAAGTTGATAATAAAACATTACTATACACAATTGCTGTTGTAAATGTTGTTTGTGAAGTATCAGCAATATAACTACCATTTCTAAAAAAGATTCCTGCATCATCAGCAATATCTTGATAAGCAACCCCTATTACATCTATTATATTAAAATTAGATGGAATTGAAAAAGAACTAAAACTAGCAAATTGAAAAGGAGGTGCTGTTCCACTAAGGTCAATAATAACACTACCATTTTTTAAAAATACTGCTTCATCTCCATTATCAAAGTCTTGCCCAAACCCAATAATATTACTTGTGTTAATACCAATTGGTAATGTAAAAAAACTTGTTGTAGATGTAAATGCAATGTTACTTGTGAAAGCAGCACCATCAGAAAGGGTGCTTGTAGCAATACTTCCATTTCTAAAAAATACATGAGCTTTATCACTACCTGCATCATCTCTCCAATCAAATCCGACTATATCATCATAACTCCATCCAGAAGGTAATGTATAAGCATTGATGTCATTTGTAAATGCAATATTAGATGATAAATCAGATTGTGATGTATCTACAGCAAAACTACCATTTCTGAAAAAAACTGCCATATCATTAACAGCTGTATCTGTATTTACCATATATCCAATAACATCACTCCCATTAACCAGTTCACTATCCCACATTATCTTGTCAAAAACAGAAGTTGTTGCAGAGGTATCAAAAACCTGTGATGTAAAATTACCGCTTAAATTATACATTCTCTGCCCAGAACTCATGTTGCCGCTTCCAGAATCTCCTTTTAAAACGTGAGTTGTATAGTTCAAAGTAACATTCGCACCGCCATTTCCATTGGTTATATTTGTCCTCCAAAGCGTTCCCTTGCCAAAATCTGAATTTAAGTTGTCTATAAAACTTGGGTCTAAGTTGTAAAGATTGTAAAACTCCGCAATCAGCTTATCGCCGACTTTGCTGAAGGAATAATTGAAAACTCTGTCTTTTCTTATGGTTTTGTTTACATGAATGATGTCTGTCTTGGTGCAGATTGTTTCTGTTTCATTAAACTCATTTGTGATGTTGGTTTCCTCTATGCAGATTGTCTCATTGACTTCCTCTGTTGTGAAGTTATAGAGATTATTGGTTTTGCTGAATATATCGCTGAAGTCAAGTATCCTCCTATTCCTTAACCCCAAAGTGTTTGAAGGCACTGGCAGGTCTTTTGCAAAAGCATAGTCACCAATCTGCTCATATTCTTCCATGCCGCTTATCTCAAAGTAAATCTTTTTGTCCCACTCAGTTCCTTTCTTTGTTTTAATCTCATCATCAACTGAACTTTCATTGAACTCAAAACCAAACTTAGATTCTTCTTTTAGTTCTGTTTTTGATAATACTTTAACTTTTTCTCCATTAACCACCATATAATAACTCACATTGATTTCTTCATCTGCGGCTGTGAATGTGTAATCTGGAGGTTCTCTTACGCTCTCAAACACAGGGGTTTCTAACGAGGTTATTGTTTCTTCTGGACACCATTCAAATAGTGGCAGTAATTCTAAAGGGTTAAGACATATGGCTTCAGCTAAATTACTCATCGTGATTGCCATCATTGTTAATAAAAATATTTTCCATTTGTTCATGTTGTACAGCTTGCTATCGGTGGTCCTGTTACCCCTCTCCTGAATCCTGTGCATGTTGAGTTGAAATCTGCTATGAAGAAGTTGCCAAATGAGGTATTTGTGTTTGCTGTTGTTAAATTTATGAATCTTGCATCTGTGCCATTTGTCAAAACATTCTTTGTATTTGTTGTATTAATATAAGCGGCAACATATCCTGCGTTCCAATCATTAGACCAATTTATGCTTGTATATTGGTCTGCTCTCATTGAAGTGTCATTATTAGCAATATTAGCATTGTGATATGCATTTAATGTTGTATTGTAGGTATTCAAAGCAGACGAATCATTGATTCCATTCCATATTGAATTTATAGTCTGAACCTGATTTCCATTTTGGAATATCGATGCACTCCTATAAGTGCCAGCACTCCATATATTGCCTGTTGCTCCACTCACATTAAATCTGTCATTCAAATTAATATCACCTGTGCCATTAAAAGTTCCATTAAGATAAAAGTCACCATACACGCCTAAAACAGTAGAATTTGTTGAAATATTTTTTGATGAATTTGCAAAACCGAAAGCATAAACCCAACTCTGAATCTTTTGAAATATGTTTATTCTTCCTGCTGATTCTGTGTAATTCCATGCTCCTGATGTTTGATTGTCTCCCCTTCTTAAAGAATCATTGCTTACAGAAGTAATATTAATAAACGGAGGCACATTCTGTATACTGGAAAAAGGAGTGTTGTTGCTCACAATGTTTCTTATATAAGTATCATTCTGCCCCTGCCTTAAGAAAGAAGCATTGTCCCCTATCTGGTCTGTTGTGTTTATGCGGTGCCATGCCGGTATCTCAAGCTGGTAAGGCACAAGGCTTATGCTTGTGTTGCACGCTCCCGGTGTGACTATGACAGAGCCATTGGCTGCCAATCCAAGGCATTGCGCAGAGCCTGACAGCAAAGAGTTGAAGTAGAAGTCTCCTGTCCAATTCATGCTGATTGTGCTGTCATTTGCCTTAATCTGCGAACTGGTGGAGTTGAAAGGGCTTGTTGCGCCAGAACCTGTTCCATCTCCTGCACATACATCATATATTGCCCCTGTTACACCAGAACATGGAACTCTGGAAGCTTGAGAAGCATTGCTTACATTTAGTTTATCTTCTGTTAAGTTTTTAATTGAAATGATTGATGCATTAGGTATTCCTATATTGTTAGTAAGATTAGTAAATCCATATGCTGTTGTCCTCCACTCGTAGACACCTAAATTACTTATTTGACTTTCTGTTATAGAGATAGAAGTGAATGTAACTGCCCCAGTCTGGTCTATGGAAGTAATAGTTTGTGAACTTAAGCCTGTATTGTCAAAGAAATTAGAGGAATCTAAATCCTGTAGATTGGTTGTTCTTGTAGTTGTGGCTGTTATTGAACCTACCTCCAATGTTCCTGTAAAGTTGCCATCCTGCCACCTGAATGTACCATTGCCCAAGTCGAAGAGGGCATCAAGTGATGGCAGTATGGTAGCATTGACATTGATATTTGTTAGGTTAACATTGCTAATATTTCCAAAAACCAATAATTCTTTATTAACAATAACAAAATCAAAAGTGCCAGTGGTTGTCTTTATAGTTGCCACTTTAGCATTGGACAAATCATCTGATAAGTTACCTAAGTCATACCCAGTGGACGAGTACTCCTTGGAGTAATTCGCTATGAAATCTGCTAATAATTGGTAACTTCCCAACATCACACTTTTATTAAATAAACTCAAGTCCGTGCCATTGATGCTCTGTACGTTAAGGAAAGTCACAGTGAAAGCAGTAAAGCTTCCATTAGTTGAGTTTATAATACCAGTTGCCGTAATGTTTGTTATCAACAGAGTGTTAGTGATATTAACATCTTCAAGGCTCACATTCAAACCTTTCTTTAAAGTCCCGTCGAAGTTATGGGAAACATTAAACCATTGGGCTAAAGCGTTGTAATATGGATTTAAGCCCTGAGAAGGATAGGAAACAGAATAAGCCATAATTAAACCTACAATGAATAGAAATGCCAATATTGCAATGCGTTTTAAAAGTTTCTTCTTGATTTGGATACGCATGTTACCCTATCCTGTTCTTCCACCATCCGACTGATATTATGATTAGCAGTATGCCTAATAGGTTTCTGACGCTAAGAAATGGAAACCCCTCAATTGATGCATCCACAAATGGAAACCACCCATATGTGAATGATGTTATGGTCAAGCCTCCGAAAGCAACAAGAAAGACAGCACCTAGTTTTCTTTCCTTATGCCCAACCCATTTTTCCAATAAATCCCACAAAGACATGTTAATCACCTAAAAGATATTTAATGCTATTATATAATGGATTTATATTCATTCCAGCCTCCAAGAAAGGTAATTGGTATTTTGAGTTACCCCTATTTAAACCTTTCTATTTCTTCTTGATTTTTGCAAAAACTAAATCCTTAATCCTCCTCCTTTGTTCTGGCGGAAGGATTATCATAAACAGGGATATGGGCAGCAGTAACAGCATTACAATCCTTGCTATGACTGCGTTCTTGAATATGCACGGAACTGAAGGGTCGTCGCAGGTGATTGATTTTACTGAGAACTTGCAGTCTGAAGGGCAGTTTATAAAGTCTTCCCCAAAACTTCCATCACAGATGTTGTTTCTGTTGCATGTTTCGGTGATTATTATTGTTTCGTTTGTCTGGTTTACAACTGTGAAGATAGTGCCACCACCACCGCCTCCGCCACCATTGTTGCCACCGCCACCAGAAGTAGAAACTGAAAATGTTGATGATGTTATGTTTGTATTGCCACTTGTGTCATTAGAGAATACATTAAAATTATAAGTTCCATCACCTGAAACTGAAAAATTACCACTTAAATTGCCACAAGCAAAGGTTGTTTGTGAAACTTCAACACTTCCATTACTTTTTGTCGAATTATAATAGCAAATATCCAAATTAATGTCATCCACCACATTTATGTCTATTGTAATTGATGTAGAGGATTTTGAACCAGTTGGTTGTGTAATTGTAAAATTAGGAAATTTAGTATCTTCCTGTCCAAAAACATAAAATTGTTGATTAGATAATTGAGGTATTAATATTTTAAAATAATCATTAACATCATCATTATCTGTATCATTATAACAACCAAACCAAGTTAATCCAGCATTAGTTAAATTACTATAATTGCTTTCTGTCAATTTATCTGGAGTATTGCAACGATTAGACATATTAATTTCGACAAAATCACTCCCATTAAACCACTTTACTCCTTGCAGATAACCTTGAGTTTTATTTGGAAGGTCTGTATCTGTCAAGTTAATCCAAGCTGTGATGTTATAAATAATATCAGTTAAAGAATGATTTGCTATTGAACCATTTGGATAAAAAGAAGTTACATTAAAATATTTTAGTCTAACAGTTCCATTTAAAGTTTGTGAGTTGTTTGTAAGATTAACTGGAGAATATGTTGATAGTTGATTATCAAAAACAGTATGATTAGTCCAGATACCACCACTTGAATTTAGATACTGAGGAGTTGTTAGATTGCAGTATTGATGTTTTGCATTAGTGCCTCTTCCTCTTGAAGTTCCGTCTATAATACAATCTGTTGCTGAATCACTTATAAAAAATCCTGTTATGTTTAATTCTGTTGTGGGGAATAAATCTTTGAATCTGAATTTTTTTAATATTGATTGAAATGTGTTTGGAGTGAAGTTTGATGTTTTGTTGGTGAATTGTGCTATTTCTATTTGTGATGAAACGTTATAAGTGTAGTTGATTTCTAAATTTGAGATAGTAATTGTTCCATTATCCATAGCAGTAATATTTATTTGTAAATCACAAAAACCATTGGATTTAGGTTCACATCGAGATAAAGCAGATTGTATGAAAGAAGATATATCTGAAGTTCTATTTGTTGTATTTAAAATATCAGTATGATTGAAAAATGATGAACCATTAATATTGAATGACACATTAATTGGTCTTGAACCATCTTGATAAGTATATTCTACTATAGAAGCATTAGTTAAACTGATTAAACTATAACTACTATCTATCGCTATCCACATGTGTGTATTGTTCAAAGCAATTGATGTTTCTGTATTTAAACTAGACCAACCACTTGGTGGAGTAGAACTTATTTCATCAGGAGGAATCTGATAATGAGTAAATAAAGGATTAACAGTATCACCATTATTATTTAATAAACTATATTTTTCAATTACAAATGTTACAGGTGAACTATCACCATTAGCAAATGAAGTATAAAATACACTTCTATTGCAACCTACATTATATTGTTGACACATTCCAAAAAATCTAGAATCAAACCCCCAACCAGGATTTAATGTAAAATTTAATGAATTTCTAGGATTAGTTGCTGATTGATTAAATACAATTATTTTATTACTTGCACCACCAACATATAATAAACTGCCATTCATCATTCCTCCACGAGGATTAGATTCCATATCAAATGTAAAAGTGTTTGGATTTGCATTACCTCTTTTTCTGTCTATACCATCTGAAGTTCCAGAACTATGAGTTGCCCAAACAGTATTACTGCCAGGGTCAATCATTGCACCGAAGTCATTTGAATCTAATGCCATAGTCTCTGTAACATTACCAGACATGTTATATACAATAATAGAATCTATAGTTACTGAATGGGTCATATAAAAATGAGTTCCATTAAATTCCATATCATTAAAGTCTAATTGGGACATATTTGAAGAAAGACTAATTATCCTTTGAAAATTTAATTTTAGCATTTCAATTTTGCTTCCAGTTATATCCATAGATACTCCATCAAGTGTAGCATTTTTTGGAATTGATATATTTACACTAAACTTTCCACCATTATTAACAGCAATAGATTTTGATATAGAATTATCATTAAAATGTGTCAAAGTGTAGTGAACAACTCCAGAAGAATTTAACAATCCAATAATTTCTCCTTTAGAAACAGAACTAATTAAAGCTATACTAATTATAAAAATAAAAAAAATAAAAAATATTGTCATTTTCATCTTTCATTTCATTAACTTACAATTAAATGTGGTCTATATAGTGCTTCAGCATAGTTTCTTGTCAGATATTGAACATATCTGCTGTTATCTCCAAAAGTTTCTGTAGGTGCTTTTAACACAACAACAAACTTCTTATCACTATCACTATTTACTTCACTTGTCAATTCCCAAACATGATGTGTCTCGGGATTTCCCTGAATTGTTGTTGAAGTTATAGTGTATTCATCAGCCAAAGTGCAGCCATTATTACCTTTAGTTACTCTGTTAACCAAGTACTTACCATACAACAATATTTGGGTAACAATAGTGGGATTTCCATATATATCCCAAGTAGCTGGTTGGTTGTTCCAGTTTATTGTCAGTTCATTAAAATCCTTATTTGGGCAAAACCAAGCCTGAACTTTTTGTCCTATTGTTGCACTTCCTGCCCAATATGTTACTACATCTAAGGTGGCACTATTTACTACTCCTTGTTGTCCTAAATCAAATCCTAGATAACTTCTATCTGTTCCGCCTTGTTTCGGATTAACTATCATGTAATTCCCATTTCCAAAATTGTTTGTAGGCAATGCTTTCGCCACTTTACTATCTTTTGTCGGTTCATAACTTATCTGGGCTGACACCATAGACATTACAAAGAGCAATGCCAACACCCCTCCTACAATTATTTTCTTTCTCATTTTTTCTATTCCTCCTCAAAGTTTTTTAATTTATTTAGGTCTTCCTCTAAAAACCTATTTTGTTCTAATACCTGGCTTATTTTTTTTCTTTGTATTAAAACCTTTACTAACATATTTTCTATTATCTTGGCTTTTGCAGTTGCCATATTTCACCTCTTACTGAATATTGAATCAAACCATTCATCGTCTGACAAAACCCGCAATACTCCTTTCAGTTTCTTTGACTGATAGAACCTCCTCATCCTTTCCTTCCTTATCAGATAAACGCCTTCGTCGTATTTGCTTGCCACGTTATGAATGCTCATTATCTTTTTGTTTTTCCAAATCCTTCTCAATCAATACAGCAATTCTGGAGCTGGGCTTCATGCCTTGTGTTTGACAATAATTTTTAAATACGCCAAATAATGAGTCAGGCAATGAAAGGGTAACTTTTATGTATTTAGATTTAGTCATACATATTGTTATGTATAACTACTATTTATGCTTTTCGGTTTTCATCATAAACTACATTCTCACCTATGCTTAACCCTATCTTCCCTTCAGGCAGTTCAAGTTTCTGAACCCAAACACCATCCTTATAAATAACCAAAACCCTATTATTAAGTTTCCTGATGATTTGATTTTTGGGTTTGATGACTTCCATATTCCATACGGTTATGCTCCAATTAGAGTTTTTATCGCCGCCCATAGAGCCGAAAAAATGCCCAAAATTAAGTCCCATATACTTTTCTGCGTCGGTATTGGCTGTGTTATACACTTGCCCTGTATCTGGCATTTTCCCCCTACGCAAGTTGCATCCACGCCAACACACATATTTGCTTCCAGTACATCGCATTGCGTGTTTGTGCTGCATGACAGCTCACCGCATGTTCCGCTATATGAGCATTGCCTGTTAATGCACGCCTTTGCAATGGGTGTAGAACCACCAACACATGCGTTTACATCAGGGCAGTCCTCAACAACATAGCATTGTGTTATTGGGCTTTCACATGAACCATTTGTAAAGGGTGTTTTAAGCAGGGAATTTGCAAAGCAGCTATTAGGGTATGTTGTTCCGCCCCTTCCGCCATAACATACTGGGTTGTAGTAATTAGGGCATACTCCTGAACCAACCTCAAGATTGTCGCAAATCCTTGAGTTCTTGGAGTTAACATCATCTACACAGGCTGTAGTGGAAACCTGGTCCCAGATGTCACATATGCTATTCCCACCAGCAGTTGTGCATTGCAATGCGGTGTTATACTTTGAGCATATGTCAGCACAGCCTAAATCCTGCACAGTGTCACAAATGCCATCTCCTATTGATGTCAATGTAGGTCTGTCAACGCAATAGTTGGTTGCATCCTTCACTTCCAGACTTGATATAACTCCATCATTATTCAGGTCTAAGGCAAAGATGTTGTATGGGTTCGTGCACAATCCAGTCAGTGTAGTATCCATACATACCCTTTGGGATTTATAGCATTGGTATCCCAGAGGAGTTAATTTCAGCATCTGCCCTTCACTGCATATAGTCCTTATTTGGTCAGCAGTGGTATAGGCATTCGGGATAGTAGCTGTTTCCTGCCATGTAGCTGATATTGTGTTGTAAACATAGTTTACCTTAGTCACAAAAGAGGTTACATAGAAAGGCAGCCCTTTTGGCGGCACAAACTTATTGATAGTCAGCGAAACATCAGTATCCCTTGTTGCTTCCTTGCATTCCTTCTGCAAAGCATCATATATGCTTGTGCTCGTGGCTGGCAGGATAGCATAACACCAATAAACATAATCACAGTTTCCGCCTTCATAATATGCTTTGTCGTAGCATGACTTAACACCCATCTCAGCCTTGACGATAGTCCATGTTTTCCCAAACTGACCTGGAGGTGTCAGTGTTTTGCTATAGGGTTCTGTAAGTGGTGGTAAGGTTGCTGCAAGAGCAAAAGGTATTATCAACAGCACAATTATCAACGATATTAGTTTTTTCATTTTAGAATCCTCCATAGGATAAATGCAACAGCAAGTCCTATTAGTATTAAAACACCTTTGTTAGACGAATCTTGTTTTGGGCATTCAGTTGGGCAGTTTGCATTTGTCTCTCCAGTGTCGCAAACCCCATTGCCGCATGTGGTTGTTGTAGAGCCACCGCTTCCAGTTCCCTGCAAGCAAACTCCATTTTCACATGTTCCTCCACTCCATTCAGCGCAGTTCTGGGATTTGGCGTTCCATATGTTGCTGCTTACCATCTGAACGCATTGCTCGTAATATCTGGTAGTTCCTGTGCAGTATTCATTCCTTACAGCCCAAACCTCACAGCTTGTGGGGATGCTACCATCAGATGGCGGAGGTGGCTGTCCTATTGTCATTGAAGGTGTGCCTGTAAACCTCAATGGGTCTGTGTATGGCGGCTGGGTTTGCGCAAATGCTATTCCAACCATAATCAATAACATTAAGCTAAAAATTGTTTTTTTCATTTTACTGCCTCCTCCTGTAATGTGCACTTCTTGGTTTCAAAGCTATTGGATTATTTTCTCTGACTGGAATATTACCACTTTCTCTTGCTTTTTTTAAACTAATTGCTATTGCTTGACTTCTATTGTAACCACCATGCATTAGTTCTTTAATGTTCTGCGATATTACTTTTTGTGAATTTCCTTTTTTGAGTGGCATTGTTTTACTTCAATAATTTTTTTAGTAATATTAACCCAATTAACACCGATAAGCCAATCAACAAAAATGTTTGTGTTGTTTTTTCAGGCTGCTGAGTTGATGGTGGTGTAATTCCTCCAGTTGCGGGATTTTCATTGACAATTATCGGATTGTTTGTATTTGGAATTTTATCGACGACATTGTAGTTTATAATAAATTTATTTGAGGGTATATAAACTTTGTTATCGGCATAGATTATATAAAACATCTGGATTGCGACTTGGTTTATGCCATAATTATTTGTATTTAAACTCATTTCTAACTCGTTGTTGCCACTATTCATTACTTTACTTATTGTCTGTTCTGGAAGGTTTAAGTTGATTTGTTTTGCTGTTTGCTGAAGCTTGACAATCATTTCGCCGCCTGGCAGATTATTCATTAAATTAATCTTAATTGTTTTCTGGCTGTCTTTTAGTGCATAACCGCTGTCTTCAATGTTTAATTTCATTGCGTTTGCTGAATTTATAGTGAAGGCAAATGTGTTGCTCCAGTCTTCTGGTCTTCTGAAACTGCCTCTTGTTAATGTTCCTCCTGCAAAATACTGCATACTAATCAGAGGGTCTATCATAATAGTCTGCATATCTTTTAATGTATAGGGTTTACTACCATAAGTTACATCAGTTTCCCAGCAGTCTGATGAAGGTTTTGGTGCGCTTAAAAAATCATCTTCAGTCGGAATCTGACACAAGAATCTGGAAGGCGTGGCAGTAAAGATATTAGTCCCTATATTGAATGATGCCTTTAAGTAATTCTGGTGGAACAAGAATATGTTATCCCCCTCAGAAGGTATTTCTATCCTTTGCTCCATCTGGTTTTGCTGCATTAAGATAGTAACCAACTCATTCCCGCATGCCACTCCATTAGGTATATCTTTATTGTAAGCGCATTGGTTTGCAATGCATCCTACCAGGAAGTTCGGACAGCTATTCTTAGTCGGAACAGGGCAGTCTGATATTTGAACACAAGACGCAGACACTACTGTTTGTTTTGGGATATTGTTAGATATTAGGAAGATAGCTGTAATCACCACCCCGATTATTATTGCTATATTATTTTTTTCCAATTTAGCCTCCGAACAATGATTTAACAAAGCTGAAAAACGCAGTGAATATCTGGAGTATTAAATCAAATACGGAACTAGGGTGGGGAACTGTTACATATTCTATGCTTTTGATGATATCCTTGCAAACCCACTGCCCATTAACCTTTGTATTTGCCTGGTTTACATCGCACCTATTTGTAACTCCGCTTACATAGAAAGTTGCGTAATTAACAACGATTGCTTTGTCTGGCGGAACGCTTAATGATACTCCTCTGTTGAAATCAGGAATAGGGTCTGGGTATATTGCAGTTTCTCCCTGGTTTATATCTCTCAAAACAAAAGGTCTGGTTTCCTTGCAGAATTTTGTCGGTATGAAAGCAACATCATTAATCGAAAATGTTGAGTTTGTAAATGCTTCCTGTATCCATACCTCATTAGAAGTCAAATCGCAAGATAGCATTGCTTTGTAGCCAATGAAATAAACACTCGCACCTTTTCGGTCACTCACACCAATATAAACTTTAATAGGGTATTGTGCATCGATTGTGATTGTAGCTACTTTATTTATTGATGATTTTCCATTAAGAAACACATCA
>ERZ1292632.2432-Hain-H43-01um-R2-2432-length-15555-cov-6_pt1 | contig 15555 bp, 14 predicted proteins | sample MGYA00564407_ERZ1292632 | MGnify/ENA primary metagenome ERZ1292632 (study PRJEB36523, sample SAMEA6512637) | groundwater metagenome | collected 2019-01-08 | study: AquaDiva: Metagenomics assemblies of 32 groundwater samples | reverse complement strand
GAGAGAAAAGAAACTGTCTTTATTTAAATAAGTATTCTGAAACTTTAGCGCAAGCTATTAAGTTCCTCAACTCTCCGAAACATATAATAGATTACCTAGATTTGAATGTCAACAAGTAGCTTCTCAAGCCCCGCAGTCCAAAGGGGATTAAGTTTCGATAGAAAAGGAAAACTCATTGTGTAGAAGTTTTAAAATTCCGTAAAAACTATCACGGTTCCGGTAGAATTACTTAGTAGGAGTGTGTTACCGGTTTGGTAAATTTGCGCGCCAAAATTGAGCATTGAAGTAAAAGCACTTTCAATTTCCATAAGATTTGAAGGCATTGAGCAATACATCATAGTACTTAATAAATTGCTTGCTTTAATTAAGCTACCATCTAAGACAAAATTACCGCTCATACTGTTACAAAACTTTGCGTTTAAAGAACCGTTTTCAAAAGAGAGTAAATATTTTGAATCTAATGGAACGGGATTACCCTTATATGAAGTCATTTTAAATATTGAGCCATTAAGGTCGGATGCTGTTGGAATGCTAGGTATTGATTTTTCAACAGGAGATTGTACCGGAGCTGACTTGGTGGTATTTACATTACTTTGTACTGCAGTTGTTTTTTGGGTACTATCGCTATCTTTGGTTTGTTTCGTTACCGTATTTGCAGGGGTACTTGTGGATTCCGTAATTATCTCATTTTTAGTTCCGTCTTTGTAAAAGAATATAAGCCCCAAAATGATAACAACAATGATGGCCACAACGATATACATTTGCTCCGTTTTCATACTAGATATGATAACATAAAATAATGCAAAATCGAACACCTTTTTTTATTGTTGGAGTGATTATTATTTTAGGAATGGGTTTATTGGTTTATAAAACCAGTCGAAACACCAAGTCTCCAACCCTCTCGTCTTCGGATATTACTTTTTCACAAATAGCGCAACATAATTTACGCTCGAGTTGTTGGGTGGCTATCAATGGTAGCGTCTATGATCTAACCAGCTGGATTCCCAATCATCCCGGAGGCGAAGAGGTCATACTTAATCTCTGTGGCAGGGACGGGTCAATTGATTATAATGGTCAACATGGCGACGCATCCAAATCGGCTTCAGTGCTTTTGGGTTTTAAAATTGGAATCATAGCAAAATAAACGAATGAATATTAATTTTTCAAGACAGGAGTGGGGCATTCTCATTCTTCGTTTGGGGATAGCGATTGTTTTCTTATGGTTTGGTTTTTCTCAGCTTTTCGATAGTCTCAAGTGGGTGGCAATTGTGCCGGAGTGGGCCATTAATCTTCTTCATCTTCCGCCTGCCATGATAGTGTTGGGAAACGGGCTTTTTGAAGTGATTTTAGGAAGTTTGCTTGCCATGGGGATCTTTGTGCGGGTTGTTGCTTTCGTGTTGGCGCTTCACCTCATTCCTATAGCAATTGATTTTGGATTTGTGGCTACAGGGATTCGAGACTTTGGACTTATCGTTGCGTCTTTTGCCTTAGCTCTTATTTATAATAAGAATTAGTCCGTCATTATTTTTTGTATTAAATTATGAAAAAACAAGTGGTAATTATAAGTGGAGGAGACACTTTTGAAACTTACGAAGAGTACATGGATTTCTTGCGCGATTTTGAAATTGATATTGAAAGATACAAATCCGACAAAAGTGATTGGAAACCGTGGTTGAGAAAGGCGCTCGGAGAGGATTATGAGGTGATTTTGCCTATCATGCCAAATAGAAGTAATGCTCAATTTAATGAATGGAAAATTTGGTTTGAAAAACTTATTCCATTTCTGCGCGATGGGGTTGTGCTTATAGGACACTCTTTGGGTGGAATCTTTCTCTCGAAATATTTGTCAGAAAATCAGTTTCCAAAGAAGATAAAAGCCGTTTTTCTTGTCAGCGCAGTTTACGATAAAGACGAAGAGGGCTATGGTGCGGCTAGTTTCTCGTTACCGGACCAATTAAACTTACAAACAGATAAAATTTATCTATATCATAGCAAAGATGACCAAGTGGTGTCGTTCTCCGCATTGGAACAATATAAAAAGGCCCTGCCAAAGGCCCAAACAAGGATCTTTAAGGACAAAGGACACTTTAATCAATCAGAATTTCCCGAACTTGCGCAAGATATAAAAGTGTTATAGTATTGAATTGATTAGTCTATTAAATATGCAAATATGCAATTAAAAAAAATAATAATACTCGCGAGTCTTGTGTTGTTTTTCGGCGGGTTAGTGTCGGTTGCTAATGCGGATCATTCGTGGGATACCTATCATTGGGCGCGAATCAATAACCCCTTCATATTAAAAGTTGGCGACAACGTTTCTTCCTCGTGGGATCCGTATTTAAATGAAGCTATTAGTGATTGGAATGCGTCCTCAATACTTGATTTAGCTAAAGTCACCGGCAGTACTAGGCCGCGTACTTGCAAGGCCAAAGCCGGACAAATTGAAGCTTGTTCTGAGCGTTATGGTAATACCGATTGGTTAGGCCTCGCTCAAATCTGGGTTTCCGGTTCGCACATTACCAAAGCTGTAACTAAGGTAAATGATACTTACTTCAACACGGCCACGTATAACAAACCGTCTTGGCGCAGATTAGTGATGTGCCAGGAACTGGCTCATGACTTCGGTCTTGATCATCAAGATGAAATCTTTAACAATGCCAATTTCGGCAGTTGTATGGATTACACCAGTGATCCGGATGGTACAATAGCCGATCCAGATCAACTCACCAATGAACACCCGAACGCACACGACTTAGAACAGACTGAGGTCATTTATGCGCACCTTGATGGTATTAATACCATCGCTTCTTTCGTAGCTAATGTTAGAGCCAGTATCAACAGCCAGTCAAAAAATAGATTAGAAAATCTGGATCAGGAGATAAATTTGGATAACCCGTCGGAATGGGGAAAAGCAATTAGGCGGGACGCGCGAGGCCGTGACTCTCTGTATGTTCGTGATCTGGGAAGGGGAGAACAGGTCTTTACCTTCGTAACCTGGGTTCAATAAGGGATCAAGACAGCATATATGATGTGGAGAAATATTGCCTTAGTTATTATTGTTTTAGCGATAGGCGCTTTCATCTATATGAAAAAAGACACAGGAGAAATGAAAAATGTGGAAATGCTTTCCAAGGAGGGTATGGAAGTTATAGGTGAGGAAGTAAAATATTTTGGCGATGCGCGCGGTTTCTACGCTTATCCGAAGACGGAAGGCGCATATCCGGGAGTTGTCATGATTCATGAATGGTGGGGCCTTAACGACAATATTAAAGATATGGCAAAAGAGTTAGCAAAAGATGGCTATAGGGTCTTGGCGGTAGATCTATTTGGCACAGTGGCCACTACTCCCGATAGCGCGCGGGCGCAGACTGTCGGACTTGATCAAAGTAAGGCGTTGGAAAATCTTAAAGCAGCAGTCAATTTTCTGCATGAAGCAGGCGCTCCTAAAGTAGCTTCTCTCGGGTGGTGTTTTGGAGGAAGGCAATCTGTAGAGTTGGCGATTTCTGGCGCCAAGCTTGATGCTACCGTTGTGTATTACGGCAGTGGTCTGGCGACTACAACGGATAAACTCAAACCAGTCCAATGGCCGGTGCTGGGTATCTTTGGAGACCAAGACCAATCCATACCGGTCGAAACAGTACGCGCATTTGAGTCATCCTTAAATACGCTGGGTGTTGAAAACGAAATACATATTTACTCGGGAGTCGGTCACGCCTTTGCCAACCCGTCCGGAATGAATTACGCACCAAACGAAACCAAAGATGCGTGGGCAAAGACTCTCACTTTTCTTAAGGCAAATTTGCAAGAGTAGAAACGTAATCTATCCACATGATGTTGAAGCATGCCGCATGTTATAATGTGGAAACTATAGATTTTTAATAATTTAATTAAAATAATATGAAGAAGATTACTTGGTTAGTTTTGCGTTTGATGATGGGTTTGATTTTCCTCTGGGCTTTTGTCGATAAGTTGCTTGGATTGGGATTTGCCACCAAGCCGGAGAATTCGTGGCTCAATGGCGGTTCGCCGACTTCCGGGTTTCTTTTGAACGCCACTCACGGGCCACTGGAAGCTCTCTTTAAGGGACTTGCCGGTATTGTGGCCGTGGATTGGCTCTTTATGCTCGGTTTGCTCTTTGTCGGGCTTACAATTACGTTTAATAGATATATAAAGTGGGGGGCACTTGCTGGAAGTGCGATGCTTCTACTCATGTATCTTGCTGTTCTTCCACCCGCCAACAATCCTCTTCTTGATGATCATCTTGTTTATATCTTGGTGTTGATTCTCTTGGCGCACAAAGGCGCGCACAGGTCGTAGGCAATGACTCCCGTCTCACTAAACTGGCAAAGCGAAAAAGACGATTTCGAAATAGAAGGCGGACACAAACTCTCCGGTGTCATAACCACTAACGCTTCTAAGAACGGCGCTACCCATCTCTTTGCCGCCGCGCTCGTCAATCGCGGCAGAACCACTCTGCGCAATATCCCTCGGATTGAGGAAGTAAATCGATTTATAGAAGTTTTCAAAAGCTTGGGTGTTAAAGTAAATTGGGCAGGTCGAAACACTCTTACCATTGAACCTCCAAAAACTTTTTCAATTTCACATATAAATAGTCGTTCCACCGGCAAAATTCGCTCCGCTCTGATGCTTATCGGTCCGCTTTCCGCTCGATTAAAATCTTTCAGATTACCCCATATCGGCGGTTGTCAGATGGGGGAGAGAACTATTGCCGCGCATCGCTACGCGCTTGAAGATCTCGGGCTCAAAATTACGACAAAAGATAATTACTACGAAATTACGGCCGGCTCGAAGGTCAAACATGAGACCGTGATGTATGAGGCGTCGGATACGGGCACCACCAATGTTATTTTGCGTGCGGCGGTTCTTTCAGAGCAAACCGTCATAGATTTCGCCCAACAAAATTATATGGTGCTTGAAGTTTGTTATTTTCTCCAAAAACTTGGCATAAAAATAAGCGGCATCGGCACCAAAACACTCGTCATCGAAGGCAATCCAAATATTAATAGAGACATTGAATATTCAAATAGCGAAGACCCGATAGAATCCATGCTTTTTATCACTGCGGCTATCATGACGCGCTCAAAATTGATAATAAAAAAAGCGCCGATAGATTTTTTGAAAGTGGAACTCTTAAAACTAGAGAAAATGGGATTGCGTTACAATGCTTCAAAAATCTATTTATCCGCTAACGGTCACACCAAACTTGTTGATTTGATGATAAAACCCTCCAAGCTCGAAGCGCTTCATGACAAAATTCACGCCCAACCGTATCCGGGTATCAACACCGATAATTTGCCCTTTTTTGTTCCGATTGCCACGCAAGCCGCCGGTACAACTCTCATACATGATTGGATGTGGGAGGACAGGGCAATCTTCTTTACCGAACTTAATCGTTTGGGAGCAACTGTGCGTTTGGCTGATCCGCATCGGGTTTTCGTTGACGGACCTTCTAATCTTAAGGGCGCGCAAATTGTTTGTCCTCCGGCGCTTCGTCCGGCCGTGATGCTTATGGTTGCCATGCTCGGTGCGAAAGGTAAGTCAATTTTGAGAAATGTCTATGCTATCAATCGTGGTTATGAAAACATTGTGGGGCGGTTAAATAAAATTGGCGCCAAAATTAAAATACTCAAATCGTAAGAGCTCCTTTTAATATAGTGGCAGATTAAAATCGCCGGTGTATTATTGGGGCAGACTAGCACAAATAGGATTCAAAGAGACTGGAAGGAGGCGCGTATGGTCTGTCCGCATTGCGGCCATAGGGTGTGCGAAAACATTGATATGTATACCGGCTACAACACAGGCTGTGTGAACCTCGGTATGTATGACTGGATCAGATGTTGCAAGTGTAACCTCTGCTTCCAGAAAGAAGGGGGTGGGAGATGGCGACATTTCAGAGAAACTGTGAGAAATGCGGTGTTCACTTTGCGGATGGTTTCTCGGCGAGTGAGCATATTTGTCCGGTAGAGAGTCTTTCTTCTGACACGAAATTACTCGCCTTTCTCGGGCGATTCAGAGAGGAGCGGGAGAATGGGAATGACAGAAAAGAAAAAAAGTAAAACCCCATCGCGTGGATTAAGCCCACGCGACGTAGACATCGGAGCAGAAGTTGGAAATGCTTAGAAGGGGGGTGTTCTTATTTACCACGCGGAGGGCGTCATCGCCCTCCGCTATTTTATTTTTAATGAAAATGCGTATAATTTAAGTAGATTTTTAGTTCACAATAAGTATAGGGAGGAAAATCAATGCCGCAGACAAAAACTTTTAAATGTAAAGTTTTCTTCAAGGGGGAAGATGGCAAGTTTTACGAAGGCGATATGGTAACGAAAGACAAATCAACTGGCCACTGGTCCAATAGGCCCAAGAGGCGAACACGAATTGCTAACGTAAAACTTACCTTGCGTCGCGATGTGGTGGTAAGTTTAAAGTCGCCATCAAAATTAACTTATCGTCGCCGCGCGGGCAGTTGGTATTAGTGCAACATTCAGGCATTTGTAGTGCGAGCGGAGGGCGTCATCGCCCTCCGCTGTTTTTATTTATCCAATTTAATCAATCTTATCCACATCTTGAATTGAATAAAGAGATATAATAAAAAACAGATTGTTCAATTTTAACGATTCAGCAAAAAAGGAAGGAGGATGGTGTTATGGATGAGTGTTGTGTCAAGTGTGGGAGAGTCATAATCTCGGGAGAGGACTATTATCTTGAACACCACGAACCCGTGTGTTCAGAATGTCACAAGCCTGATTGTTACTGCACCAGTTGTCGGATTATTTGCGAGGTTCCGACAATATACATGGATAAGTTGTATCATAAATGGTGTCTAGAGGACTTAAAAGAGAAGGAGAATCAACTTCTAGAAGGGAAACAGCTTGCATTGTTTTCCGAGGATGAAATATCCCTTTCTCTAAACTTCGAGGAGGTGTGAATGAGGGCGACAACTTTTTTGTTTACCTGCAAAATTAACCACTTACACAATCCTCATAAGATTAGACGGAAGTGCCTAAAGATCAGGTGCGCCAACCTAATCATTGAGTCGATGAGAACGGAGGTACCTCATGTCGTGCCGTCGTTGTCTACACGCGATGCTCCGAATTGGCATGGAGAGGGGAAGGATAGTGTGGTACTGTGAGGGGTGCGATGCCATCGAAAAAGACCACAATCTTCTTCGTGGTTTGGGATTAATTTTCCGAATCAAGACGCCCAATGCCTTTCTCTACCGCTAACAACAATTAGAATGAATCATGACTGAGCCGGGAACCGACGCTGTCGATTCCCGGCTACGGCCCGTCAGAGACCATTTGGCCTCTGTTTTTTATTTTATATACATCTGGTGGTAAATATGGAAATACAGTTGTATTATCGAGGCAGACTGGCAAACGTGAACGGGAGGGTAATTTTATGAAAATACTGGTATTGGCCGTGTTTGTGGCTAGTTTATTGGTTGCGCCCCGAGACTGTTTGGGGCAACAACAGTTGATTCCATCCGAGCTGGTAGAGGAAATGGCAGCCGAGCAGCCGAAACATTTAACGGCCATTCAATTGGCGCCATTATTGGCATCTGTGATTTTGCACTTTCCTCGCGCCAATCTTTTCGTGGTAACGAAAATCAGAATGGTTGCGCCGGAAGTTTGGACGTTTCGAGACGGCGATATTGAACTCATTTCTCGCAAGGTAGGCGAGAAATTAATTGTTCTGTATCGGCGGAAAGAGAGAGCATAGTACTCGTATTCTACGGGTACAAATGGAGGCGCTAGCGCCTCCATTTCTTTTGCATATTTATACTAAAACACAGAGGTTTAACCTCTGTGGTGGTGATTAGCGCCTCCATTTGTTTTATATTAGAACACAGAGGTTTAACCTATGTGTTGGGTTGGTGATTAGCGCCTCCATTTGTTTTATATATTTACAGACTCCAATAAAGGACAATTTTGTATTATTAAAATCAATTCATTTACAATAGAGACAAAAATTTCTTAAACTAAAAGTCCTTGACACATAAAGGTCATAAGCGTATTCTGCTGACAGAAATTCAACTATTAAATAAAGCTAAAAACTCCCAGAATGGACGTTAGATTACTTACTCTTAAAAGGGTCAGTTTCCCAATCTAGCGTCCCTTCTGGGAGTTTTTTCTTGCCAGAGTCCGAACACAGAACACGGGAATTACCTGAAATATCAAACCAGATTTCTTTCCATAAAATTATAGCATATTTAAATCATCAATACAATATCTATTCTGTGGACAATATATTTGACATCTTTTAGGGCAAGTATAAAATGTTAGCGTATTCTGAATGAACATCTTTTGAGGGGAAACCAAAAGATGTGTTGGATCCGAAAATGCAAAAGGTTTCCCACATAAAAGAAAAGTTTGATTTAAGAAGCCACACGGTTTTGCGTGTGGCTTTTGCGTGTGCATGACAATTATTGATATTAATCATTATTAATTTAAAAACGATATGACCAAAACATTTTCAGTTTTCTCAAAAGTAACAGTAGTGATGCTTCTTATGCTCATAAGTTTGTTTATAAGTGCAATCTCCGCGAAGGCACAGGTCGTAAATGGTTCGTTCGAAGCCCCGATAGTCAACGCGCCGGCACTATGGGACATCTATGTAACTGCGTCAGTACCGGGTTGGACGATTGAGTGGATGCCAGGTTCTGGAAGCGGCGACCCAAAACTCGAATTGCATAGAGGGGTGAACGGCTGGCTCCCGCAAGAAGGACAGCAATATGCTGAACTTGATACCGACTGGGATGGTCCGGGTGGAGGAATAAACGGCGAAGCGGCATCTGTCCGTATTTCTCAAAGTGTTCCGACAAAAGCGGAGTGTACCTATGCCTTTAGTTACTACTTCTCGCCGCGCCCGGGAACTGTGGCCGTAGATAATCATATGAAGGCATTTTGGAATGGAAGTGAGGTAGGCGACCATACCGCGGCAGGAGCAGGACAGACAAATTGGACACAATATTCGCATGTGGTTGTCGCTACCGGTGCCTCAACACTCATCACGTTTGAAGATCATGGTACGGCAAACTCGCTTGGCACCTTCCTTGATAACGTGGTTGTGACAGAGACATCATGTCCTCCTCCACCCCCTCCTCCATGCGCATGCACGAATCCGATTACTGAAACTTTTGTGAGCGATACTTCCAACACCGTAGTAGGGGGAGGTAATGCCGTGGCCCTTACCTTCATCCACCCGGCCTGGACGGCATCAATCCCGGGCGCAACTTGGATCTGGGAAGAAGATCCGGTTAATCCTATTCTTGAAACGAAAAGCTTCGAAAAGAGCTTTACGGTTAGCGGCACAGTATTGTCGGCACAGTTAGATATTGCTTCCGATAACAGCTACAAAGTCTTCATTGATAACGTAGAAGTAGCCGCAGATCCGGCTGAAAATAATTTCCAGCTAGCAACGCAGGACATACACAATCTGACGTCAGTCCTAACCCCGGGAACGCACACTCTCCGTATTGAAGTGAGAAATCATCCCGGCTCAAACGATCCACAGAGTAATCCGGCGGGACTCTTATACAAATTTGAAGTCAGGACTTGTCCGCCTAAATGCTGTGGTGGAGAGGTGACAGTGACTAACAACAATGTCGCCGTGGTGAGAAATAGTGTTAATACCAACGCTTTTAGTGGTGGAAACAATGCCAATGGCGGAAACGGAAGCGCAGCCGGCAACGGCGGGGACGTTACAAATTCTGATAACAATAACATCGGCGGAAAAGGCGGAAGAGGTGGAAATGGCGAAGCTGGAGGCGTAATTATTACCGGCAACGCAAATGCCTATTCAGGCGTATCGAACAAAGTGAATACCAATATTGTTCGCATTCGAAGATAGTTCTTTTAGAGACTATTTGGAATCCAAGAAACAGAGGATACAAGTGTACCCCTTGTCTCTTGGATTTCAACGAATCCAGGAAGCCCCGCCTTTTGCGGGACAAGCCACCGCCTTGGCGGGGCAAGGTTGATAAAACAGAATTTTTCTTCCGTTAGCCCTTAAGGGACAGAAGAATAGTTCTGATTAAATTATTAGATTAATTAAGCAAAAGAAAGAAATGAAGAAAATTATAGCAATGTTTGCTATCGTAGCCGTCTTAGGTTTTACCTCTCCGGCTTCCGCAAACACTTGGTGGTGGAGCAATAATAGCGATATTACTGTCACTAATACCAATGATGCATACGTTAAGAACGATGTAGATGTTTCTGCTTCAACCGGCGGCAACGATGCCAATGGTGGAACCGGAAGCGCAGCCGGCAACGGCGGAGATGTTAACAATTCTGACGATTACAACACTGCCGGCAACGGCGGTAATGGTGGCGATGGCGGTGACGGTGGCGTTATCTTTACTGGTGACGCTGTAGCATTGTCAGCCATACACAACGATGTCAACTACAACAAGACAAAAGTGACGGTTGGTTGTGATTGTGAAGATGATAGCAACGTTGATGATATTCTTGTCACCAACAATAATGACGCTAGAGTCAAGAACTATGTTGATGTCAAAGCCAAGACTGGATACAACGATGCAAACGGTGGAGACACCGGATGTGGTTGTGAAGGTGGTGGCGATGGCGGGGACGTTAATTACTCTGAAGATCACAACACTGCCGGTGACGGTGGTAATGCGGGTGACGGCGGGTGGGGTGGATATATTGACACCGGAAACGCTGTTTCTGGTTCCAATATTGTGAATCTCGTCAACCACAACATCACTCGTATTCGAAGATAGTTTCTTTCGAAGTGTCTCTACTTGCTAGTAGAGACCTTCGGGCTGGGTTTCAATGCAAACATAATATTGAAATCCGGTTCGAGGGATACGAACAAGCTAATCAAACAAACATTAATAGTTGTTCTCGGGCTTGGTTTGGCCACGCCGATTTATGCTGTGGGTTCGACAAGCTCACCACAAGTGGAAATTATTAACAACGTCTCATCCTCCGCTTCAACCGGTGGTAATTCGGCCCGTTCGACAAGCTCAGGGCAAGCCGGTGCTGGGGAAGTGATTCAGGGTGAGGGTAAGGCGCAGGTGAAAATTTATACCGAAGTGGACGGGGAAGTCGTTACCGATATTGACGAACCCGCCCGAACGACTGACGGCGTTCAGTCGGGCGGGGAAGTTACCGGACCGAAAGCAAGGGTAGACCTGCCCGCCGGACAGGGACAGGCGGGGAAAAGCGTCGAGGTAAACGTAGGTTCGTCTGAGACGGAGAAAAGCAATCCCGTAATAGCTTTCTTAAATAAAATTTTTAATTATGTTTTATCAATACTTAATATCTAACCACCGCCACGGCGGGGCAAGCCACCGCCACGGCGGAGCAAACAATATGGAAATAATAAAGTGCTTTGCCGCAATGTTTGTAATCTTGGCCTTAGTTCTTGGACCACTTTATCCCCTGCAAGTAGTGGCAGAGGATGTCCCACCGGAAGAAACACCTGTGGAAGCAAGCGCTGTGGTAGAGACGGGGGACGCCCTAGCCGAGACCGAAACAGTTAGTGATGTCAATGTAAATGTAGTAAACACCCAGCCTTCGCCAGCCTCCTCCGCTGAAGCTACGGACGGCCAAGGAGCTTCGGCGGGCGAGGCTGAAACTGTACCAGTGGAAGAATCACAACCTTCGCTTGAAGAAAACACCGAGAACTCGCCTAGCCTTGATGTCTCACTTGATAATACAGCGGTAGTAGAAAATGAGTCAGAAACAGCGGCCGAAACCGGAGACAATACCACTTCAAGCGAGGAAGGTGATGCTTTAATCACTACAGGCGACGCTTACGCTTCTGCCAATGTAGTTTCGGTGGTTAACTTCAATCTGGTTGAATCAAACGGTTTTCTCTTCCTTCTCAATAACTTTCTCCAGTCTCTTGGACACATTGACTTAAGGTTATTTGCTCCTTCTTCAATTTCAAACCCAGCGCCCTCAAACCCGTGTGGAGTGCCGGATTGTGACGCCACCGCGACGTCCTTATCCGTACAAGCGGAAAATGAGGCCAATATCTCAAATGTGATTATTGTGCGATCTTCTACGGGCTCCAACTTGGCGACAGGAAATGGCGCCTCAATAAATACCGGTAATGCTTACGCTGGCGCCAATGTGGTCAACATCGCCAATACCAATATCATTAATTCAAATTACTTGCTTTTCGCTTTCAATAGTTTCGGCGGCTGGGACGGCGATCTCATCTTCCCTAATTCGAATTTCTTCTCCAATTTTTTCCTGCCGTTTTCTATGAATGGCGTTGATGTCTCCAGTACTAATCTAGCTAATGTTACGAGTGAAGTGGAAACTTCAGCAAACACCGGAATAAACGAGACAGAAGGCGGTTCCATTGAGACCGGCGATGCTGTCGCCCTAAGTAACGTTACAAATATCGTTAACACCAATCTCGTAAATGCCCCCACGTTTTATGTAATCTTCAGAATATTTGGCGCTTGGAACGGTTCGGTGTTCAACACTCCCGAAGGTATCAGTTGGAACGAAACTTCTTCGGGTCTTGAACTTTTCTCTTCTGATGAAATCGGCGATAGTCTTTCGACAGGTTCAGGATCTTCGAGCGGGGGAGGTATAAACGTAGAAACCAATAATATTGCTAATATCGGCAATAATGTCAAAGTGTTTGCTCTCACCGGAGAAAATAGAGTAACAGGTACGGGTGAGAATGCGTCTATCAATACCGGCAATGCCTATGCCGGAGCAAACGTTTTGAATATTGCCAATACAAACATTGTCAGTTCCAACTGGATTATAGCGCTCATAAACATCTTCGGAGATTGGAACGGCAATTTCTCTTTCGGCCAGCCGGATATCTGGGTAGCGACGGAAGTGGAAGCAGCCGATACTCTGACTCCTGGCTCGGAGCCGATCTTCCATACCACGGTGGCCAACCGAGGTGATGCCAGAGCTAGTAACATAAAATTCAATGGGAAATTTGACTCACCATTCATCAATTTCAAGGATAAGAATTCGGGCGAAGAATATTCTTGGGATGTCGGCGCCCTCAACCCCGGCGAATTGAGAGAGTTCTCATATACGGCGCAAGTTGCTGGCGGCCTGCCTTTCGGTCAAACTCTCATTGATCACACCTTTGAAGTTTCGGCTCTGGAAACAGACGCTAATACTGAAGACAATTCTGACAAGGTATCTCTCTTGGCATATCGCTCGGCGCCATACAGTGGAAGAGTTTCTCACGCACAGTTTACGAGATCAAGCACTTATCCGGATCTTCATATAACCAAAACATATTCTGCTACAACTACGGCTATTACCGCTTCAAGTACGGTGGATTATACGATTGTTGTAGAAAATGATGGTGGCTCGGCATTCGAGGGAGTGTTATACGATGTTCTCAAGGACGAAGATGGAAAAATTATTGCTGATAATGATTGGGAACTTGGCGAAATATTTCCAAACGAGGAAATCACCATTACATACACAGCGTTCTTTAATGCCAGCACTACGCCGGGCATATACACAAACTCTGCGTGGGTTGAAGCTTGGGGAGGAAATTATTCTCAAGACGTTGCTTTAGCCACTGACGCAAGCTCGAAAATTGCCTCTTCCAGTATCACTGTGGTAGGAGATGGAGAAAACGAGAGTGAAGTTTTGGGCATAAGTTGCGGTCTCTATATGGACAAATTTATCCGAACAGGTGCTGCCAATGACGTTGAACAAGTCAAGAAACTACAAAAATTCTTAAACAAAGAGATGGATACTAATCTCCCGATTTCTGGTTTCTATGGGCCTCTTACTTTTAACGTCACGAAAGCATTCCAAGAGAAATATACTAACGACATTCTCGCACTCTGGGATGGTCTTGAAGAGCCAACAGGCATTGTTTACGAAACAACTATCCGATGGATAAATAAAATTGAATGTCCACCACTTGCGTTAAGTACACCGTCTCTTATTGATTGGTCTCGCAATCCAAATACGCCATCTCTGCTGGCTATAAGCCAAAACAGGACTCGACAAAACAAGGATGTTGTGACCTATGATATTCCAAGTAAGTCACTGAATCGCGAAAATAAAAAGAATCTTCTAGCTTCATCTATGGAAGGATTTCTGGATTTTATAAAAAGCATGTTTAAACAAGAACCCATATTACAGTTCCAGACAGTGGAAGCGGAAGAATAAAATTATCCACAGTTCGGACACAGTTTATCAACAAACTATTGAACAGAAAAAGCTTTACTAACTTGTAAGGTAAATAATACACTTAGCGGTAGCACGCGCCTGCAGTGGGAATGTGAGGTGGGTGAAATTATTAGAAAATTAGAAATTAATAATGAAAAAAATTCTATTAAGTTTGGGAATGATAGTTTTCGTTGGAGGACTGGTCGTAGGAGCCACTGGTGCGTTCTTCTCTGACACAGAGACTTCAACCGGCAACACCTTTGCCGCCGGAGAACTAGATTTAACAATTGATAACACAAGCTACGGCTTCGATTGGAATAATCCACATCTAGACAGGACTCCGACTGGGGTCTGGGGACCGAATACTGCCAATTCATGGCAGCTTTCTAATCTCACCAACCAGCTTTTCTTCAGCTTTGATGACTTGAAGCCGGGAGATTATGGTGAGGATACCATATCGCTCCATGTGCAAAACGATGCATGGGCATGTATGGCATTTGATCTAACTGGAACCCCTGAAAATGGACAGAATGAGCCGGAATTAGATGTACCTGATCTTACGGTTGGAGCAGACGAGGGCGAGCTCCAGAACTACCTCTCGTTCCTCTTCTGGCATGACGATGGTGACAACGTCTTCGAAGAAGGCGAGGTTGTTATCGAGGACTTGAGCGGTCTCCCAGGTTCCGCATTTACAGGCGAATGGCTTACACTCGCGGACTCGGAGACAGGAAACCCGATCAAAGCACATATCGAAGATGATGCTGATTACATTGGTAAAGGATGGTGCTTTGGTGAGATGGAACGAACTCCAGAAAGACCAGCTCAAAATTCTACTGGGCCAACTCCAGGAAATACAGGCTTCGAGTGTGATGGCGCTGGCGACCACAACATTGCACAGACCGACGGTATTGTCGTGGACGTAGAGTTCTATGCAGAGCAATCAAGAAATAATCCTAACTTTCTGTGTTCAAGTCTTCCACCGGTTGGTGGCGGTCAGACGCGTGCAGAAGTAGGCGCAGACTTGGCAACATACATAGCGCCGACAGGTGCAGCGTGTGATGCAACTGTTGATGACTCGTTTGGAGCGCCAGTCGCACCACAATTCTTGACGATTCAAGGCGCAATCAACGACGCTACTACAGTAAACGGTGAGACAATTTGTGTCGCCGCAGGAACATACGGTGAAGACGTCAACATTACGAAAGAAGTTGAGCTTGCGGGTGCAGGTGCGGCTTCAACATTCGTAGTTGGCCAAACACCAGGTGAAGCTGGCGCAATGGTCATCGCTGCAAACAATGTGACGGTACGCGGCTTCGATGTCATTGATGCTGTCGGCGGTATTGCCGCAATACGCATTAATGGTCCGCATTCCGGAATTCTTGTTAACAGCAAC
>ERZ1292632.2431-Hain-H43-01um-R2-2431-length-15558-cov-24_pt1 | contig 15558 bp, 20 predicted proteins | sample MGYA00564407_ERZ1292632 | MGnify/ENA primary metagenome ERZ1292632 (study PRJEB36523, sample SAMEA6512637) | groundwater metagenome | collected 2019-01-08 | study: AquaDiva: Metagenomics assemblies of 32 groundwater samples | reverse complement strand
TGGAACAATTACAACCACCACAGCCGGAGCCTGACCTATTGATGGAATCGAAAATCCAGGAATCTGCTATGAAATTAAAGGAACTTGAAATAAAACTTGAACAGGAAAAGATAAAACTTCAGGGCATGCAATTAGATAATGAATTGAAAATATCTGGCTCTAGACATGGCATGCAGAAAATGATTGACGAAATAATCCAGGAACATAGTACAATTGTTAACAATCAATGAATAAAATAATTCTACAAAAAGATTCCAAGAAATATCCAAATAGTTACAATATAAACATTAAGGAAGTAGATGAAAAGTTTCATGGTAAACTAACCATACATTTTGCCGATGGTGTTCCAAGGAAAGTAGAGACTAATAAAGTAGAAGATGTAATAACCTTATCGTAAAAAGAGGGAGAAAGACAAATTATGAAATTCGTAATAAAAGTAAAAGAAGACCCTAAATATACTGAAAGAAACATTGATATTGAATTCCCAATTTATAGAAAAATCGTGCAGAATGGCATTGACGATGTAGTTTGTAAAAATTATTACAAAATAGATAAAGCCGAAAAGCTAAAACATAAGAACATTTATGGTAATTTATATAGATTGATCATGACCAAGATTTCTATATTTACTAACTGTAATGTGAAAACTGTGTTGGAATTTAACGTTGATTATACTTTTGCAAAAAGTATAGATAAAAATGGATTTGATTTTATTGTAGGGAGTGGTGCCTTTTCATCTAGCAAGGAAGAATTCGAGAATGCGATATCTAAAGCTGCGGAAATTTTAACCTTATTATAGAAATATGGTTTATATGTGTGAAGACTTAAAAAAAAGATTAGAGGGCAAGCAAGACTTATTAAATGCGTTGGAAGTTATTATTGATTTTGTAAAAAGAAAAAATTTAAAACCATGCGACAAGATATGCTTTATTACCGATGTTGACGAAAATCTTACTGGTGATTGTGGTATTTTGTTAGAAACTACCGGTGAAGATAGTTATACTATTTGGAATAAAAGAACTAAGAATATTAATTATTGTGTTAGCTCAATAGTAGTAGATAAATACTAAACCTTATCATAGAAAGAGGGTTTATATGTGGCCGTTTAAAGAAAAAAATATTAAAAATATAAGTGAAATTATTGCAAAGGAATTTTTATCACTTTTAACAAAAAATGATTTTGTTGATAGATTTAGGCCGAATATTGTTTACAAAGCAAATATTATATTAGATAGAAAAGAATTTTACAAACCTATTGAATTTATAAGTATTAATTATCTTGAGATTGCATTGATGTATTCTCATGTTATTGATGAATATTTTGATGGAAAATTTAAATGTGGGAAATCCGAATGTGTTGTACGTTCTATAGATGATGTATACAATGTTAAATTAACCAATGAAAATGAAGGAGCAAACTATGATCCTTGTGTTTTTTCTATTAAATTTGTGAATACATTAACGGATAAACAATTAAAAATGAAAATATTAAACAAGAACATCCAGAATGCTATAGAACAACTTAAAAAAGTTGAGAAATTGTATGAAGATTTGATTTAGTATTATTTAACAAACACGGCTTATCCTAAAACGAGGCTGAATTGGTGATTAATTTCACTGGTTCAGCCTTTTTTTATTGTCACAAAAATACCGGATTATTCCGGGGAAACATTCTCAAACTCTTACCTGAAAGGTATGTGTAACATGGCAACAGAAACAGAAGTAAAAGACAATCGATTTACTCCGGTAGTTTTAAATGAAATTGATGATCCTAAAAACTTATCGGTTACATCGGTTGGAGTATTACCAGAAAGTGTTGATAACATCAACAAAGATGGTGTAGATTTAAAAAAATCCGAGATTGTAGAAAAGGAGAAAGCGGAAACTCCTGAAGCCAAAGAAACAGAAACCGAGAAGAAGGATGATAAGTCCGAAGAATTTCTGGGAGAGCCAACAGAAAAAGACCCCCCTTGGTATCGCAAAAGATTTAATGAGATAACAAAAAAACGGCGGGAAGCAGAAAACGCATTAGAGACAGAAAGAAGTAAACGATTGCTAATTGAAGAAGAACTTGAAAATTTAAAAAACAAAGTGCCTATTACCGGAAAGCCAAAGCAAGAGGATTTTACAACCGAAGAAGAATATATTGAAGCATTAACCGATTGGAAGATTGACCATAAGTTACAGGTAAGTAAGGAAAAAACATTAAGGGAAAATGAACAAAATATACAGGAACAGATATTCCTTAAAAATAAAAACCTCCTTACTGAAAAAATATCTGAGGTTGAAAAAAAATATCGCGGTACTGAAGATATTTTGACAAGTGAAGATTTCCAGATTTCAGATTATATGATAGATGCAATAATGTTGTCTGATAAATCTGTTGAAATTTTTAATTATCTGGCCAAAAATCCTGATATTTCTTCCGATATATCATCTTTGCATCCACTTGCAGCAGCCAGGGAAATAGGAAAAATAGAGGAGAAATTAAATATTCCTCCATCACGTAAAAAAATAACTAGTGCGCCAGAACCTATTAATCCAATAAAGACATTTGGAAGCGTAGATAAAGACCCAGAAAAAATGTCTATGTCTGAATATAGGGCATGGCGTGCAAACAAAAAATAAGGAGAATTGAACAATGTCACAGACTTTATTAACACCAACAATTATCGCAAAAGAATCTACTATGAAAGTGGTAGATAATGGAGTTATGTCTAGGCATGTATATACCCAGTACAAAGATGAATTCGCCAAGGTAGGATCGACAATAACCATCAGAAAACCAAACAAATTCAGGGCTATCAAACAAACCGCAATAAATATTACCGACATTCAGGAGCCAAGTACCACATTGGTTTTGGATACAGCGGAAACACAGACAGCATGGAAGTTTAGTTCTATTGAATCTACTACAGTAATTGAAGATTACAGTAAAAGATATATTGACCCTGCCGCAAATTCAATTACAACTAATATTGGTGTTGATTTGTGCAAGCTTTACAAAGATGTCTACAATTCAGTTGGAACACCAGGTACTACTCCTGCCACGTTTAGGGTGTTAGGATTGGCTCAGGCGCTTCTTACCAGTGAGAGGGTTCCAACAGAGGGTCGTGTAGCAATGGTTAATGCAGATGCAAACTGGGCGTTAGCAGATGGACTAAAGGGAACTTTTGCCCAGAACGTGGCCAAAGATATTATCACCAAGGGATATCTTGGTACCATAGCAGATTTAAGTATCTATGGAGAACAGAACATACAGATGCACACTACAGGCCATTTCACATCTGGTGCAACTCCAATAATGAATGGTGCCACATCATCTGGGGCTACAACTATAGTAACCAACGGATGGTCTGGTTCGAATACAGTTAAAAAGGGAGATGTATTTACCATTGCAAATGTTTATGCCGTTGATCCATTAAGTGGTGCAAGTACTGGAAGGCTTAGGCAGTTTGTTGTAACTGCCGATACTGTCGATACTGGAGCTGATATGACTATTCCAATATCTCCGGCAATTATCTCGTCCGGTGCTTACCAGACAGTAGATGCAGTACCATTAACAACCGCAGGTTTGACATTCATGGGTGCTCAGGATACTGCCTATGCACAGAATCTTGTGTATCATCCAAATGCTTTTGGATTGGTTACGGTACCACTTGAATTGCCGTCTGGCGTATGGGGTTCAAGATATAGCGATCCTGAATCAGGTATTAGTTCGAGAATTGTAAAACAGTATTCTATTGATACCAATTATGAGTCCATAAGGCTTGATGTGTTGGCCGGAAAGAAAACTCTTGATCCTTCATTTGCTGTCAGGTTGTGGTCTTAATAATTAGAATTAAAGATATGGGGAATGGCTATAATTTAAACCATTCCCCATATTAAAGGAGAATAAAATATATGTCTATGTTAGATAGGGTTATAGAAAATACAGTAGAGACGGTTACCATTCCGAATCCTGTAGTATTGACTAATGGATTAACAGTAAACGGAGGTGCTGTTAATGCGTTTACTGCATCAAGAGCCATTGTGAGTAGTGCCGGAGGTGTTTTGGAGGCTGCTACTACCACTGCTACTGAAATTGGACATTGTAACGGGCTTACATCTTCGGCACAAACACAGATTACGGCACGAAAGACAATAGCTACCGGAAATAATTATAAATGGGAAACTACCGGTGCTACAGGTAATTTACAGGAAACAACGGTGACGGCAAGCCGGGCTGTGGTATCTGATGCAAATGGATTGCCTTCTGCAAGTAATACGACTGCGGCAGAATTACTCAAGGTAAATGGATTGCCAGCTACTTCGTATGTAGTTTGTATGGAATCTGTCACGTTTACACAAACTTCTGGTAATGGAACATATACTGGAACTATTGCATTGCCTGCTGAATCTCAAATTATAGATGTTCAGGTACATGGAATTGCACTTTGGGATGGAGATACAACCTCAAGTATGGTGGTTGGCGATGGTGGATCGGCTAATGGTTTCTTTGTAGCCACAGATTTAAAAGCAACAGACCTGCTTGCTGGTGAAGTAAACAACATTGAGCATCCTGGAGGACTTGCCGGGGCATATATAGGAGCAGAACAAAGAGTATTGTATTCTTCTGCTGCAAGAAATGTTATTGGCGTTGTAACGCAAGTTGGAACCGGAACAACAGGCAGGACAAGACTGGTTGTTGTTTATGCAGTACCAACAGCAGTAGCAGCAACAAAGGTTTAATATAAGTTTAAGCGATGGCAGGGCGCTTATTCCCTGCCAATTAATCTTGGTTAACAACCATGCGTAGGAGATTGGAATGTCATCAAACGAATTATTAGGTTCCGGATTATCAAGAGAGATATCTATTTCCAATCACAAAGAAATAGAACACAAGAGAACTCCAACATTTCGTTATCACAAAGACTGTATTCATGGCAAATTGGTAAAATATGATGAAGAACTAGAAGTATTAGAAAAACAAGGCTGGGTGGATCATCCTGGGAAAGCATGTAGGCTTCCAGGCCATGAAAAAATATATGATGAGTTTCAGGAAAAACAAAACAAAAGATTAATTATTACAGAAATACCTGTAAAAGTAACGGAAGTCAAAGCCGAAATCCAAATTTATAAATCTCCTGATTCTATAAAAGCGGACAAACTTAAAGCTGATTCTGATTTAATTGAAAAAGAAAGATTAGAAAAAGAGTTAAAAAGTAACCTTGTGTTTGGTGATGGTTTAAATCCTGGCCCACCGTGCACCTGTTTGATATGTGGGAAAGTATTCGAATCGTTAAAACAATTAAATATGCATGGTATTGGTGCACATAGAAACAAAGAAGATTTAACACCTGACGAAATCAAAATTAAAGAAGAAGAGGAAAAAGAAGAAAAAGAGCAAAAAGAGGAAATGGTTATTGCTGTTTCTGTTTATAAATGCGAAATATGTAATAAGGAATTTAACAAATTATACAAATATACTGCGCATAATAGAAAAACTCACGGATTCTCAGGTTTAAATATTATGAAAAAGGGTGAAATTCTAACCTTAGGAGGTAATTCAGCTAATCTACCAGGTGGGTCAGGCAATACATTTTTTGACGAATTGCCAAAAAAAGAGATAATTTATCACGACCACATTCTTTCTTCTGTTTGTCCAGAAATACCAACGGGAAAAACTAAATGATAGTTTCTGATTTAATAAGGGCTAGTCTTCGTAAAATAGGTGCGTTAAGCCTTGGAGAGGGTGTTCTTGATATAGAAGAGATACCAGGATTGGTATATACCGATTTACTGCAAACCCTTCAGGTAATGTTAAGGTCTTGGGCACAACATAAAATCATGGTGTTTGCGTCAACAAAAGAAAGCGTAAGCCTTGTGCCTTCGCAATCTTTATATACATGGGGTACTAATGGTAATATAAATTCCGATAGGCCACATAAAGTCTTAAATGCTTTTATTCGAGATTCTAACAATAGTGACAATTATGTAAATATAATATCCGAAAATGAATATAACAATATAGCAAATAAATCAACACAAGGAAGACCAAGTTCTTTGTTTTATCATCCTAAATTTCCACTTGGGAATATATATCTATACCCAACTCCACAGATATCTGAATCTTTGTTTCTTACAAGCCTTAAACCATTTACCGAAACAAGTTCTATTGACGATATTTCCGCTACTATTTCATTTCCACCTAATTACGAAGAAGCTATTATCTACAATTATGCAGTAAGAATTGCACCTGAAAATGGTATATCTGTACCTAACGAAGTAATGATGATAGCAGATAGTAGTTATCGCGATTTAACCGGTCTTAACTCTTCAAACCAAATAGAACCGATAAGGCTATCTATTCCCGGATGTGGGAATTCAACTTATGGAAGATATGATATAAACAGGGGGTATTAAAATGCCATTGACTAAAAGTGGAAATGCTATTCTAAGAAAAATGCAAATGTCGTATGGTAGAAAAAATGGTAAATCTGTACTTTACGCAAGTATGAATATGAATAAAAAGGGTACCAGTAAATGGCATATGAAAGATTATAAAGGAAAAAAGAAATGACCGAAGAAGAAATTATTAATACTGCTGTAAACAAAGCAATTGAAAAAATGCTATTAATTCTTCCTAATACAATTGAAACAATGGGCAACCTCATGGCAAGCCATGCAGCGCTTCATAAAATAAACAAGAAATTCTATGAAGATTATCCGGAATTCAAAGACAAAAGGGATATCGTTGCTTCGGTTGTTGAAATGGTTGAGGGTAAAAATCCATTAGAAAAATACGAAGATATTTTGAAAAAAGCAATACCGGAAATACGAAACAGAATAAAAACCGTTAGTTCTCTTGATATGAAAAACGTGACTACCAGCCCGGACAGAAATTTTAAGAGTCTTACTATTCAAAATATGTCAAATAACGGAGTAATTTAATTATATAAATGAGTAGTCCTCTCAAATTTACCATAGGCTCTGATTTATTATCCAAAGGGTTAAGACCAACAAATAAAATTCCACGCAATAATGGATATTTGGTTACTTGTTTGGGCGCTGTTGGAATATCTGGAGTATTAAGAGTTATAGATTCATTATCGAGAATAAATACAGATGATATACAAGACAATTTCCCATTTCCGCAAATATTTGTTTTCCAGAATATGATTATTGTATGTGGTAAATCTATTATATATGAATGGGTAAATGAGGAATTGGTTGAGAAAATAAAGGTACCGGAAGGTTCGACATGGACAGCCGTTGATTTTTTTAATTATGCATATATGTCTAATGGTAAAGTAGCCGTAATTAGAGATTCTCAATCATTCCAGTATTCAATTTCCAATATATTGCCAGTTGCAACCGCAATATGCAATTTTAACGGACAAGTAATAATTGGTTCTCCTGGTGGTATGTTTGCAAATATAACTGGTGTAGAGATGTTGGCTTATGGTGTAAGTATTGGTGGTGGTTTTGCTAAATTTGAATCAATAGTATCAGATATGAATGGTTATGGTGGTGGAGTTGTTGGTGGTTCAGCTTTGATTCTATCAAATATAGTAAATTTTATTGCTTCTGGAGGTGGTATTGTTGGGGGATCGTCGACATTTGTGGTCTATATATCCAATGTACTTGCTTATGGTGGAGGTGTTGCAGGCGGTAGTGCTACAATATCGTCGAATATTATAAATTTCTCCGGATATGGGGGTGGAATAGTTGGTGGTAATTCAACATTTGAATTTGGATTACTAAGTAATAGTTGGAAAAATTATTATGCCATATCATGGAGGGACACTCCTGCAAATGCGGTAAAATATGCAAAGCAGATGGGACATTCGGTTATTGGAATAACCGGAAATACAAATACCCAGGAGTATAAAAATGCGGCGACTGCTGAAGGATATACAGCGTCAAATCCCCTTTACTTTTACATTGTTGATCCTAAGCAAACAAATGGGGTTTATACTCAATCTACTGCTCTTCCTGGTAATAGTAGTCTTCAAGCTTTTGGAAATATAATAGACATTGATCATACTTATACATCAGAACAAATAGCCTGGTATGAATCCAGAATGGCTTGGAAAGATAATACAAAATCGTTTCCAAATAATCTGGCAAATGGTTGGTGGACGGGAGCAAAAGTTGATGGTGTATATAGAAAATTTGCCGTAGTTTGGGATGTTCAACAAGATGCCGTTATATCAGAATTGACGTCAAAGATAGTGTCTGCAATGTCCTCTTGTGAAGCTTCTAATTTTAAGTGTCTTGGCTGGATGGACGATGTTCCTGGATTACATGGCGATTTTCATTTAAACACACAGGCAAATACTATTTTGTCTGTACAAACAGGTGGAAGTGATTCAGGTGATCTGCATACTGGAATAACTCACGAATATGCTACATTCCAGGATGGTATGGCGGCTTATTATAAGGCTCTGAGGGTTGCAGTTACTGCTGAGTTCCCTGGGGCTAAATGGATTATTGACCCTTCAAAGATTTATCAGACCCCACAACAATCGGTAAATTATGCAGAATATATTTATCAGATCAAAGATAGATCAGACAAGGCACAACTAATACCAGATATGCTAATGCAGGAGGGTAATGGGACAGAATTTGTAGACGATACCAGAATATTCACAACTCCAGATATTATTGTTACTCAAGATATGGTAGGCAGTAACCAACGTTCCGAAAGTTCCGAAATTAACAATAGAACTATAGCATCAAAAGCTGCATTTAATGGTTCATGGTATAACTGGTTTGGACAATTTGGAATTTCAGGAACAAATATGCCAAATTTTCAAAGTATAACAGATGTTTATCCAAGACTAAAACTTATACGATGTGTGCCAAATTGGGACAATCTTAACAATGCACCATTACCAACGCGTTCGTATGATACAACAACAGGTATTTATCAAAGTGATAATTCATATATAAGCTCAGATATTATTTATACAAGAAACCATAAAAATCCAAAAAAGATATACGTGGTTTGGAATACACATAATGGAATATTGAATCTCAGAACTGGTGAACAAATATCTACAATAAAACGTACAGATGGATATTTTGGTGAAATAAGTGGTTCAGTTGGAGATGGAACGCCAGATGTAAACATATCAGGATTGTCTATAACACTAAAGAATACCGTAGCAATTCCTGTAGATACTTCAAATAATCAAATAAAAGGTATTGGATACATTATAACAATTTTGTAAAAGGAGAATAAACATGCCAGGATTGGTATTGTTAGATTTAGGCGCTGAAAGAATGTTGAAGGAAATACTTAATAATGACTGGGTTGCTGGCAGTAAAAATTATACAATCTGCTTATACACTAATAATCTTGGGGCTATTCCAGATACTGCAACTACCAGTAGTTTTACAGAAGCGGTTGGTGGGGGCTATGTATCAAAAACCATTACTAATGGCTCATGGACTGTTGGCACTGCGGCATTAAGACAAGGGGACTATGCAAAGCTTACATGGACATTCACGGGTACATTGACCGGGCCTCAAACCATATATGGGTATTACATAAAAGATTCTGATGGTGTTTCCCATTGGGCACAACAGTTGGATACTCCAATGACACCTGCAAACAATGGTGATCCTTTATCAATTACACCGGCCTTTGCTCTTTCAAAAGGAATTCCAGTTTAAACAATGTCTGTTTTAATACCAAACAGGTTATATAACAATCAGACAAGACCGAGAGAAGTCAATAGGCTATCTCATTTGCAGACTCAGATGTATGTTCCTATTGTTATATCTACGCCATTGAATGATATATCGCAATGGATTTCAAACAACAAGGGGGCTGGTGTTTGGAAGTTTACACCACAAATTGATAAGCCACATTATAATGAAGGTGTACGAATAACAGATGCGCCTACTATTGGTGGTAGTCCTGTATGGAATATGAAAAATAAAGATTTTGGTAGTATACCAATAACTCCTGTTCATAATCCATGGTGTGGATATTGGCCTAAACCTACACCTACAGGTGGTGGAGGTGGCGGTGGTGGTGGCGGTGATGTTTGCACAATGAATAAAGTTGACAATTTTGCTATACAGACACTAGCAAACGATTATGGAACATTGATAAAGCTCTCTCTCAATCCAATAACAAGAATAGGCTCGTTCAACTTAAATCCTGACCCAGAATCTGGTGATTATGTATATTTATGTTGGGGGTTAACTTATGACGTTGACAATCAAATTGCGTATATGGGGGTCAATTATGCTGATGCAGTAGGAATAAAAAAGTTGATAAAAAAAGTAAACATACTCACTATGACGGAAATAGCCACGCTCGTTTTATCGGAAAATCCACCTGGGTTGTTTGGAGATGGAAATGATAGTACTTTGCGGACAATGCATGATTATACAGAAAATGGATTTTTTTATGTTTACGAACGGGGTAATATTAACCCATTTCCGACAAGAATTTATAAGATAAGTATAGATAGTTTTACGGTAATAAGTACGATTACCAATATGAACACTATTCCCGGAAGTACTTTATATTTAAAGACAGGAAATAACTGTCTTTTTCCTAATAACGCAAAGGGGAAAATGTATTTTCTATGTAATACTGGAACAGTGCTTGTTAATGTTTTTTCTTATTTAGGCAGAATATCTTTAAACGATTTTACGGTTGATGCAGAGCGGGTAGTTCTTGGTATAGATGATCCAGTAGGGTTAGGCATAGGCACGTTAGGATCAACAGCCTATAATAAATGTACCAATAAATTTTATTGTACATATATAGGAACGGGGGGCGACCCAGACCCAGACAATCGTCCTTTTGTGCTTGCCGAAGTGAATGCAGACACGATGACTAAAGAGCGTACTCTTATATTGCCGTTTACAGAAGGAGACAAAAACGGAAAACCTTATTGGTCTGATATTTCAGATACACATATTTATATTTTAAGATGGACATCTTTAGACGTACCACCTTACCGCAATCATTTTATACAAGTGATTAATATGGAAACCATGCTATACGTTGGGCAAACAGAGATAATTACTATAGACGGTTATGATCCTTATTATGTATACAATATGAGAATAAACAGGGATGATAAAATAATGCTTATTGGTTGCCAGGCTAATACTGTTTCTGATGATTTTAGAGTATATAGGGAATATGATATTACTAATATCATTCCTGTTTATATAGGACAAATTGCATTTAACGATGTAAATTATTACGAAGTATATGGAACGGAAGAAGATATTCTTACGATTTCTCAAAAATATAACCAATAAAGGAGTACAATATGTCAAACGCAGTTCCAAACAGTTGGAAAGTAATGTTGATGAAAGGTCAGAGCGCCGGATTAACAGACACGTTTAAATTAATACTCATGCAGCCGGGTTTTGTATTTAACAAAGACACCATGCACGCATACGCCGATGTGTTATCATTTGAATTACCCACAGCAAACGGTTATACTGTTGGCGGTGTAACGCTTTCCGGTGTTGCAATAGTGGTAAATAATACCAATGACAGCGCAGACATGACATGGAGTAATGTAACTATTACGGCTTCAGGCGGATCATTGTTGTTGTCTGGTGCTATAATTTACAATGATTCCACGGCTACCGGCTCTGGCGATGATTATACTGACGCCATTACGTCTTATAAAGATGCAGGGGGGACAATTACCATAGCAGACGGTACCCCACTTGTTATTAGTAGTATTGGCGATATATTAGGTGATAAAATATAAGTTTTAAAGGAGACAATAAATGAAAGTAAGATTAGGTGTAAGAACAGTAGACGGAAGTAATGCGGCGGCGGCTTGGGAAATACGTACAGGATCAACTCCAGGACGAGCAAGGCTACTCGAATTAGGTTTTACTATTGCTGCAGCCACAGCAACAACCATAGGACTTGGATATCCTGCGGCAATAGGTATAACCCCTACAACTCCGGTAAATTTTCTTACAACAGACCCTAATGATGTAATAGCTAGTGGAGTAATTCAGTCAGCACTTGCTTGGGGTACTGGCCCTACAGTACCAACAGCATTTTTTGCCAGGATAGCATTACCGGCGACAATAGGAGCTGGGGTTATATGGACATTCCAAGACCCCATAATAATTCCGGTAAGTTCAAGTATAATTCTTTGGAATTTAGCAGCTAATTCTTTGCTCGATGCTTATGCGGTAATTGAAATTTAACGACAAGTTATGGCTATAAACTTAATACCAAGAACCATATTAGAAAGTAATCAAAAAAGGGCTGAGTTGCCACCTTCTCCGAGGCTGGTAACTCAGTTCTTTTCTAATTTCATTATCGATAATACAACTGGTATTCTTTCGATAAGATCATTGGGCGTATTCAGCTTTGTATCCGTTCCAGTTGACCACAAAGAAAAAATAGAAGTAGAGTGGTATAATAGCGAAATAGACGGATTGGCTATTCAATCTGTTGGAATATTTAATGGCAGAATATCCAATTCTATTACAAATTTATATATAGAATCAACCGGTAGATTTATAGAACCAGTCATATTTTCAAATGCCATATCTAATCTTGGAATTAAAAGTATTTCCAGATTTGACAATGATGTATCAAGGAAAAACTGGATTAAATGGGCAAATATTGGAAGCCTTGATTTCACTATAGGTAAAGACAATGTTGCCGGAGAACGTCCATTAGATTGGAAAGGTTATACTTATGCCATTAAAAAATTACTTGGTAAGGTAGTTGTATTTGGTGAAAATGGTGTATCAATTCTTAATCCATCAGGAATATATTTTGGTCTTGAAACAATATATAGAGTGGGGTTAAAAAGCAAAAATGCAGTAGCAGGCAATGATACATTTCAATTCTTTATTGACAAAAAAGGACAGATGTGGAAATTGTCTGAAGGATTGGAATTACTTGATTATTCTGAATACTTTTCAGAAATGACTAATAGCCTTGTTATGAGCTTTGACAATGCCAATATGCTTTTGTATATTTGCGATGGTAATATTGGATATATTTATGATATAAGATCAAAAAGTCTTGGAAGAGGACAAATAAATATTACCGGAATTTCTTACCAGGATGGATTTCTTTATGTTGTTGCCCCGGAAGATATATTAGACGTACCATTTGAGATTTGTACAGATATATATGATTTCGGAACAAGAAATATTAAAACGATAAAATCTCTTGAGTTTGGAATAAACTTAACTCTTCCCTTTTATGCAGCAATTGATTATAGAAGAAATAAATCATTAGATTTTACGCGTACACCATGGGTTCAGGTACCACAAAGAGGCATTGTTAATTTAATAGCCTTTGGAAGAGAATTCAGGATACGAGTAAAAACAAAAGAATATGAACAGTTTAGCTTTGACTCTATAACTATTAATGGTATCATACATAACAACTAGAAAACAAACATGATTAGATTACTACCTCAGCAGATACCAGCATATTGGGAATTGATTAAATTTGTTGTAATTAAGCTTGGAGAAATAACGGAACCTGAAGTTCCAATATATCTCAATAAAGTATTGTATTTATTGTTAAACGATAAGGCTCAATGCTGGGTAAATGTTGGTGACGATAAACAGATAAACAATATTCATTTAACAAAAATAGTATATTCTCCCTTTACTGATGAAAAAAATTTAGAATGGTGCGGAACCTACGCATTTAAGTTTACCGAAAATTCAGCATGGCAGGAAATGGAATCCATTATAGAACAATATGCAAAACAATCAGGTTGTTCATCGATATATGGAGAAACTAAAAATAAAAGGATTTTAGATATAGCATATAATTGTGGATTTAAGGAAAAAAGTGTAAATTTTTTTAAACCTATAGGAGTGTAAATATGTCTAGTGGCGGAGGCGGTGGAGGTAAGACAGAGATACGATATGCTAGCTATATAGAAGAAAATCATAAATCCTTCCTTGATAAGGTTGCAGAATATAGAGTTGCAACAACGGATAATTCTCCTTATGCAGGATATGTTGATCTGGAGGTTGATGATGCTTTTTTTGGCTTAGGCTATACCATAAGCAGCTTCCCATCTCTTTATGATATGTATGGCAAGTTCATGGCTGGTCTTGATATTGAAAACTTATATAATCAAACACTCGAAGATACGACAAACTCAACAGTAGTTAATGATCTTGTAGCGGCTGAAGGAGCATTACTTGATGATGATATAAATATAAACTCAATACCTCGCATGCAAGTAGGTATGCGGGATATTAATTCTGTCATGTCTAGTTCTTATGTTATTGCTAAAGCTCTTATAGAAGATACCAGGACAAAAGCAATATCTAAGTTTAGCGCAGAATTAAAATACAGATTGTTGCCAATGGCTCAGGATAGATGGTCAAGACATTTGGAATGGAACAGAGGAGTTGTAACTACTTATATGGAAGTTATGAAACTTTACTATGTTGCCAAAACAGATGTTGATGGAGCACATTACGAGTATGCTGAAAAAAATGCACTTTGGCCATTTACTGTATTGGATTACGAACGCGGTGCAATAGGTGCATTGCAAGGCGCTCAAACATCTAAGTCAACACCTATTAGAGGATCATTTTTAAGCAGACTATTTGGAGGCATGGCATCTGGTGCAGCAGCGGGAGGTATGTTTGGTATGCCGGTAATAGGTGGATTGGCTGGCGGGCTTGGAGCTATTCTTGGATAAAAATAGGAGTAATGATATATGGCAACACAATATAATTCGGCAGCCCCGTTAGATTATCTATCAAAAGCTGGTAATAGTATATCAAATTTTGGTAGTAATGTTGGGGGAAAGATTAAAAATTTTTTTACACCAAAAGAATATTCAAGCCCAAGACAATTTAGCTTTAGTGATATCGCAGAAATACCAAAAAAAACATCTGGATATATTACCAATTATGATCCATCAGGTTTGCAACAATGGGAAATGGAAGATATTCTTGATAATTCTGGTGCTGGTGGTGGAATTTTAAATGGAATTTCTGGATTCATGAAGAATAACTCTGGCAATATTGCAAATAGTATACAAGCTTTTTCTAGCGGTGCAAATCAAAACCAGAAGACCTCACAATTAAACAATCAGGTATATCAAAACACTGCAAATGCTATCCGTGATTATTACAATAAAAAAGAAGCAATGAAAAGAAAGAGATTATTAGGATATAAAGATACTATATCTTCAGGATATAATCCTATGTTTTATCAAGGATATGACCAGCAACCATATTACGAAATAAATAGTAATAGAAATTATCAACCAATGTATCAATACCAGGAGTAAAATATATGTCATATGACCAAAATATCACACTAACGCCAAATGGTCTTAATGAAATGTTGCGCAGGAAAAGATTAAAATCTGTCATTGGGCAGGGCGGCGGAAATATGGGATTGAATCCACAAGACGAAGAAATAGTGTCACCTCCTGTTGTTCGTGGAAACTTTCTCAATGATTACAACCCGACAATGGATGTATCACCACCAACCAGACTCACACCAGATACGACACAGAAGCCTACCATTGGCAATGGAATACGTGACTATTTTAATCCACCACAGCC
>ERZ1292632.2430-Hain-H43-01um-R2-2430-length-15565-cov-6_pt1 | contig 15565 bp, 17 predicted proteins | sample MGYA00564407_ERZ1292632 | MGnify/ENA primary metagenome ERZ1292632 (study PRJEB36523, sample SAMEA6512637) | groundwater metagenome | collected 2019-01-08 | study: AquaDiva: Metagenomics assemblies of 32 groundwater samples | reverse complement strand
CAAAAATAAGTTTAGAAACTCGTAGATTAAGTTTAGAATTGCGTCATAATATAGACCCAAAATTTATTGTTGAACAAATAGACAAATCGAATGATGTGATTACGAGTTTTAGTAAAGTAGTCAGTCGTATTCTAAAAACGAAATATATCACTGATTTAACTGAAAGTGTGGATATGCCATGTCCAGAATGCGCTAAAAATAATGAATTCGTACAAATGGTATCTGAAGCTTCGTGTTGGAAGTGCTTAGAGTGTTCTTATTCAAAGTGCGGGTAAATACATGGTTAGACTAACGGAACTTGCTGCTAAAGAAATTAGAAACATAATTCAGCAGCAACAAGATTTGCACAAGAAAAACAGTGAAGAAGAAATAGAACCTTTGTTTCTCAGAGTCGGGGTTAAAGGAGGCGGATGTAGCGGGTTTAGTTATACCCTTGATTTAACTGAAAACAAAACTGAAATGGACGAAATTGTTTCTGAATTTGGCATAGATGTAGTTGTAGATCCAAAAAGTGCTTTATATTTAGAAGGCGTTGAAATAGATTTTAAGGACGAGTTAATGGGAAGAGGGTTTGTTTTTCGGAATCCGAATGCGACTAGTACGTGTGGTTGTGGTAGTTCTTTTAGTGCTTAAAGATCGAATAATTGAAGGTGACTGTAATTTAATTCTTTCTACGTTCGAATCCGAATGTATAGACTTAATTGTAACTGATATTCCTTATGGAATTAATTACAAATCAAATTCACAGAATTTAGATAGACGAACTGGAATTTCTATCGTTAAAAATAGACCAGAATATTTTAAACACATTCACAATGATGATGAAATCCCTATTGAATGGCTTGTTGATGCATATCGAATTTTGAAAAGTAATAGTGCTATTTATATTTTTTGCCATTGGTCAAAATGGCATATTTTATATCTAGCTGTGGAAGAAGTTGGATTTAAAATCAAGAACATGATTGTGATTAATAAGAGTAACCATGGTATGGGTGATTTAAGCGGACAGTATGCACCAAAACATGAGTTACTTTTATTCGCAACGAAAGGCAAACATTTACTTGATTTTGAGAACAAAAGAATGAGAGACATTTGGGAGATGCCGGTTAAATATAGCGGTTCTAAGAGGTGGCATTCTTGTGAAAAACCTATAAGTTGGATTACGCCGTGTATTTCGAATAGTAGTAAAGAGAAAGATATCGTTCTTGACCCATTTGCTGGAAGTGGAACTACTGGATGTGCGGCTAAATTATTGAATAGAAATTATGTTATGATAGATATTGATGCTAAAATCATGAAAGAAAGATTAAATTAAGTTTGAAATATCATTTTTTGCAAAATAAAGGCATTTTTCGTAAAGGGAAATGTCTTTATCTTTTGTATAGTTAGTAAATGAGTTGGTTGTATAAATTAGGGCACTTCAAAAAGTTCGCTCAGAACTTCCCGCTGTCTATTAGTGGGATTCTTGCTGCTAAAGAGGCTGTTACGGCATCTCCTGATATGCCTGGACAAGAATATTTATTTCGTGGTCCTGGTGTTGATGAAAATGCTAGAATGAGAGGTGGAGGCAGTAAAACTACTCAAATTTTGGACCAAATGTTGCAAATGTTTACGTCTATTTTTGATATTTTTTCAGAGATGAAAGATGAATATAATTATGATTTAGAACCGGATGAAAATAGAGTTGAAGATGAAATGGCAGAATATGCTAATATGTTTATGCAAGATTATCAATTAAAAGATGATGATATATGGAGTATGATTCGGTTTTTAGATGACGATACACTGAAAAGTGTTGTTATAGCAGGTATTAGACCGATAATTTCTAATTTGCGAAAAATTGATAATTTACCAGAATATTGGCAACGTCCTGATGCAGACCGTAAAGCAACAGAAACTTTTCTACAACAACTTACTAAAAGGCAATCTGAATATGAGGAATATTTTGAAACACAGATGAGCAGTTTAGCGAATGTAGAGTCTATAACTAGGACATTAAATGAATATCAAAATACGCCAGAAGAATCAGATTCAGACAATTCAGAAATTTTGTTTGATCAATTATCTAGTTTTACAATGGAAATTTTAAAAGGTATAGCAGACTCAAACAATAGTTCAAGAGGGTATAGACGTAGTCTGAATGAAGAACTTCCTGAATGGTTAAACGAAAAAGATTTTGTTAATAATTTAGTAGAATGTGATGAAGCTGATAATTGGTATATGAATGAATTTGACAGCGAACTTAGAAATGCAGCATACGAATCTATTGGCGAGTCTGATGCTGAGTATTTTAACGAGCATAAAAGAGAACTTGAACATAGATTTGGATTTGATGTTATTGGAACTTTGTCTCAAGAATATGGTGTTTATGAAAATGATGAACGGGATGAAATTCCACTAAGTCAACTTTCTGAAATGATTGATGAGATAAATTTTAATATGATTTATAAAGGGAAAGACGTTAAAGAAAAATCAAGTGCCTTAATTTATGCTATTAAAAAGTTAGCAGAAACAGATGAGACACCCAAGTTTATATTCTCATCTGATTTAAATTCATCTCCAGTTAATCCACAAAGGGTTAATGATGGATTAAACTTGCTTGCAGCATCTAATGAAATAAGTATTTTAGGTCCATTAGCCGCACAGATTCAACAACTTAGAGAATTGAATACTCAAGAGCAAGAGAGAACAAGAAGAGAGTTACAAGAGAAACTATTGCGTGAACAAGAAGAAGAAGATCAAAAACATATTATGCTTCCTACTCAACAAGAAAATATGACTCCTGAACAGTTAAATAGGATGAAGGAATTAGGTATAGCAAAACGTCCATTCCAACATTCTGTAGAATTATCAAGAGGCGGCTTTCCTGGTGGCGGGTATACAAATGCTCCAGGTGTGAATATGGTTCCTTTTACTATGGCTATTTCTCCGGGTAAAGATTATTTAGGACAAGATAAAATTCCTCTTGCTTTAATGCAAGATATGGCAATACATAAAACCCCTACAAAAGGGGAACCAGCATTAGGGTGGGTTGGGGGATATGCTGATTATGGTAATAAGGTTCTTTACATTTCAGAAGTTCAAAGCGATATAATGCAACGAACTCCATATATGAGAGACCAAGAAAAAAGCAAACAACAAACTAAAGAAGAAATAAATTCAATAACTAAAGAGATATTTGATGTTGAAAATAAAATCAAAAATTGGGTTAGTCCAAGACAATTATTACAACAGAAAATTCAAAGAATCAATCAAGAAAACGAAACATTAAAAGCCAGAATTAAAACACAGCCGCAACAGACAAGTATTTTTGAAAGGAAAATGCAAGATAATAGACAATTAATTGATAGGCTTTTGGTACAGTTATCTAAATCACCTGGTACTGTTGATTTTTCTGGTTTAACAAACCAATTATCAGTTTTGCAAAATAATTTATCTGATGCAAAAAGAAGGCTTAATAATACAGAACGATATCCTACAGGCAGAGGTAATCGTTTTGTAAAAGAATATCCACAGTGGCATGATTATAAATCAAAAATTGAAAATACATTTAAGGAATGGATTCCAATATTTTTTAATTCTGCTTTTAGATTAGCGAAAAGTAAAGGGTATGAAAGAGTTAGAATAATAACTTCTGATGCTCTGATGAAAATATGGGAGAGATTTGCTAGACCAGAAACCAAGAAATTGTTTGAAAGAGTTTATGATACAACTGCTGCTTTTTACGGGGCACAAAGAATAACAGAGAATAACACAGAATGGTGGGAAGTAATGATGAGTAATCCAGATTTGCGTATAGCACAAAATTGGTTAATAAAATTAATTAAAAAATCACAACAAACTCCACCACCACGTCATGAATGGTTAGTTCAATACGGAAATAAATTTGTTTGGCAAATTCATTTTGATAAATTTTTTGATGGCATGAAGAAAAGAGGTATTAAAGATAAAAAGTTTATTTTTCATATGTGGATGGAAGAAGTACCACAAGAATTGAAAACGGGTAATGATTTAGAACCAGAATTCAAGAATAATGTTCGTCAGTATTTACTGCGAACCCAAGGATTTGATTTGTATACTAATAATATGGAACAAAATCCAGAAACTCCATTTGTTTGGAAAACTCATCTTGACAAATTTTTTGAAGTGATGAAAAAGAAACTTCCTGAATTAGCCGGTGAAGAACAATGGGGTGCTCAGGAAGGTGATTATGCTGCTAATGAAGGCAAAAATCATGTTTTTCAAATGTGGTTAGAAGAAGTACCACAAGAATTAAAAATGGGAAATGATTTAGAACCAGAATTTAAAAAACATGTTAGAGAATATGTCTTACAAACGCAAGGATTCGATCCATATGACAATGATATAGAACAAGAAACAGAAATTCCATCAAGTGATGAATTAGAAGGCTGGTTTAATCAATAAAGATAGATTAATCAAAAAACAGAATTAATCAGTAATTTTATAGAACAAATTTGGCATAAAATGTTTGATAAAATCGAAAGCATTTTTATCGAAAGAGTATGGTGTTTTTTGGAATCTTTCAAATAATTCGTTTTCAACTTTGTTTTGATTTACAGCATAGTATTGGTTCCCAATTTCCCAAGTTGGTCTATCTAGTCTAGAAATATTAAGAAAATCAGTAATTGAAGGCATATAAGGTTCTAATCCATCAGATATTGAAATAACTAAATCTCCATTATTATCAAAATCAACGGAACCTCTTGGAAATATTTCTTGGCAGTAATTGGCGATGTATTTTTCTAATTTAAAAACTCGTTGCAAATATTCGATATGATATTCGCCTTTATTACAAAAAACAAGTTCTTCATTAATAAGAAAAAAAGCAGATACTCTTTTAAGCCTTTCGTTTGCAATTCTAGAGAACCAACTCATATCCATTAAAATTCAACATTTTAACTAGAATTCCTTTTTCGCGAAAAAGGGAAATATTTCTAGAACTTGTATAATACGAAATGTCTGATAATACCACAATTGCACCTACTCAACATAATATCCTTCCTGAACAAGTTGTTTTTGTTTACAATACCAACAAATCAGGTTCTCAAGAAGTAGCAGAATACTATCAATCTAAACGTAATCTCCCAAATGAAAACCTTATCGGATTAGCAATAGACGTACCAGAATCACAAACAATAGCCACAAACTGTGAACCTGTAATGTCTGAAGCTGATTATCTGTATCAAATTGAAAATCCATTATTAACTGCTTTAGAAAATCTAGGTACTGATTTTTTCAGTGATGGAACTAAATCAATTTGGGTCATTATTCTAGGTTTCGGTATCCCCCTATCTTATGACTATAACGGAGAAACAATTGTTATAGCAAGTAGATTACATCGTTTAGGGCATCCAGTACAACACAAATACCCTAATCATACTTTTGATAGACGTGGTAATTTTAAGTTTTTTGATGATACAGATGCAAGTGAAGTCTTCATAACTGCGATTTTAGATGGTCCTACTGTTTCTTCTGTTAAAAAACTTATTGATCGTTCTTTAGATGTAGATAACCAAACATTCATAACTGGAGATATTTTTATTGATCCATATGGTAGAAAAGAAACCATAGAAGATTTAACTTATCAACAAAACATTCTGGATTTTATTACTGAAGAATCTGCTAATTTATCTTTAAACATTAAATCTACAGTAGATATAGATGACCCGTATCAAGAACCTACAGTAAACTACTTCTCACATGATTCATTTTATTGGGGCTGGTTCAATCAAACCTTTTCTAAACAGTTATTTTTGAATCAAAATGAAAGAAGAGTGTTTCTATATAATGCAGATGATAAATCAGCATGTAATATTCATTTTTTGCAAAATGATTCTCCGTTTGATGAAAATGGAAGTGATTTATGGTGTAATATTGCCATCAACATAGAACCGGGATATGCATCTTGTGCGGGTTCTGTTTCCGATCCAGGTTCTGATGCTTTTTTGACTCCCATTCCATTTTTTCAAGCATTACATCAAGGAGCAAGTCTAGGAGAAGCATATTTATTTGCTTCTAAATATGTAAGTTGGAAAACTGTTTTAATTGGTGATCCACTTTTAGTTGTTAATTTTCCTGTTGATATACCAAAAACTCAAGATACAACTTTCACACTATTACCAAATGATGAAATCATTTTGCAAGAAAAATTAATCATAGAAGAGTCTTTGGCATGGGGAAGTAGACAATCTCGTTTATTAAATGATGTAGTAGATCATGTGGTGGATAGTCATAATTTTGATGAAGAATTAAATCTTTTATATTCTACGAATACGTGGAGACGATTATCTCAAGAATCTTCACAAACAGATTTATATTTATCTATTGTTTCAGAATGGGCTAGATATATTCAAAAAACAACCAATTTAACTGTAGACCAATGGTTGAATTTACATAATGAAAAAATAACATCTCGTTTAAGTGATATACTAACTCAAACAGGTTCTTCATCTGATTTGGTTTTTTCTAGTGGATTTTGGCAATTTGAATTCAGATTTGTTCATTCAGAACTAACATTAGAGAATATACATTTCACATTGGAAGTTTCTAGATTTGCTGATTTTTTTTCTTCGGTTTTTAATTTAAGTACATTAACAGATACTACAGGATGGTCTTATGAAGGACAACCGTTCTTTTTTGTACAATTACCTAATGACGGCTTCCCTTCTAATTTTAGTGGAAGAAAAGTTAAATTTAAGTCTTTAGTTTCTCAATATTTGAGACCAACAGAAGTTTTCTATGTGCGTTGGACAGCAATAAGTTCAAGTGGAATTCCTTTTTCTGAAACTGATACAAAAAGAATTATAATCACTACATGAGTTTAAGCTCTACAAATTTCTTGTTTTATGCGGATTATTTTGCACATATTGCAGATTCCGGATTGAATCGTGCTAGAGCATTATTCCCAGGAATAGAGGCAAGTTTAAGAACAGACCTTACTACCATTGTTAATAAAAATAATACAAATGTTCAATCTATTTTAACTAGAAAATTAGATACTGCTTATGAATATTTATGGCTAGACGGGCAGAATTTAAATCAAATACGAGACGCTTTTAATGGGTTATCTAAATACGTTTTAGAATCTACAGGTTCAGATGTAGAGACATTTTTAACACAAAATGGAATAACTGTTAAATCAACCTATGCAACTCTTGCAAATATTTTTGGAGAAAACATCTCAGAAAGCAACATAAGTGCCTAAAAAAGTAAATATAGACTCTGACATAAACGATTTACTAGACAAAGTTAAATCTAGTTTAAAAGCTCAGTCTAGTTCTCAATACATACCTAATATTATTGAATTTTGCGAATCAAAATATTATCTCAATTTGCCTAGCAGAGGAACAAATTTGTTCCCTATGCAAAAAATCATTTTGAAAACATTTTACAGAGGACAACCAGGAAATGAAAAATTAGAACTTGATGAAAAAGAACTACAATATTTGTTTGAAAATAAAATGGATAATGTTCTTGAAAAATATCATAGTGGAAATCTTTTTCGTGAATTAGTTTTAGTTTTAGGTCGTAGAGGTTCAAAGGACTTTCTTGTTAGTTTAATTGCTTTGTATGAAGTTATGAGACTTCTAGAAATACCTACTGGTTCTCCATTCAAGTTTTATAAAATAGCTGAAGGTAATCCTATTTTCATTTTAACTGTTGCTACATCTTCTGACCAAGCAAAAATTTTGTTCACTGAAATTAAAGAGAAAATGACCAGTTCTGAATATTTCGTTGATAAAGTTGGCCATATGGAGTCAGACAAAATACATTTATTAACTCCAGAAGACAAAGCGAAACAAATACAATTAGAGAATAACGGGTTTGAAAATGCTGCGTCAAGAATTAAGGGTAGTGTTGTTATTATGTCTGGTCACAGTAATAGCGAATCCCTTCTCGGAAAACGCATATTTTGTTGTGCTAAAGGAAGTATGGTTTTAAGTGATAAAGGTGTGCTTCCTATTGAAGAATTCTCTAAAAATGGCGAAAATATAAATGAAACTCTTTATGGGTTAGAAGGGAAAGTAATTGCTGATAAGGCTTTTGATAATGGCGTTAAAAACACACTAATTGTCCATTTTTTAAGTGGCAACAAGATAGAAGTTACTTCTGAACATAAGTTATATTTTTGGAATGAAGATCATGCAGAATTCAAGAAAGCTTCTGAGTTAAAGGTGAAAGATTATGTTTTAGGACAATATGGGCAGAACTTATGGGGAAGTAATACTAATTTAAATTTTTCGCAAATAAAAGATTCTTCCGAAGTTCATTCATCTGTTTTAACTGCTTCTAAAGAGTATGTATGTGGGTTTTTGAGATTATATTTTGAAGAACATGCTAATATATCAAGCGAAATATCTATAACATCAACAAGTGAAATTTTAATTCGGCAAATATTTTATCTTTTGTTGAATATGGGAATATTTTCAATAATTCGACATAGAAGATTTCATAGAAGATGGGAATTGTCTATAGTAGATAGAGAGAATATTTTAGAATATGAAACTCAAATAGGGTTTACAAGCAATATAAAGAAAAACAAATTACAAAATTTAACTAATAAAAGAAATTATAACAAATTTGGAATTCCCGTTATTGATTTAATTAAGAACATCGATAGTAAACATGAATTTAAAAGCAATTATAAAAAAATTGTAAGTCTTTCTGGTATTAAAAAATGGCAGTCTTATTTTCAAAAACAAAACATTAAATCGTCATTAGATGAAATTGTTAATTGTAATTTATATGGTGATCAAATAGTAAAAATAGAAGAATCAAGCAATCTTGTATATGATTTTCATGTTCAATCAGAATCTCATAGTTATTGCTGTAATGGATTAATTAATCATAATTCCCTCCTTTTAGACGAGGTAGCTTCTTTCAAAACAACTTCTGGAGCTACATCTGGTGATCGTATTTATTCCGCTCTAACTCCTTCTACTGCAGACTTTGTTAGATTTACTGGAGAAATAGATGCTAATGGTAAACCAGTTCGTATAACAGATTCTAAAATCATTAGTATTTCTTCTCCACGTTCAGAAGAAGGTATGCTCTTCAAACTGTGGAATGAAACTGCTATAACTCCCAATAGATTATCTTTTAGATTGCCGACGTGGAAGGTGAATGCTTTACAAGATGAAGATACTTTGCGAGCAGAATTTAAGTTCATGTCTCCTAGTGAATTCAGCATGGAATTTGGAGCAGAATTTTCTGGAACTGCTGGTGAAAAATTTATACCAGATAAACTTGTAGATGAAGCCATAGAAATAGGAGCAGAACTTGGATTGGACCAAAGAGAATCCGGAATTTCTGGTATGGTTTATTTTGCTCACTTGGACCCTGCTGTTTCAAGCCACAATTATGCACTAGTTGTTTTGCATGTTGAACAAAGAATGAGATTGGCAGAGAAGAATGGGCATTTTATCAAAGAAAAGATAAAAATGTATGTGGTGGATCATATTAAGGTTTGGAGACCAACTACAGGAATTCCTATTAATGTTTTTGATGTTGATAAGTATATTATTGAATTAGCAAAACGTTTTCGTTTTAGTATGGTTTCTTATGACGCATGGAATTCAGAATCTTCTGTGAGATTATTAAGAAGCAAAGGCATTCCGACTAAAATAACTCCATTTCGTCGTGAATATAAAATGAAAATTTATGATTATTTGGAACATTTATTTACGAATCATTGTTTAGCTTTACCACGTAAAGGTCCTTGGGCTGGACTATTAGAAATGGAATTAAAGTGTTTAAAGAGAGTTTATTTGCCTACAGGATTTAAGATTGGACCTAATGCAGAGGCACAAGTCGTAACTGATGATGTAACAGACGCACTTTCCGGTGCTTGTGGTTCTGCTATGAACTCTATCGATCATGGATATCCTCAATCTACAGTGGTATATATCCCACAAAATCCTGCTATGGGTAGCAATACGCAGTGGAAAATAGGCTCTGGAGTTTATACACAAAGTCAATGGAACCATTATTCCCAATACGGACTTTATAAATAGTTAAAGGAATTTATTCATTTTTTGCGAAAAATGAATTAGGAGAAAATCTATGTTTAATATTAAAAAACACAAAAAATCAGCACAATTACCTCTTGAAAAATATCTTCGTAAAGAAAATTTAGGGCCAGAAGCAGATGATACTCAACCTATAACGGAAAAGAAATTACCACATCGTACTGGGTATGAGCAAACTATTACAGAAGACCAATTTTCGCATGAAAAAGAAAAATCAGCTCAAATAATTGAAAAACAGTTAGATTCTAAAAAATCTGACTATGTAACTCATAGAAATGATGCTTATGATGGATTAACTATTCCTCCTATTAACGCTTTGGTTGAAAAGATTCGCCAGAAACGTGTAGCCGAAGATTACAAAACAGACAAAAAGTCACATTGGAGTCAGACTTTTGATGAAAAGAAACAACAAGGTGCTTTGCCTAAATGGACCAAAAATGTTGGTCAACATGATAAAATTGTTTTGAATAATGACCCAAATAGATTTACTGGTTCTAATGTAGACCCAACCAAATTCACAAAAGATACGATTAAGCCATTGGTTGGGAATATTACGACTGCAGATGTAGATAAAGTTGCTCATGGTATTAAAACAGGTGTTTCTTCAGAGCATGACACCGCAATCATGGCTATTTTAAGATTAGCACATGATGAACATCGTGAGTTAACGAATGTGGAGAAAAAGGCTGTTGTTAATTTGAAGATTGCAAGAACGAATGTTTTAATGCAGAAATAATTATGCTAAAAGTTGTGGCAATTGGGATTAATCCCCGCATTTATGACACTCAAAGAGACAGAATTCAGGAGTTATTAGACGGTACACACCCACTGAGTTCTGTTCGTAAAACGTATGATACAGGGACAAAAAAGAAAACAGTTTTAGATCAATCGCCTCTTGGTCCTGATAACATTGCGGATGACGAAGATGAAAGAACATCTCATAGTGGAGTAGGATCTGGATATAATGACGGTGGAAGAGCGGATGATGAAGTTGGTCCGGGGAATACGAAGAATCCTGATCCAGAGCAAGATTTTGCAACTCCTGATACGTCAGAAATGACATTTCGAAATGATTTTGACACATCTTCTAAATTTTCTCCGCTGAATTATGACAGTAATAAGAGGGATCAAAATTCTACTACTTTTTTGCGAAAATTGCATTTGCAACCTGATATAAAATTGCCGAAAAGATATAAAGTAGATAGACAATCGAGTTGGAACCACATCTTTGCGGTATAATGATTTTGAAAAGGAGAAATTTTTATCATGATATTAATTGAAGGAACTAAAAAAATTAAAGGTGTTTTGGATTTGTCTTCTGTTAACCTCCAGCTTAAAAATGGAGATAAATTTTCTATTTCTGAGGATCAATTCAATAATACTATTGTTCAAACAGCCATTTCCACTGGTTTTATCAAATGGGAGAGAACGAGTACAGAAGATTTAGATATTAATAAAACTGTGATGTTACGAAACATTTATGATCGTATTATTAGGATTAACTTATTAGATTCAGAAATTCGTCCAAAACAGAGTTTTATTTTAACGAATGAACAAGTTAATAGCTCTGAAATACGTGGAGCTTTGGCTAAAGGATTAATAGAAATAGTTTCATCTGCTGTTGTAAAAGAAACAGGTCGTGAAACAGATGTTTTTATTGGTGATATATTCAAAGATAAACCTACAGAAAAAGAAACTGCAACACCAAAATCTGAGACAAAAAAGGCTTCTGTTTTAGAGAAAAAAGTAGTAAAATCTGATGAAACTACTATTATTTTGGATACGAATGAAGAAGTTACTAATCCAAAAGTAATTGAACCACCACCAAAGAAATCTTCTTTTCCGCCAAAAAAGAAAGAAACTGATCCAAAGAAGAAAACAGTAGTGTGGAATCCAAACCAAGATCCTATTCCTCATACCAGAACAACTATGGATTCTGTTTCGGTTAGTAAAGAAGGAGTTCATGCAGGAATAGAAAAGGAAGAAGCAAAAGAGATTAAATTTGTTGACAAAGAAATGCAGGAGAAAAGGATTCAGTCTAATCCTGCTTTAAAAAACAAAAACGTTCCTAGTAGTGATGATATAGATTTTATTTAAAAAATGAGTTGGTTAAAGAAATTTAGTCAAAAATTTTCAGACGGTCAATTGGCTATTTATTCTCATTTTGGAGTGTCAGAATTATTTGTTGTAGAGATTTTAAGTTGGGAAAATGCTCCTATTTTAAACGACGAATATAAACAAATTGATGAAAATACAATTAGAAGTCCGAATTCAGAAATTAGAAAAGGAGAATCTACATTAGTAAAGATTTTATCCATATACAAATCTGAATATAGACAGGGGTTACAGTCTTTTAGTAATCCTGGAAAAGTGTTTTTTGTAAATGAGTCGAACATATATCCAAATTTAGAGAGTTTATTCAAAAAGGAATTAAGTACTATATACCCAGATAGTGTGTTTTTGCATGTTAATGCCGATTATATTAATAAATTGGCAAAAGATTATCCAGAATTAGTTGGTAATATTTCTCCAAGTAATTTAATAGATTACCAATCTTTTGATGTCATGGGTTATGAAGTCCAAATTTTAAATGACCTTAGAGCTGCAAAAACAAATCCTTCTATCATGAAAACTAAAGGAACAGAAGGACTATATTATTGGAGTATTCCAGAATTACAAACTCGATCTTTAGATAATAAAAAAGATATTGATAGACAACCTTGGGAAACAGGAAGATTCCCAACAAGACAATTAGCATTAAATTCTGCTGAAAAATATATTAATCATTTATTTTATAGCGAAAATTCATGAACTGGTTAAAGAAATTCTCAGAAAAACAATTATTACTATATGATGTTGGAATCAGTAAATACTATTTTCCTAAAAATTTATGGCCGCAAGGAATTCAAGATTTTTTTGAAGTTGTACAAATAAAAGCATATTCTAGAACATTTGCCGCTCAAAGAGCGTGGAAACAAAATTCTGTCAGGTGGCTTAATTTAATGGAACCAAAATTAACTCAACTTCCTCGCAAAATATCTTTGTATGTTGGTGAAACAAAAGGGACTCCTCTTGGGCGTCTTGACCCTATTCTTGTATATGAGGGAGCATGAACTGGTTACAAACATTAATCCACACTTCTAATCTTAAAAGAAAGGACAAAACCCTTCTTAAATCGTACTACAGTACTATATATCCAAGAGACTATGTTAAAAGGCTAATTGCAAAAAATACTAATGTTCAACCTAAAAAGTCAAAAGAAAGATAACGAAACTGACCTTCTATGGTTAGAACTCAAAGCCTTTAACATTATCCCTAACCAATCTGAATACCAAATCCAAATCGGAGATGAGAATTTATCTCTGCCAACTTTACAAGAATGCTATGAATCCATTTCTTCTGCAAAAAAAGAACTTTTGCAACATTTAAAAGAGTCTTGGAACAATTTGTTAGAAATTGGTACTAGAATTCTTAAAAAAACAGGAAGAAATTCAGGCTCAATTAATAATCTTCTCTTCCTTAATGCAGTTAAAAAAACATATCTTTTTTGCAATGTATTCCAAGAACTACATGACCATAAAAACGTTATAGAACAATTGTTAGATAGTGATATTCTTTCAGCAGATGATCATTTGGTTAATAGTTTTGTTCATGAATACATAACTATTCATTCTTTGCATAGATTAATATTGAACGAAGTATATAGACAGAAACTTATTCGTCGTATATCAATTCTAACAAAAAAGGCTCAAATTTCTGGTCCATGGGCTAATTTAGATTTGCCTATGCAAGAGAGGAAGTGGAGTTGGGATGAGGGTGAAGATGAATATTTCAAAAACCGAAGTGATGCTAAGAAAAGTCAAGTTAGATATAATCCAGAAGAAGCAGGAGGCTCAGTTAATCCAAAAACAGGATTTTATTACGTTTGGCAAGAATTAAGAAATGCTCCTTATTTGTTTGATGATAGAGAAGATGAATCACCTTATCCAGGAAGAAATAGTCTTTTTGTGGCTTAATTATGCAAATATACACAGCAGGAACTCCTAGAAAACAACTATCTCCATCAGAGGCTCTTTTTGGCTTTGGTGCCTGGTTAACAACCAGAGAAAAACCTGTAACTATGGGTTCTAACTATGAATGTGGAATTGTTGCAGAGTTAATCGATAAATTTTGCAAAACAAACGAATTAGAAGAACCGAGAGAAGGGTGGGATGATCTACTCAAACATCCAAAAGACTAATGCCACAAGAAGTTCAACAAGAAATTGTACAAAAATTATCCGATTTTGCCAAGTTACATGAAATCAAATCTATTTTCATTATCGGCGAATATTGTAGAAAACACTATTTAAATCAACTCTCTGAAATCAACAGCATCCATGTAGTTTCCGCATATCATGAACAAGCCATGCAATTGGGCGGTTTATTCATCTCTGAAGTTTTAGATTGTACTCCTACGTTTTACGAACGAACAGGAACTGTTTCAACGGAATACAATGGAATTAAAATAGGATTTCAAGGTGATAGCATTCATTCCTATATGAAAAATGAAGAAGTAAAGACATGGATGCAACAGAAAAACATAGAAGATATACCTTTAATAAACAATATTTATGGTAGAGATTTTACTATTAATTCTTTGGTTTATTCTTTATACAATAAAAGTATGTATGACCCAACTAAAAAAGCGATACATGATTTTGAAAGAAAGGTTATTAGGTCTTTACTGCCGTCTAATTTATTGATTAAATATAATCCTATTGCTGCTTTGGAAGCTGTTAGATTGGCGTTGAAATATGAGTTTTTCATTGATCCAGATTTAAGAATAGCGATTAAAGAGTTTGGAACTGATAATTTATTGAAAGCGTTTACTGAGGAACGAATAGTTAAAGAAGTAGTTAATATTCTTGGGATAAACGCGGAAGAAGGACTTAAATTTTTGCAAAAATTGGAATTAACAAGGGTTTTGTCATTTCCTGACGTAAAAGAATATATCTATTCTGGGAAAAAGAAAAATGCTAAAAATTAAAACAGCTCAACATAGAGATTTTATAAGTAAAGATATTCGTTCTTTTTTGAGTCATGTTTTAGACGAAAAATCCACTTATGAAAGAAAAATACAATCTGCAACTCAAATAGTTGAAGGTACACAACAATTATTACAACAAGGAAGGTACGATATTACTTTAGATGAGATACGTCAGCAATTTGCTAATCAAATTGCTGATATTGATATTCAAGATAATTATTTTAACTATTAAATTTATGCAAAAAGAACAACAATCCATATTAGATTTTTTACCTTCTATCTCTCCGTCTTTCTTGTCCAGACGTTCTGTCTTATCTAATCAAGAAAATAAAGTTTTATACGAAATTTGGCAAAAAAGTGTCAAAGATGAATACGGAAAATATATTCTACCCAATGAAATCAGCCCTACTCATGTCTCCAATCTGGTTTCAAAAGGGTATCTTAGAACTAGTGGAAACAGATTAGCCACTAAAGATTCTGCAAGAACT
>ERZ1292632.2428-Hain-H43-01um-R2-2428-length-15589-cov-18_pt1 | contig 15589 bp, 13 predicted proteins | sample MGYA00564407_ERZ1292632 | MGnify/ENA primary metagenome ERZ1292632 (study PRJEB36523, sample SAMEA6512637) | groundwater metagenome | collected 2019-01-08 | study: AquaDiva: Metagenomics assemblies of 32 groundwater samples | reverse complement strand
AATATGTAATACTCAACTCCATCTAATTTAACTTCTTCATATCCATATCTTGAAAAGACTACTTTATCTCCCACTTTTACGGAAACCGGTATTTTTTTGCCGTCGTCCCATCTACCATCGCCAACCGCCATCACTATGCCCTGCTCCGGTTTTTCCTTGCTGACCGTGTCTGGGATGATAATACCCGAAGCGGTTTTATTTGTCTCGTCTTCGGTAAGCGGTTTAAGCAAAATTCTGTCGCCAAGAGGCCTGATTTTAAAATCTGATTTTTGGTTGCTCCTTACCGCTTTTTTAACTGCTTTTTTGATTTTAATTTTCTTTTTCATAGGTTTAACACTAATAATGACCTCATCCCTAACCCCTCTCCTAGATGCAGGAGAGGGGGAAAGGAAAAGGACTAAGGGCGTTATTATAATGGCTTTTCAAATTCTTGCAAGCTTTTGAGAATATGTTATACTGGCTTTAATAACGAAATGCTACCTTATATTCAAATTATTTTGGCGGTTTTGTTAAGCGCTTTGGTGCTCATTCAGCATTCCGAAGGCTCTTTGGGCGCCGCTTTTGGCGGCAGCGGCATGGATAGCGCCATTAGAACCAGACGCGGTCCGGAGCTTTGGATATTCAGAGCCACTATCATTATTGCTTGCCTCTTTGTTGCTTCCACCATTCTAAATTTGCTATACTAAAACTTCAATTAATTCCTATCTCTAACGGGATGAAACCCAAAAATAAAATTGTATCCTTTTTTAATGCCCTATTTGTGGATTTTCGCCATTTTAATTTTATTGGAAAAATAGAGGAGATAGAAAAGAAAATGAGATATTCAGAAAAAATGTTTTTTTTTCTGATTTCTTTAATCGTGATTGTCAGCGGCCTGATACTTGTATTCCGCATCAACAATTTATTTCTAATAGAGGTGCCGAGTTTTGGCGGCAGTTTTACGGAAGGACTGATTGGCTCTCCCCGATTTATAAATCCGATATTGGCTATTTCAGATACCGATAAAGACCTTTCTTCTCTTATATACTCCGGACTTTTGAAGGTTTCGGACAAAGGCGGCTTGGAACCAGATTTGGCCAGTTCCTATGAAGTAAAAGAGGGTGGCGCTGTCTATGATTTCGTAATAAAAGACAACGCTTATTTCCATGACGGCCGAGCGGTTACAAGCGATGATGTCATTTTTACCATTAAAAAAGTTTTGGATCCAATTATCAAAAGCCCCAAAAATGCAAACTGGAAAGGGGTGCTGGCGGAAAAGATAAATGAAAAGGAAATAAGGTTCACTTTGAATAAACCCTACACTCCATTTTTATATGTTCTCACCTTGGGCATCTTGCCAAAACATATATGGGAAAACGCTTCTTCGGAAGAATTTCCGTTCAGCCAATTCAATATAGACCCGATTGGTTCCGGCCCTTACAAAGTGGAAAAAATTTCCAGAAATTCTGGGGGTATACCAACCACTATCATTCTGACCGCCTGGAAAAAATATGCTCTCGGCCGGCCAAAAATAAAAACGATTACTTTTAAATTTTTCCAGAATGAAACAGGGCTTGCAAAAGCTTATGAAGAAAAAACCGTGGAAAGCACCCCCGGTCTGAGTCCGTTGGCCATAAAAAAAATGAGTCCTGATAAAAATCTTATTAATGAAGTTTCTCTGCCCAGAGTCTTTGGAGTATTTCTTAATCAAAATACGGCTCCCGTTTTTTTAAACAAAGAAATCAGAGAGGTCTTGAATATGGCTGCTCCCAAGCAAAGAATAGTTGATGAAGTTCTTTATGGTTTTGGCAGAGTTTTGGATGGCCCGACACCGGCAAATATTGAAAAAGATTCCCAAAAGTCGGGGGAAGACATTGAAGCGGCTAAAGCTTCTTTATCAAAGGCGGGCTGGAAGGAAAACAAAGACGGCATCTTGGAGAAAAAAACAAAAACCGGAACGGTTATTTTCAGTTTTTCCATCTCCACTTCCGATGCGCCGGAACTCAAAAAAACAGCTGAAATTCTGCAGGAATCCTGGAGAAAAATAGGGGCTGATGTTTCCATAAAAGTTTTTGAGGCTGGAGATCTAAGTCAAAACATAATCAGACTGAGAAAATATGACGCCCTCCTTTTTGGAGAAGTGGTGGCAGAGGAAAGCGACCTTTATCCGTTTTGGCATTCTTCGGAACGAAACGACCCGGGGCTCAATGTTTCGCTTTATGCAAATATCACGGTTGATAAAATGCTGGAAGAAATTCAAAAAGAAACAGACAATCAAATCAAAATGCTTAAAAAAGAATTGGTGGTTTTGGAAATTAAGAAAGATATGCCAGTCATTTTCCTGTTTTCTCCTTCTCTGCTGTACTTAAAAGCGCCCCAAGTAAAAAACATTGCCCTAAAAGATGTTTCTTTCTTAAATGAAAGATTTCTCTTTGTTAGTAAATGGTTTATAGAAACAGATAAAGTTTGGAAATTTTTTAAAAATGATTAGTCAAAATAGAAATAGAATAAGAAGCTTTCATGCTCCGGAAAGACCAAGGGGAGGCGTAAAACCAAGACCTTTCTCTCGCAAGCGATTTTCTAATTCAAGCAGCAGATTTCGTCCGGCAGAAAATCAAAGACCTCCGTTAAAACAGACAACGGAGACTTTGTCTCTGCCAAAAATCGGGGAGAGCATCAGAATAATTCCACTGGGCGGAACGGAAGAGATTGGCAGAAATATGACGGCCATAGAAATGGGAGATGATATCATAGTCGTTGACGCCGGTTTTCAGTTCAAGGATGAAGACTCGCCGGGCATTGATTACATATTGCCGAACACCAAATATCTGGAGGAAAGAAAAGAAAAAATTCGCGGTCTTTTTATTACTCATGGCCATTTGGACCATATTGGCGGCATTCCTTATATCATAGATCGTATCGGCTATCCAACAATCTATGTTCGCCAATTCGGAGCCATTATGATTCAGAAGCGCCAGGAGGAATTTCCCCATCTAAAACCCTTGGATATAAAAGTGATCGAGGGCGACGAAACAATTGTCTGCGGCAAGATAAGAGTTTCCACCTTTCCCATTTCTCACACTATCCCTGATTCAATGGGGCTTATCATTGAAACCCCCTACGGCAACATTGTCTTCATTGAAGATGTGCGGGTGGATAATATAAAGGGGGTGCCGACGGAAGAGGAAGAGAGGCAATATGAAAGATTTAAAAATATGGAAGTGCTGCTATTGACTATGGACTCCACCAGCATTGAGAAGCCCGGTTTTTCTCTGGCGGAAAATGTGGTTACTGAGAATATAGAGAAATTCATCAAACAAACCAAAGGCCGCTTGATTATAGGCACTTTCGCCTCCCAAGTGGAGCGCATTATTGCCATTATTAAGACCGCTGAGAAATATAATAAGAAAATAGTGGTAGAAGGGCGAAGTATGAAGACCAATTTGGAGATTATCAAGTTTCTAAAGCTTTCTGATATAAAAAATATAATTCCAGTGGAAGAAATTGAAAATTATCCTCCTGACAGGATAGTGATGCTGGTCACCGGCTCCCAGGGCGAGGAATTTGCCGCTTTAATGCGCATCGCCAACAAAAGTCATAAATATGTCCATATCAGAAAAACTGATACCATTCTGCTTTCTTCTTCCATTATACCCACCAACTATAAATCCATCGTCAAACTAAAAGACAATCTTTACCGCTCCGAAGCTAAAGTCATCACCTATCTTGATTCGGACATCCATGCTTCCGGCCACGGCAACCGTGACGAGCTGAGATGGATTCATCAGAGAATCAATTATAAATTTTTTATGCCGGTGCATGGCAATCACTATCTGCTTTGTCAGCATGCTGAGCTGGCCCAATCTTTGGGCGCTCCCCGAGAAAACGTTATTATTCCGGACAATGGCTCCATTGTGGAAATACAGGACAGAGGCGATAAAATAAAAATATTGAAAGAAAAGGCGCCTAGCGATTTGGTGATGGTGGACGGTTTTGCTATCGGCGACGTGCAGGAAGTGGTGATGAGAGACCGGAAGATGCTGGCCGATGACGGCATGTTTGTCATCGTGGCCATCATTGACTTGAAAACCGGTAAATTGCGCAAATCGCCCGACCTTATTTCCCGCGGTTTCGTTTATTTGAGAGAATCCCAGGAACTTTTGGGGCAAACTCGGCTGATTATTAAAAAAACAGTTGAAGAATCAACCCGAGGCGCCAACCCCATAAATTTTGATTTTATAAAAGACAATGTTACTGATGCCGTCTCTCGTTTCCTCTTCCAAAAAACCGCCAAGCATCCCATAGTAATACCAGTTATCTTGGGAGTTTAAAACCTCATCTGAGGTATGAGGTATAATAGAATAATGGCTTCAAACAAAAAATTGTGGTTGGTGTATCTGGGAGGGTTTTTGATGGCAGTTCATTTTGCCCTGATTTCCTATGTCAATTCTTCCCTTCTTGGGCAGTTTGTTGGAAATAATACTCTAAGTGTTTTGTATATTTTTGGCTCCCTACTAGCTGTCATTTCTCTTCTTCTGGCTCCGTTTTTATTGCGCAAATATGGCAGTGTTTTGACTTTCCTGTTTTTTATAGCTTTGGAAATTTTGGCTGCCTTTGGTATGGGAAGCATCAATGATACAAACTTGGTCATTTCTTTGTTTCTTATTCAAATCGGAGCGGCTTCAATGCTTTATTTCTGTCTTGATGTAAATTTAGAGCAAGAAATAAAAATAGAAGGCACTACCGGCGGCAGGCGGGGCGTCCTCTTGGCTATTTCAAATATCGCATGGGTGCTTTCGCCTCTGGCTCTGGTTTTTTTGATAAATCAAAACAGCTTTAGCAAAGTTTATTTCTTATCCGGTTTGGCCTTAATTCCCCTTTTTCTGATAGTCATTTTATTTTTTAAAAACACCCAAAGAGCTGACGTAGCGGATTCAAATATTCTTTTAGCCATTGTATCACTGACAAAACAAAAAGATCAGGCTAGAATTATCACAATCCAGTTCATACTCAACTTTTTTTATGCCTGGATGGTTATATATCTGCCGCTTCTTTTAAGCAGAGAAATAGGTTTTGGCTGGGACAAAATAGGATGGGTGTTTATGATTATGCTTTTGCCATTTTTGCTCTTTGAATTGCCGGCCGGCATTTTGAGCGATAAAAAAATGGGAGAAAAAGAATTGCTCATCGCCGGATTTATAATAATGTTTCTCGCCACTTTTATAATTCCCATGCTAGCCACTCCTGTTTTTTGGATTTGGGCTTTGGTTCTTTTTATTACCCGCATCGGCGCCGCCTTGATTGAAGTTTCCAGCGAGAGTTATTTTTTCAAACATGTTAAAGAAGAAGATACCGGCCTGATCAGTCTTTTTCGTATGACTCGCCCGCTCTCTTATGTTATCGTTCCTCTTTTTGTTCTGCCGATTATTTATTTTTTTTCTTATTCCACTTCTTTTTACTTCCTTGCTTTCTTCACCCTTTCCGGTTTGCTTTTTATCCCAAAAAAAGATACGAGATAAATCTTACGGCTCTAAGACACCTTCGGTTTTGCCGTCCACGGAGATAATCACTGAGTCAATATCAGGCAGATTGTTCAAAGTATTTTCAATTTGAGATTTAACATTGGTGACCCGACAGGAGCCACCCATACCCTCATTAAAACTAGGATCAAAATCTATATAAGCAATCTTGTCTTTTATTTCAAATTTCCGGAGCAGAACTCCGTCGTTGATACTGGTGAAATATCCGGCTGTTTTTTCCTCTTCTGAAACTCCGTTCAAGAGCGCTTCTAAAGCCCCAGGCCCGAAAGTTTCGGCATTCAAGATGGTGCGAGCAACCGGAAAAACTTTGGAACATTCTTCAGATGAGCCTTTGTTGCTGTTTCCAAAATAAATATTGACCGACTTTTCCCATTCAAAGGCGTTGGCTGAATTTGAACGGAAAGAACCGCCATAGCTTTCAATCAGCCAAAGGACCGCGGCCAGACCAATTAAAACATACAAAAAATATTTAAGCCTCCCATTCATGCTCACATTTTACACCCAACAACGGCATGGAGAAAGTAAAAATGTTGATTACTTTTAATTACCCAAAGCCTCTTTGATTACAGCTCTAAAAGCATCAACTGAATTCGGATTTTGGATTATCTTGCCATTGATAAAAAATGAAGGGGTACCCTGAAGCCCCAATTTGGTAGCATTTGACCTTTGGACTTTCACAAAATCCTTGACGGCTTTGGATTGCCAATCCGTTTTAAACTGTTCAACCGATATTCCCAGAAGAACGGCGTAGGATTCAAACATCGGTTCAACATCGGCCACCTTGGCCCACTCGTTTTGTTTTTCAAAAAGCAAGTCATGCATCTCCCAAAACTTGCCTTGTTTGCTGGCCGCCTCTGCCGCCCGCGCGGCGAATTCGGCGTTAGCGTGAATGCCAATCAAGGGAAAATGCCGGTAAACAAAAGTTGTTTTATCTCCGAATTCTACCAGCAGTTCTCTCATTATTGTATAATAGGTGCGGCAAGCCGGACATTCAAAATCGCTGTATTCTATTATCAACACCGATGAACTGGCATTGCCTTTGACATTATCCAGCGGATGGACCGCATCCACTTTAAAGAGCGGTTTAATATCTGACCCGCCTGCACTCAAAAACATCAGAGCGATTAAAATGACAATTATGCCTCCTATCCAAATATAACTTTTCATATTTATATATTATAATATCATGTAATAAAAAAATACAAAATGTGCTACAATTTTTATATTATCATTTAAATAACAAACAATATGGCCTATATAAAAAATTTGGAAAAAGACACGGAAGAAAATGAAAATTTCAGAAATGTTTTAAACACTACCGAGAAAAGCCAGCTGGTGGTGATGTCTCTTTTGCCTTACGAAGACATCGGCGAGGAAGTACATGATGTTGACCAATTTATAAGAATTGAGGAAGGAAAAGGCAAAGCGATTTTGAACGGGGAGGAAACTCAGATTGAAGACGGCTTTGCCGTTGTCATTCCGGCCGGCACCCGCCATAATATTATAAACACCGAAAACAAGGCCATGAAGCTTTATACCATTTACACTCCCCCCAACCATCCCGCCGGCACAATCCACAAAACTAAAATTGAGGCCGAATCCGCCGAGCATCATTAACTCTATTTCAAGTATTTTTTGGCCTATGATAAATAAATCACCCCAATGGCGTACTATCAATTTACTAAACGATTTTTTTCTGTTATTTTAGAGCCATTACGGGATCGTCTAATGGTAGGACAATGGACTCTGAATCCATTAATCTTGGTTCGAATCCAAGTCCCGTAGCCAACTTGAGCTAGCACGAGACCTGTACGACTCTCGAGCACTTGAGGTGTATTATGGCTAACTGGATAAAGAGAAATAAATTTTGGTTACTTGCAACTTTAATAGTTCCATTAGTGACAGTTGGCTATGATTATCTAGAAAAAACTACTTTCTACGATTTAATAACTGGAACTTCAAAGTTGAGGTTAGCAGTAAATGCACTTTATAGTTCTGGCCCAGGTCTCCAACATGGATTATTTAATACTGGCACAAGCTCAGCTGAATTTAAAAGCTTAACGAAACTAGTCCTAACAAATCAAGATAAAATAGATTCTCTTGTTCCTACATTTATATTAAGAATGGCAATAAAAAATGCTCCTTATATTAATATGCCTCCGGATTTAGATAAGAATCTTAAGTATATGAATAACCCAGGCAGTGAGCAGCTAATTATTGGCACTGATTTTTCTCTAGCGGTTCTTGGATCTTGTCCGCATTTAGATTTTGATAAGATTACATTTCCTGTGTGTAAAGTTAAGGAAATTGGAAATCGATATGAGCTGGAACAAAAAATAGAGGATAGAAAGAAAAAATTTAGAATGAATTTTAATCTTGTAGTGACTTTATTGTCCATAATAGTTGCGGTTCGTGAAAGGAAATTTTCATAAAAACTGTTACGCTCGAGACGCGTCGAAATTAAGTCGAAAAATTTGTTAAAATAGTATTGCAATATAAGGAACCACACGGTTCTAACTCGAGACGGCCGGCTTGCAAATTTATCTTTGTTTTTCAATAAATCGCGTAGTTTGTAAATTTTAGACAAAAAAAGGCCGGCGCTAGATGACGCGTCGGCCTGTCCCAACCATCGCAAACAGTTCCGCTTCTTTCATTTAATCACAAAAAATATTTTAGTGCAAGAGCTGGTGTTTATAACTTTAAATATCGCTTAGTGCTTTATTCGCCTGGAAATAACCGCTTTGATGAAAGCGGTGAAAAGAGGATGGGGGTGGAGCGGGCGGGCTTTGAATTCGGGGTGGAATTGGGTGCCGAGGAAAAAAGGATGAAAAGACTTGGGCAGTTCGGCAATTTCCATCAGTTTGCCATCAGGCGAAATGCCGGAGAAAATTAGGCCGGCTTTTTCTATGTCCGCTATATATTCCGGATTAACTTCATAGCGGTGCCTGTGCCTTTCCGAAATTTCACTTAATCCATAAGATTCTTTGGCGATTGTTTCCTCTTTCAAAACAGCCGGATAAGCTCCAAGGCGCATGGTAGCTCCATATTTTTCTTCCGCCAAAAGTTTTTTTTGTTCCGGCATAATGTTAATGACCAAGTGAGACGACGCCGGATTTATTTCAGCTGTATGAGCGTCTTTCCATCCTATAACATTCCGACAAAATTCAATAACGGCTAATTGCATGCCGTAACAAAGACCGAGATAAGGTATTTTGTTGATTCTGGCATATTCAATAGATATGATAACGCCTTCAATGCCTGATTCTCCAAATCCGCCCGGCACAATAATGCCGTCATATTTTTTCAGTTCGGAAACTTTTTTGGGGTCAGCTTCGTATTCTTTTGAATTTATCCACGTCAATTTGCTACAGGCGCCGCTCCAAAAAGAGGAAAATTTTACAGCTTCAATGACCGAAACATAAGCGTCGGATAAAACAAAATCGCCCGTGTCAAAATATTTGCCAACCACCGCAATTTCCAGATGTTTTTTGGCTCTAGTTTTTTTATGCACAAATTCTTTCCAGTCTTTCAGTGAATTGCCGTTGGTTTTGGAACGCAGGTGAAAAATTTTCAATATAATGCTGCCGATTTTGTCTTTTTCAAAATTAAGCGGCACATCATAAATGCTTTCAATATCCGGCGCCGAGATGACATTTTCCGGCGCGATGGCGCAGGCCATGGCGATTTTTTCTTTGCGTTTGTAATCAAGAGGCTGAACCCCGCGAGCAATGATAATATCCGGTTGAACGCCGTAAGAATTAAGCTGGCGCACCGCATTTTGAGTCGGACGAGTTTTCATCTCGCCGAGCGATCCCGGTACCGGCAAATAACTGACCATAATAAAAATGACATCCTGCGGATATTTTATTTTAAGCGTTCGAGCCGCTTCAATAAAAAGAATATTCTGGTAATCGCCTATGGTGCCGCCAATTTCAATGAGAGATATGTCTGATTCGTGGCTGTCAGCCGCTCTTTTTATTCGTTTCAAAATTTCTTCGGTGATATGCGGTATGGCCTCCACGCACTTGCCGCGATATCCCATATTGCGCTCTTTTTCTATAACATGCTTATAAACCATACCGGAAGTCATATAATCTTCGCTGTTTAAATTCATTTCCAAAAAGCGCTCGTAATTGCCCATATCCTGGTCTGTTTCCAGTCCGGAATCCAGCACAAACACTTCGCCGTGCTCAGTCGGATTCATATTGCCGGCATCCACATTTAAATAAGGGTCAACCTTTATGGGGTTGACCTTGAAGCCTTTTGATTGAAGAATCTTTCCGATAGATGATGACGCAATTCCCTTGCCGACTCCCGACATCACTCCTCCCACTACGAAAATGTATTTGTGATTCTTTTTTTTCATCCCGTTCAAGTTTTATACTATCAACATATCACAACTTTAAATACTTGCGAACGGCCAAGAAGCTTGATAGAGCCCCGATGATAATGCCAGAACCGATAACTATGAAAAGAATTTCAAAGAAATTGCCTAAATAATAATCAAAAATATTGAAGCCGATAAAAAAGTTTTGGGTGGTACTGCCGAGCCAGTAGGAAATGGGAAAGAATAAGAGCATGGTAATCAGCCCTGAAATAAGCCCGACAATCACTCCGGTAACCACAAAAGGTCCCTTGATATAATTTCGGCTGGCGCCAACCAGTTGCATCACTGAAATCTCTTCGCGGGAAATATAAATGGCTAGGCGAATGGTGTTGAAAGTGATGATGATTGAAACAAGCACCAAAGCCAAGGAGATGGCCAAACCAAGGCGTTCAGCCGAATCTATGATGCGGGAAAGTTTGTCTATGGCAGTTCGGTTTTCAAAATAATTAATCTTGTCAATTATTTTATTGCCTTCGTTGGAAAGAATGTTTTCTTCATTCAGAAAATTGGCAATGCCTTCATATTGAGACGGCTCTTTGGCTTTTATGTTCAGTGATCCTCCGAGCGGATTGTCTCCCAATTCTTCTAGAGCTTGCAGAGTAATCTGGTCATTTTCGTGCAGCAGCCGGAAATTTTCCAAGGCCTTTTCTCGGCTTGTGTATTCCACCATTTTTACTTCAGGCAGAGCCTCTATCTTTGTTTTCAAGGAAAGAATATCATTTTCCGCGGCAGTAGTAATAAAATAAACGTTGATATCAACCTTATTGCGCAATTCCTGCATAGTTGTATTTAAAACGGCACTGACAAAAATAACCGAGCCGATAACTGAAAGAGTGATAACCATCACCAAAATTGAAGCAAAAGAAACATAGCCGCTCCGCCAAAAATTAAAAAAACCTGCTTTGGTTATTCTTCTTAATTTTGTTTTAAATTCTGTTTTTTCCATTTTATTTATAGTGAATTTACTTGTAGTGAATGTGATTGAACTATTGAACTATAAAATGTATTTGCCTGTTTTATCATCTCTAATTACCTTGCCCTCCTGCATAGTAATAACCCGCCGGCCGATTGAGTCAATCACTCCCTTATTGTGGGTGGTGAGCACCACCGTCGTGCCTAAATCATTTATCTTTTTAAAAATCTGGACAATATCGTAAGTATTGATCGGATCTAAATTACCAGTCGGCTCGTCCGCAATAATTATATCAGGTTGGTTGACAATTGCTCGAGCAATGGCCACCCGCTGTTTTTCGCCACCCGAAAGTTCGTGCGGAAAATTCCAAATTTTATTGCCCAAATCAACCAGTTCCAAGACATGAGGCACATCTGATTCTATTTCCTCATCCGGCCGGCCGGCCGCCTCCATGGCAAAGGCGATATTTTCATAAACATTTTTTTGCGGCAGTAATCTGAAATCCTGAAAAACCGCTCCTATTTTCCTCCTCACAAAATTCATATCCTTGCTGGAAAGAAAATTGATGTCAATATCATGTAGCATGATTTTGCCTTCCGTCGGTTTTTCTTCCGCCAGAAGCATCTTCAAAAGTGTTGTCTTGCCTGCTCCCGACGGACCCACGATGGAAACAAATTCATTCGGCTTCACAACAAAGCAAACCTTATCCAAAGCGACGCAGTTATCACTATACTTTTTTGAGACATTATCAAAGATGATAGACATAGGTTTATTATACTACAATTTATTTTTTTACAAATCTCGATTAGCGAGACAAATTTTTTTTTGCCTCTATAAATTTATCCAGATTGCCTTGGTTAAGGACAGATTCGACATCAGAGGTTTCCACATTGGTGCGGTGGTCTTTGACCATTTTGTAAGGATGCAGGACATAAGAGCGGATTTGGCTGCCCCATTCTATTTCAGTGGTTTTACTTATATACATATTTTCCCGCTTTTCTATTCTTTTATCTTCCAAAGCTTTATAAATCTTGCCTTTCAAAATTGCCAGAGCTTTTTCTTTATTTTGGGCCTGGCTCCTCTCCCCATCTGCCTGTGCTGAAAGATTTGTCGGCAAATGAACTATCCGCACGGCCGTTTCTCTTTTGTTTACATTTTGGCCGCCTGGACCTGATGAGCGTGAAAGTTCTACCTTCAAATCTTTTTCATCTAATTCAATATCTTTTTCATTTTGCTTTTCAAACTTGGGAATAATTTCAACCATACTAAAACTGGTGTGCCTTTTTGCATTAGCGTTAAATGGAGAAATACGCACCAATCGATGAACACCCGACTCATTCTTAAGTATTCCATAGGCGCTCTTACCTAAAATTTCAACAGTTATATTTCTATACCCTCCATTATCATTTTGATTTTCATGCAAGACAGAATATCCCCATCCCATTTTTTCAAAATATTTGAAGTACATTCTCAAAAGCATAGCCGAAAAGTCTTCGGCGTCATCTCCTCCGGCGCCGGAAAAAATTGTCATAACCGCATCCCCCGCATCATATTGTCCTATTCCTTCCAACTCATCTTTGAGTTTTTGAATTTCTTTTATAACAGCCTGTGCCTTTTCCTTATCATCCCAAAAATCAGCGCTGGCCATCGCCTTCTCAAGTCCTTTTATTTTTTGCTCGGTTTCTTGTTTATCCATAGTTTGGGAGTATATTTATGATTTCGCTCGAACCTACTTTATCAAAAATTCCTAAAAAATCCATTCGTTCCGCCCCGCCGCCCGCCGCCGATTACGGCGGCCTGCCTCGCAGAAAAATTTTCTCTACATTTTTTATTTTGCGCGCGCCGATTTTTTTCTTCTAAAAGGAAAAGAAAATTTTTCTGCTTCGGCTTCCGCGCTCAAAGCGCGGGGCGGCGGGGCTTCGCTTCGGCTCGCGGGCAAAAAGGAAGGGGGTTGGGGGGAAGGAATTTTTGCCCGCTCGCCCGCTCTTTTTGGCGGCCAGCTACAAATTATCAATCTCCTCCTTAATCATATTTGATTCGGAGTTAATTTGTAGCTTAAGTTTTTTGATCAATCCTTTCCGTTTTTTAATACTATCCGCTATCTGATTTTGTTTTTCAAGTGGAATATCGGGAATGATAACTTTCCTTAACTCTATCATATTAAATCCTGGCTGTGCGGCTTTTTGAGAATAACGCTCCAACTGACTATAAACGACTGGGGAGTTTATCAGCTCTGCAACAAAATATGGATTTGCTTTGCTGGGATCAACACTAATCTTGCAACAACTGGCAGTAATGTTTGCCTCTGGAAAAAGATCATCTGGAAATAAACACGCCTTACCGAATGTCGCCCCAGTTTTAGCTATTAGAATGTCGCCTTTTTTGACTCTACTTCTAATCAATTCCTTGTGCTTATCTTTCGAGATATAGACCAAGTCCTTGTTGATAAATTCGTTTATCCCAATGTTTTTTACCCGAAGGACTGGGATTCCTTCGGTTTTATAATCGGAAACATGAAGTTGGGTGCCAAACGGACCATCAACAATGGAATATTTATCTTTCTTCAAAATATCTTCCAGTCTTAAATATTTTTCTTTACGGATTTTTTTAAGCAATTTAAGATATTTTGGCTTATAGAAATTTACTGACAATAATTCACCGTCATTTCTCTTGATGACATAATAATTATCATCATCAAACATTTCCTTATTCTTTACCTTGAATTCTTGATAGTGCCAAGTGGCGTTAGGAAAATAATCTTCGTCTGGACGATTATTTGCGTCAAAACTAATTTTAGTTACATTGCCCATGAAAATTTTATAATCAAAAGAGGTGGGCTTTCTTCTAGTCAAAAAGACCAAGCTTGTCTGAATTCCTGATGCGCCCGAAGGACTAAAGGCGTAACTCGGCATCTTAAAAATGGCATCAATCGTAACATTCTGATCAAGCCAATCTCGTACTGGTTGAAAGTTGGTGTTCATCAATACGCTTTCTGGTAACACTATTCCAATTCGTCCTGTTTCCGGCTTGGCTAATCGCACACAACGCTCCAAAAATAAAACTTCTGATTGTTGCTTGTTCCGCTTGATTCCTAATTCAAACTTATTCAAAATTTCTTCTTTATCTATTTTTGCGCCGAAAGGCGGATTTGTAACAACAATATCAAATTTTCCTTCTTCTATGTCGTCCGTGTCCAATAATCCATTACCTCTATAAATTTTTGTTCGTCCATCGCCGTGTAAATACATATTTGTTTTGCACGCAATTTCTAATCGAGAGTTTATTTCAATACCATACAAATACTCCGAAGATAGTTTTGATTTTTCTTCGTCCTTTTTAGTCTGATTCCAGTTGCTACTTTTGATATTTCCAAGCAATCTTTTGTACGACAATACTAAAAAACCACCGCTACCGAAAGCCGGATCAATAATCAGATTACCAACTCGCGGATCGAGTATCTCGATCATAAACTCTTTAATCCTGTCAGGAGTAAAGAATTGCCCCAGTCCCTCACCTCTGAAAATTGAGGGTAAGAAAGATTCATAAGCTAATCCGATGAGGTCATCTTTTGTTTGAGAAATCGCTTTCTGCTCTAATATCCCAACAATTGATATAAGGGTTGCTGAACTCAATTTAATTTTTTCATCACTGGTAAAAATTTTATTGATTCCGAAATCATCATTAGCATCTTGAAAAATGCGATTTATTTCCTCAATTGCGTTATCTTTTATAAAATCCCTTGTAAAGCGGTTTACACCCGTTTTCTTTGCACGATTTTCTTCTTGTATTTTCGCAAAAATAAGTTTATTAACCTCGTCAAAACTACTTATAGGATCAAGGCCGTCGTTACCTCTAATAATATCGTGACACTTGTCCAACGCCACTTTTATCTCCTGTACATTTTCATAGCCCTCGATAATGAAACGGCCAGCTTCTTCGATTTCCTCTTTGCTAATTTTTATTTCCGAGAGGAAGGAAATCAGGTCTGATTTTTTCGGAATCTCTGGAATCTGTTGCTTCGTCTTTACATTATAAATCTTATAAGAAATGCCATTGGTTACTACAGCAATCGGAACAACCCTCTCGGATTGTCGAGCATAAGATATTGCCTGTTCTTTGTGAATTTCATCAAGTTGGATTCCCGGTTTCTTAACCTCAACAATAATAATTGGATTTGCACCATCTCTAATAACCAAATCGGCATAGACGGTTTTAGATTGCCGCCCTAAAAATGCCTTAATCGGTACATTCAAGAAAATCTGCTCGTCTTTATATCCGAGCTTCTTGAAATAAGGTATAACTATTTTTGCCTTGACATCCTCTTCCGAATGCAAATCTTTCAAGATGGCCAAATTTTGATCTTGTTTTTTAGAGGAGGTTTCCATATATGTATATTATAGCAAATAATAGTTATTTCGGATAGTGCGTGGGTTGTTAAGTAATTTTAGCCGCCAAAAAGAGCGGGCGAGCGGGCAAAAATTCCTTCCCCCCAACCCCCTTCCTTTTTGCCCGCGAGCCGAAGCGAAGCCCCGCCGCCCCGCGCTTTGAGCGCGGAAGCCGAAGCAGAAAAATTTTCTTTTCCTTTTAGAAGAAAAAAATCGGCGCGCGCAAAATAAAAAATGTAGAGAAAATTTTTCTGCGAGGCAGGCCGCCGTAATCGGCGGCGGGCGGCGGGGCGGAACGAATGGATTTTTTTAGGAATTTTTGATAAAGTAGGTTCGAGCGAAATCATAAATATACTCCAAGATTTGACTTTCGGATTTTTGACCA
>ERZ1292632.2427-Hain-H43-01um-R2-2427-length-15590-cov-6_pt1 | contig 15590 bp, 16 predicted proteins | sample MGYA00564407_ERZ1292632 | MGnify/ENA primary metagenome ERZ1292632 (study PRJEB36523, sample SAMEA6512637) | groundwater metagenome | collected 2019-01-08 | study: AquaDiva: Metagenomics assemblies of 32 groundwater samples | reverse complement strand
GTATGCACTCCGCAAAAACTGCAAACTTTTTTTCTGGACCAGTCATCAAGGACTTACACGACACCTGAGCGCCCGCGACTGCCGCCGCGCAACGCATGATTTGGACGAAGGATTTTTGAGAAATCGGCCGAAACCAGCAAGGCAAGAACATGGCCGCGCGAGACCCAACAAAGCCCGGTGATTTCAAGCACAAGCGGACGGCCAAGCGCGAACCGTATGCGCAGCGCATTCGCAACCTGGAGGACTCAGCGGCCAAAGGTGGCAAAAAGCCCAAGACGAACACCATGGTTGGCGTCGCTTTGGCATGTCGTCGGTTGGTCGAGGATGCGGTCGGTAAAACGGCAGCCGAAAACTTTAGCAAGGCGGTGCGCCAAACCGATGGCGTGGGGCTCGAAGACTGCGTCGCCATGCTCATGGCCACGCAGACTTTGCTCAGCCGCGCGCTCAAACCAGACAAGGATGGCAACACCGAACTGACCCTGGTCGATGGACTCTACCTGATGACCAGGTTGACCAAGCTCACACTGGTGGTGTCCGAGGCCTACCGTCTGCGGGGTGGCAGCCTGCCCAGCAAGATCAGCTGCACCTACGAAGGCGCTCGCGGCGACATGGTCGATGCCGCTCTGCCAAACGGTCAGCGGCCGGTCGACGTAGCAGCCGCACCCACCCGCGAGCGGGGCCCGGGTGGCGATAAGCTCGGCGTGAAGTAGGGTGCGATGAGCGAGCTGCACGTCAACTTGACCACGCTCTTCAACCCGTACCGGCAACAGGCGCGGGTGTTGGCGGCCGAGCATCGGTACATCCTGTTTCTCGCTGGCATCGGTGCGGGCAAGACCTACACCGGCGCCATTTGGGCGGTGCAGCACATGCTGTTCTGGTCGGAGGGATTTCGCGGCGCCATCCTGGGTCGCACTGAGAAGAAAGACGCCATGGACCAACTTGCCGGCCGGGTCCTCGCGCTGCTCGATGCCTGGCACGAAGTCACCGGTATCCAGATGGTGCGCAAGTTCGACAAGCTCAACAACATCTTGACGCTCTACAACGGCAGCTCGGCGGTGTTCCGCGGGTTCGTCCAGTACGACAAGCTGCGCGGCCCCGAGTACGCATGGGCCTGGCTGGACGAACTGTTCTTTGCCGGCGTCGACGACGGTGCCGCGTTCGACGTCGTCGACGGTCGCGTGCGCGTCGGCAGCTCCAAGCAACTGCTCATCACCTGCAGCCCGCGCGGGGTAACGCCGGTTATCCGGCGGTTCGGTAGCGCCCAGGAACGCGCCGAGTTGCCAGACGCGGACCCGTGCCGCTACTTCGTTGTCCGGGCCACCAGCTACGACAACCCGCACCTGGACCGCAACGACATCTCGGCCTGGCGCGAAGGCATGTCCCGCCGGCGTGCGGCACAGGAAATCGACGGCGAGATCCTCAAGCCCGAGCACATCGTGTGGCCAGAGCTGGAAGACCGCCACTTCGTGGACTTCGATTGGCGCACCAAGGAACACCAGGAATGGCCTTGGGTCCTGGCCATCGACTGGGGCGACACGAAGGGCTCGGTGGCCTTGGACATCCGCGTCAACCCCAAGACCAAACAGTGGGTGGTCGCTGACGAGCTGGTGCCGCAATCCACCGACCTGCCCGACGGCAGACTGAACACCGCCAAGTTCCGCGTGCTGCTCGACACCTGGCTAAAGCGCCGGCGCCGCAAACCCACCAATGCCTGTGCCGACCGCGCGGTGGTCTCGGAGAACGCCTTTCTGCGGCGCCTGATCGGCGGCGAGTCGCACGTGCTGACCCTGGAATCGCACACCGAGCAGCGCATCAACAACGGTATTGAGATGCTGCGCGACGCTTTCGATCCGCCGACGGGCCAGCCGCGCATCGTGTTCGCCCGCAGCCTGGCCTCCGAGTCTCGCGGCGAGACCCCGGGCATCGTGCCGGCCGTGCGCAACTTTCAGTGGGAGGTCGACGCCGCCGGGTTTCCAAAGCCCGTCGTGCGCGATGACGAACACAAGCACGCATGCGACGCCCTGCGCTACGGCTGGGTCGGCTGTAGGCGCGACCAACGCCTGCACCACGTGTTGCCTGCGCTGTATGGTCTGGGCCCCGATGGCTACGCCGAAGCCGGCGACGGCCAGCACTCCAAGCGTGACAGGTGGTAGATGTTCGAACGGCTGGTGTCATGGGTGCGCGGGCTCTGGCACTGGCGGACCACGTCCGGGCCCGGCTCGCAAAAGTCGGCCTGGAATGGCGACTTCGAGGACACGCCGGAGTCAGCCTGGTCGCAATCTGTGGCGCTCGACCAACTGCTGCGCGGCGACTATTCGTGTGTCGTCGCCGCCCAGGACCGCGAGTACCCCAATGCCGAACGGATGCGCCCGCGCTTCTTGCCGCTGGTGCAGCGCTGGACAGACGAGGTCGCCACCGCCTATGACCGGTCGCCCCTGCGCACATTCGCGGGCGTTGCCGAAGTCGAGACTGCCAAGCTGGCCGACGTCTACAAGCGGTCGCAAGTCGACCTGGCGATGCGCGAGGCCTTGCGCAAGCTGGTGTCGCAGAACACGGTATTGGTTCTGCCGTTTCCGCGTGACCTGCGCACGGTCGCGCTGCAGTCGTTCTGCCCGTATGAGTTCGAGGTGACCATCGGTCGGCCGCTGTTTGCCGATGACATCCAGTTTGCCAGCCGGGTCTGCCTGCGCGTGCCCGTCGAGAGTCAAGAGGGCCGGCCCTGCTTTGGCAAGCTGGTGCTCCAGCGCGACGTGGCCTACATCGAGAACGACAAGGGCGAGCGCCACAGCCCCTACAACATCGACCCGGCCAACCTGGTCAACCCGTGGGGCGCGCTGCCGGTGGTCGTGTTGCGCACGCAGCCGCCGCCCCGGGGTGAGTTCTGTGCCCAGGTCGACCAGGGCTTGCTCGGCGAGACCATCGCCATCTGCCTGGGCCACGCCGGCACCGACCAGACCATCAAGTACAGCGGCTTTCCGCAGCGCATCATCGAGCACGGCGAAAACGCCAACGTGACAAAGGAAGACCTGAGCGGGCTGCCCATCGGGCCGGAACATTGGGTGGCGCTGCCCAACGGCGCCAAGCTGTCGGCCATCCACACCCAGTCGCAAGTGGCCGAGTTCGACAACCACCTGGAACTCAACCTCAAGACCTTCTCCGTGTTGCGTGGTCTGCCGCCCGACTGGTTTCTCAAGCAGTACACCAACATTCAGTCCAAGGCCCTGGACCGGCACGACGGCCGCCAGCGCCGTTTGCGCTACCAGACGCCGCTTGAACTCGCTGAGGCCGAGCTGGTCGGCTGGGTCGCCCGCATGACCAACCTGCGCGATGAAGTGCAGGTGGGCGACAACGTCGGCGTCACCCTGAGCTGGGCAGAATGGGAAGTGGACGCCGACCCACAGGCGGCGGTCCAGGCCCGGGCAGGCGCCTACAAGGCCGGTGAGGATTCGCCGGTCCGCTACGTGGCGCGGCGCGACAACATCACCGAGGCAGAAGCCAGGGTCCGGGTAGCTGCCAACCTGGCCGATGCCTCCCTCGGCGGCAGCACCGTCACCCCATGATCACCATCAAGCCTATCCAGGGTCGGCTAGTCGGCAAGGCCGCGGAGCAAGCGCTGCAGGGCGTAGACCTCGGCAAGACAGTCGACGTCGTGCTCTACGCCGTGGCGCTGGCCGAGACCATTCGCGAGCGGCACGTCCAGAATGCACAGACCGCCGACGCCGTGCGCCAGTACAGCGCCAAGGGGAAGCGCCGGTTGTCTCGCGCCTACCAGCAAGCGGTGGGTCTTCCGGGCAACCAGGTCATGTGGAAGTCGTCGTTGGCGTTTCACCAGGCGGCGCGCATCCGGCTCGGCTCGTTCGCTGGCACAGGCGGCATGTGGGCAGGCCTGGATGTGCGCAACCTCGGCAAGCGCGGCGCCGTCATTGAGTTTCGCGGCCGCAGCCTTGGTCAGATCCCACGCTTCCGCAAGGGCATCAAAGAGATGGCAGCGCTACGGCGCCAGGAACTGGAGCGCATCGCCAAGCTCAAATCGGCCAAGGCGAGGCAGAACGCGCGCGACCGCCTCAAGCGCATTTGGGCGCAAAATGTTTTCGACCGCAACGAGGTCACCAACAACCTCAAGGCGTGGTCGGTGCTGATGGCGATGGGCGCGCACCCGCTCAAGATGCGGGCGGCAGAGCGGCAGGTGTTGGTCTGGAAGTTCAGCGTGGACATGCAGCGTGAAGTCGATGACCTGCTGCTGCAGCACATGAACGCCGTGGACCTGCTGCCCATCGTTTCGCGCACTGGCGTGCTGCTCGAACCCGGCGGCGCGCCCGAGCTGGCAGCGCGCCTGCGGCGCAGGGGCTGACGTGAACCCCTGAACCACCCGGCGGGCCGCGCGTACATTCGCGCCGCCGCACGGTGCGGCCGCCTTCGCCCAGGTGGTTCATGTCCGTCATCATCAACACGATGCCTCCGCCTGCGGCCGCGCCAGCGCTCGGCGCGGCACCTGCGCCTGCAGGGGCTCCCGCAGGGCCGGGCGCAGCTCCGGCCGCTGCGCCCGCAGTTCCGGCGCCAGCGCCACCGGCAGCGCCCGCGGGACCATCGTCCGCAGCTCCGGCACCTGCTGCAGCGCCAGCGGCTGACCCTGCTGCACCGCCAGCTGTGCCGGGCCCGCTTGCACCTCCGGCTCCGGCTCCCGCGGTCGCGCCGCCCGCCCCAGCGCCGGCGCCACCCGCGGTTACACCGCCGGCGCCGGCGCCACCGGCGGGGTCAATGGACGCCCAGCTCGCGCAGCTGCGCGCCAACAACGACGCGATGGCCGCGCAGTTGGCGAAGATGGAAGCGAACGGTCGTGCTGAGGCCATGGCCCGGTCGCTGACGGCCCTCGGCGTCAAGCCGCAGTACCACGAAATCGCCCCGGCCAACATCGACCCACGCACGCCGGAAGGCAAAGCGGCGCTGGAGAAGTGGGCGGCGGACCGGCCAGAAATCCGCACGGCCTCCATCACAGCACCGGCGCCACCGCCGAACCTGCTGACCAGTGACAAGAAGGCCCATCTGCGCAATAGCCCGTTGTACAACGAGGCCCACCTGCGCGCCAACGCCAAGACCAACGGTGTCATCCTCTGAGCCGCCCAGCTCATCAAAGGCAAATGACAATGGCCAAGCCCAAAGCCAACGCTGAGACCCCGCTTGCCGACCTCCACCTCGGCGACATGGTCGACCCGCCAGCGCCCATGCCCGAAGCGGCGGGCACGGTGCTGACCGGGCCGCCTACGGCCGAGCAAGTGCAGGTCGCGGAGTCGGCAGCATCGGCAGCAGTGTCGCAGCGCCGCATCGCCGCCGGCACCGTGCTGGGTCTGCCCGATGGCTGGCAACCCTACGTCATCGACCTCAGCGTCGAGGCGGGCCGCGTCGAGCACTGGCGTGCCGCTCTGGCTCTGAAGGGCTACGTCAAGGCGGCCGGCCTCAAAGTCGCCGGGATTGCGATGCCAGAGGTGTGGGTCATCCCCCGCACCGTGTACGAAACCCAAATCCGCGGCGCGCGGCAGTCGCGCGACGATGCCCGCAGGGCCGCCTGGAAGATGCGGCAAATCCCCACGGTGTAACCAGCGCAGAAACCAGCGCACAAACTGCACCACCACTGACACGACGCGAGGACTACCATGGCGAACGATTTCGACCAGATCAAGACCAAGGCTTTCGAGGTCTTCCATGAGCCGATTCTGAAAGGCACTATCGGGTGGGAACAGTTCTTGGACATCAAAGGCCAGAACACCAAGCACCTGCAGCTCGGGTCGGTGTTGTCTGGCGGGATCTACGCCGCGGCTGGCACGGGCGACCTGGCGGCCGACGACGTCGACACGGTGAACACGACCATCGTGTCCACCAGCTTCGAGAAAAAGGAGCGCGTGCGCTGGCAGGATCTCGACGACAACCCGGAGCTGGTCACCGAAATCGCCATGGGCATGGGCGGCGCAGGGCTGAGCAGCTTGCTCAAGCTGGTGACCGACGGCGTTGCCGGCCTGTTCACGCTGGCCCACCCGAACACGGGCTTGGTCGGCGCCGGCAAGAAGTTCATCGACGTCGACCTGCGCATCGGCAACGACGCCGGCAACCTGCAGAGCAACGAAGTCAACCTGGCCCTTTCCGAGGATGCCTTCCACGCTGCGATGACGATCGGCGCGCAGTACAAGAACCACAAGGACTTGGTGCTCAACCTGTTCGCCAACGGCGTCGCGCTCATCGTCGGGCCGCAGAACCGCAAGCTGGCATTCGAGCTGCTCAAGTCCGCGCTGTCGGGCGCCGACAACCAGGCCAACCTCATCCAGACGATGGGCGTGATCGGCGTGGTGCTGCCTGAACTGGACGAAGACTGGTTCTTGGTGGACACCACCGTCAAGCCGCTGGTCTTGCACCTGCGCCGCCTGCCGGAAATCGAGGTGTCGCGCACGACCGACGGCACCTGGATTGAGATCGTCGGCCGCTTCACCGCCACCTTCGGCGTCAAGCCGACCGAAGCCGGCATCGTCGGCAGCGACGCGCCCTAGGCCAGGGCGCCGCTTGGCCGGTGCAGCGGTGTGGGCTGCCGCTGTGCCGGCCGAGCCCCCTGTGTGACCACCACCAGCTGAGCGTGCATGGCTATCGAACTTCGCCACGACCAAGCGACCGCCCTGGGGCTCGACGCGCCAGACGGCATCGTTGCGACGTCGGCGACCCTGTCGCTGTACAAGCCCAACGGTCAGCTCGTGGAAGCGCCAGCGGTCACCGTGCCAACGGCGTCAACCACCGTGCAGGCCGGTTCCAGTGACCTTGACCTGGTGTTGGCCAGCGTCGCTGGGCTGAGCGCGGGGCAGCTGGTGCGCATCACGTCGAGCGGCGTGCACCACCTGCGGCGCATCGCCAGCATCGCGGGCAGCACCGTGCAGCTGCTGAGCGCGCTGCCGGAAGCTGCGGCCGTCGGCGACCTGGTCAAGGCCCTGCGGCTGTCGGCCACGCTCGCAGCGCCTGGCGTCAGCTTGCTCGGCCCCAACTACTACGCCGAGTGGACGTGGACCGACGGTACCCTCAAGGGCAGCGCGCGCGACAGCGTCGACGTCGTGCGCTGGCCGTTCGTCAACCCGGTCGGCCCCCAGGATGTTGCCGACATCTTGGTGCAGGTGTACCGCGACACCAGCCGCCCCGAGGCCTGGTGCGCCGACATCGCCAACCGCGTGGCCGAGAAAATCCGCCTGCAGCTGTGGGCGCGCGGCGAGCGGCCGCACCTGTATGTGGACTCGGGCCGGTTTCGCGAAGCGGCGTTGACGGCGGTGCACTGGCTGCTCGCCGAGGTCGGCTACAGCCCGGCCGGCACCGACGCGGAGACACGCCAGCGCAACTTGCGCAGCCAGTTCGCCGAGGACGTCGGCCTGGTGGTGCGCTCGCTGGCCGTGTACGACGCAGACGGTGACGGCCAGGCCGGCGGCGCTGAAGAGACCGCGCGACACTTCTACACCTTTCGGGCGTCGAGGTAGCCGATGTCCGCGACCATCCGCCCTTTTGGCGTGCTGCAGGCCATCGAGACCGCCATCAACGCGATGGACGTCGCGGCGGTTGCGCCCGGCGACCGCATGCGTGCCAACATCGGGGCCCGCAAATCGCGCTCGCCCGGCCGCGATGTGACCGTGGTGCCAGGCGGCAGCCGGCGGCTGATGCACCGCCCAGGCGCCTGCAACGAGCACGAGATGCAGGTGACCATCGTCACCTATTACCCGTTGTCCAACGACGTCTTCGAGCGCATCGCCAACGACCAGGCCGACATGGCCGACGCGCTTTTGCTGGTGCCCACGGGCGCCATTGTTGGCATCGAAGTTGACCTCGGCGTGCCGGCCAACGACATCGCCACCGAGAACGAAATCGCCATGACGCGCAGCGTCACTGTCCGCTTCCGCAAAGGAAGCTAGGAGACCCCGATGGCATTGCCCTGGAGCATTCCCGATTCGTCCGTGCTGTTCGCCTTGCAGTCGGACTTGACCACGCCCAACACCACCGACGGTGACTTCGTCGCCATCCAATGCGACAAGCTGGTGCCCAAGTTCGCCACCGAGGTGACCGAGTTCGAGCTGCTGACCGGCCAGGTCGGCGCGGAGCCCGAGCGCATCGTCGGTCGTCGGCACGGCACCCTCACCGTCAGCATGCCGCTGGAGACTTTCAAGGACGGCTACGATCCGGCCTCGGAGAATCCGGGTGGCGCTCCGGTCGGCGGCATCGAAGTGATCCCGCCGTGGTTCTGCGTCCTCGGCAACATCTATGGTTCGCACATCGAAGGCATCAGCACCGGCGACCCGCTGTCAACCCAGAACACCAACTTCTGGCGCGGCGCCCACCTGTCGAACAACGAGCGCACCGCCAACGGCGTCACGGCCGCAGGCACCGATTCGACGCACATTGTGGTCGACAACGCGACCGCGTCCGACAAGGTCAAGGCCGGCGAACTCATCGTGGCCGCCGTCGGTGACACGACTGCACCGCAGCTTGGCTACGTCAAGACCAAAGCCGTGCAGACCTTCACGCTGTTCGACCCGTCGGTGAACATCGCCGCCAACAACGCAGCCCACATCTACGGCAGCGCCACCGCCTGGGTCTCGGCCGAGCAGCAGCGCCCGCTGACCATGCGGTGGAACGGGCCGGAAAACAACCAGTGCTATGAGCTGACCGGCGTGATGTTCAAGACCGCCAAGACCGGGCTGGACTCTGCCGGCGTGCCGACGGTGGAACTCAGTGGTGAGTTCGTCGACTATCGCATCCGCAAGGCCGACGGTGGGCAGGTGGTGCCAGACGCCTACGAACGCGCGCCTTCGCTCATCGGTGCACACTACGGCATCCTGCAGATCGACAGCGTCGACACCTGCGACCTCGAATCCGTGTCGGCCGAGTTCACCAGCGACTTCCGCTACGGCAAGTGTCACTCGGCGCCGCAGGGCATCGAGAGCATCACCGTGCTCAAGAAGCGCGTGCGCTTCAACTTCAGCATCGGCCACGACAACGCCGACGCGGTCTACGATTCCGCCGGGGCGCCGGCCACCGAGGGCAGCCACGTGTGGCAGAGCAAGCTGGAACTGGGCACCACCCTCAGCATCGGCTGCTACGTCGGCCCGCGCGTCGGCCGCATTCTGGCGCAGCTGGTGCCGGCCGCCCGTGTCATCGCCGTGCCCGACGCCACCGACCGCGACGGCGTGCTGGCCTACAGCACCCAGACCGCGGCCGTCTCGTACAGCGGCGACACCACCGACACCGCGGAAACCTCTGCCGATTCGCCGCTTGACAGCGTCTACCGCATCTCGTTGGCGTAGCCGGTCGCCGCCCCGTCACCTGGTGCCGGCCCCGCACCAGGCCCATCGCCATGGAGCCCACATGCTGCGACTGCTCGCCCGCGAGGAAGTCCACCTCGTTTGCACCCGCGACCCCGCCGTTGAACTGACCGACGCGGAGCGGCGCCAACTCGGCGGCGACGACGCCAGCAAACCAGACTGGCAACCACCGGTGGCGTGGCTACCGAGGCGGCGCGAGGACCTCGGCCAGGCCGCGCATGTGCTTGTGCGGCCCATGGACTACTGGGGCATGTTGGAGGCCTCTGGCCTGGCGGCGGGCCGCACCGACGCCTTGCTCCGCGAAACGCTGCGTGTGTGCCTGGTGGCGGTCAACGACGACCCGGCTGGCGTCGCGCCGTTCTTGGCTCGGCCGCGTCCGCACCTTTTGCTGCCGCTGTACGAAGCCGTCTCGGACCTCACCTGGGGAAACTGACCGGGTGGGTCGGCGTGCCGGTGCTGCATCGCGGGCACCGGGTGACCTTTCGCGGCGCGCTGCCCCACCTGCTCAAGCTGCGTCAGGACCTCGGCCGAGTGCGCACCATTTGGCGGTGCAAGTGCAGCGCCGGCCCGTGCCTGCGTCGGCCGACGGTTGACCTGCCGATCCTGGCCTGGTCGGTCTGCCCGTATGGCCTGCTGCGGTCGCCGCACCTGGTGACCTGCATCCAACTCGAACGGCTGGCCAGAATCGCGCCCGTCGACGGCTGGCCGGGCGATCTGCCGCCGTGGTTGGTTGAGGGTGTGATGGTGCTACGGGAGGCCAACGGTGGCTGAGACCAAGCTACAGACCACGCTGGTTCTGGGCGCGACCGACGCTGCGAGCGCGGCGATTCGGCGTGTCGCTGGCGAGACCAAGAACCTGGGCAACGCCGTGGCTGCGACCGGCAAGACGGCCGAGTCGTCGGACAAGGCCTTCTCCAACATTCGCGAAAAGTCAGGCGATGTCGAGAGCGCGCTCAAGGGTGTTGGTGATTTTGCCGGCGGCGCGGAGCACGCAGTCAAGGGCCTGGGTGATGCGTTCGGTGCGACCGAGGCGGTCATGCGGTTGCTGCCGGGGCCGATGGGGCTGACGGCGGCGGCCATCGTTGGTGCGGCGCTCGGCGCCAAACTGCTCGCTGACCACATTCGCCAGAGCGCGGAGAAGATGCGACAGCTCGGCGGGGCCAGCGCCGCCAAACTCAAAGAGGACCTCGACCTGTCGGCGGATGCCGCTGTGGCGCTATCCCAGGCCATGGAGGACTTGCCGGACAAAGGGCTGCGGCCTTCGGTCGCGCTGATGCGCCAGGTCAAAGAGAACGCGGAGGCCATGGGCAAGGACGGCGCCGAGGCCGCCAAGCGATTCGTCGAGGCGCTGGCCAAGGGCCCTGAGGGCCTCAAGGATTTCCAGCGCGAGTTCGGCAAACTCAGTGGCGCCACGGCGGTAGACAGCGCCGTGCTCGCAACCCGCCTTGGGCTGCAGGCCGAAGCGCTTGGACTATCCAAGCAGCAGTCCGCTGAAGAGCAACGCACAGCAGAGGTCAAGCAAGCCATCGCCCGCATCGCCGAGCGGCAAGTGGAGCTGGGTAAGGTGCAGGCCGACCTGGACCGGCAAAGCGGGCTGGCCTTGGAAGGTGCGACGGTTGCCGTCCGTGTCAATGCCGACCTGGCGGCGAAGGAATCCAGACGCAAGGAAGCGGCACTGCAGCTGCAGATCAGCGCCGAGCGTGACGCGCTGGCCGGCATTCAAGCTGAAGTTCTCGCCACCAAGGCAGCGGCTGACGCGCGCGCGGTGGCGGCCTCACGCATTGAAGTCCTGGACGCGGAAGCCGCGTCGGCGGCAGACAAGGCCAACAAGGTGCGACTGCAGGGCGAGGCGGTGGTAGCCCGGCAGCTTGCCGCGGTCCAAGCGCTCAACACCTTCGACCGGCAGCACGGCGCGGTACTCGCCGCCAACCTGCAGATCGAGCGCGACGCCCTCAAAATCAAAGTGCTGCAGTCCGAAGCCGCGCGCCTTGCGCTGCGGGCCCAGCAACAGCAGGAAGCTCGCCAAGCGGCAGACAAGGCGCGTTCGGCGGCCAATGCCCGCGAAGACGCTGTGTTGCGGCTGCGGCGAGCGCGCGATGACGCCGACGGCTTGCAGACCCAACGCGACCGCATTCTGCTCATTCTCGATGAGGCAGCGAAAGAACGGCGTGCAGTCAACCAGTCCACCGCGGGCGCCAAGACCAGGGGCGTGCAGCTCGCTGCCATTGAGCAGGAAACCAACAACAAGCTTGCGGCGCTCAAGCGGGAACTGGCGGAGAAGGACAAGGTCCAGGCCGACGACATCCAGAAGACAATCGAAGCCAGCAACGCCCGCGCCGCGGCCGTCGCCACGCAGCTCGCCGAGGCTACGGCGACAAGCGAACGCTCGGCCGCGGCCAGCGTGGGTCAGCGCCTGCGCGAACTCGGCGACGTCGACAAGGCCATCCTGGCAGAGCGCGCCCAGGCCCGGGCGGACTACGCGGCCGAAGTCATCCACATCGACCGCGAGATCGACGCCAGCCAGAAAGACCTGGGAGAAGGTTCCAAAGCGCGCGACGACCTGGAGTCTCTGCGGAAACTCCGGCAGCTCGCCGCCGCCCGCGGCCTGGCCGAGCAACAGCGGCGGCTCGACACCGAGGCCTCGCAGCGGATGCGCGAGAGCATTGCGGCGGCTGCCGACAACCTTGAAGGTGTCACCAAGACGCTAGACGCCATCGCTCAAATCGGCCCTGCGTACGCCCGCGCCGGCACAATCAGCAACGCACTACAGGCCGGCATCAAGGGCTTCAAGGACCTTGATGCGGCGATGGCCTCAACCGAGCGCCGTGCCGTCAAGGTCACGTCTGCGGTCGGCGACACGTTCGCCGGCGTCGCTGCCGCGGTCATTGATGCCGAGCGGGCCCGCACGCTGGCCCAACTGGACAACGAACAGCAGCGCCAGCTGTCCACCGCCCAGACGGAAGAGGAGCGGGCCCGAGTCACCCAGGAGTTCGAGGACAAGAAGGCCAAAGCCATCGAGACTGCCGAGCGGCAAAAGGCCGGCATTCAGGCCGCTGTCGAGGCGGCCAAGGCCATCGCCAGCGCAGCGTCGTACGACTATGTGGCGGCCGCCGGGCATGCTGCTGCAGCTGTTGCTTTCGGCGCGCTGGCGCTTGGCGCCGTCGGCGGTTCCGCAGCGGGCGGCGCGGGCAGCGGCGGCGCCGGCGGGTTCACCACCCCCGGCGGCGGCGCGGGTGCTGCCGCGGGCGGCGGCGGTGGTGGCAAAGGCACATCCGTCGTCGTCAACTTCAATCAGCCGCTGGTGACCAAGCAAGAGGTCGGCAAGGCCATCACCGGCGCCCTGCGCAGCGTCGGCTCGACGGGCATGGCCAAAGCCAAGGGGGTCTAGTGCTCGCGCTGGAGACCACGGACAACTGGGCCTTCTCAGTCGACATCGACGTCGGCGGCGCGGAGACCTACGCCAACGCGGCCAGCGATGCCCTGGCCAGCATTGAGGCCTTGGTGCTGTGGGCCAACTCGCCCGGCCGCGGCTGGTTTGGCGTCGCTGCGTTCTCTTGGTCCTGGCAGCGCGACCCAACCACTGGCGGCGCAATCTTTGTGTTGGCGTCGACGGCGCTGCTCGGCTTCGCCATTTCCGCCGGCGCCCATGACCGGCTGGGGTTGCCGGCGGACACTGCCGTCAATGAGGTCACGGGCGACCAGCCGGCCACCGGGACTTGGGCGCCGGTCAGCAAGGTCGCGGTCACCAAGCACATGCGTGTCTTGGAGCGCGGCGACGCCAATGCCGGCGGCAGCGTTCGGCCAGGCGTGCCCGGGCTCGCCGGATTCCACCCCAGCCTGGCTGCCATTGGCACAGTGGTCGACGCCGCCCGCCTGGCTGCCATCCTCGCCACGGCCAGCAACCCGCGGCGCTGTTGGGTCTATCAGTTGCACACCGGGCAGTGGCGCAACTACGCGCTCGGCGCGCCCACACGCCAGGCGCAAGACACGATGCACTACCAGTTCGACTTGCCGGTTGGGGCGGTGACGCTGTGAGCGCGCGCATCATGGCCTACTGCTACAGCGAGGGCCCAGAGTCGGGCGCGGCCGCGGCGCTGCAGCACAACAGCACCATGGCCGTCGTCGAACAGGCCACGCCCGCCACGACGACCTATGGCCGGCCGACCGTGCCGCGGCTGTTCACTGACCAGCTCGCCGACATCGAGGCTGTGTTCGACGCGCTGACCCCGGCCGGCCTGTACGCGCTGACCTGGTCGAGCGCCGACAACCGGGTGACCCTAGCGACCACCAATGCCACATCGCACAAGCCGTCGATGGTCGGCAACGGCGGCGATTGGTTCGGCTTCACGCAAGCCATCGTTGGCTGGGGCACCACGTGGACGGGCGCCAGCGCGCCGCAGGCTGTGGCCAAGTGCACCTGCGTCACCATTGAACCGGCGGAGGACTGGGCCCAGGTGGATCTCGCGACCTACCGCCACGGACGGGTGGCGTCTATCGGGTGGGGCAACCACCAGGCGCACCTGGTGCAGGCCTACTTCACAGGCGAGGACATCGCCACGATGCAGGCTGGCTACGTCACCGCGGGCCGCGTGCGCATCCACCAAGACGAGGCCGATCCGGACCCCTACAGCCCGACGCACCCAGGCGGCTACATCGACGGCTGGATCGTGGCGGCGGGCGAGCCGACCGAAGAGGGCGACGACGGGGAGTTCTGGAGCCTGCGCCTGGTCGTGGCGGTGCCGCGATGATCTATGACGCCCACAAGTACGGGTTCAACCACATCTATTGGCTGACCATCTCAGGCATCCCGGTCGTGTGGATAGAGCGCGCGACGGGCCTGACGCTGCCGGACGGGTTCGCCACGGAAGACGCCGCGCTGGTCATCGACGACAGCGCCGAGGTGGGCATCGAGCAGGTGGACCGCGACCGCGGAGTGGCTGTGTCGCTGTCGTTCGGCTTCAAACTGCTCGACACTGCCGAGGTCCGCGACTGGGTGCGGCGGTGGTCGCAGCAGGCCACTCTCACCGCCCAGTTCAACGTGGCGGGTGCCACGGCCACCGTGGACAGCACCACGGGTTGGCCGACGCCGGGCGCGTTCTTTGCTGGCATGGAGCGCGTGACCTACACGGGCAAGACGGCGACCACCTTCACCGGATGCACGCGCGCCACCGCCGCCAGCCTCGCCTACGAACATCGGCTGGGCACCACGGCGCAAATCCTGACCGACCGGCCCCGCTTCTGGCGGGGCCGCGAGGTCATCTTGTGGGCGACCCCGGTCGACGCTGCGGGCTACGTGGGCGGCACGGCGCTGACCGACGACGCGGTGCAGGTCTGGCGCGGCCGCATCGAGTCAGGACCGGAGCGCCACGTGGACGGCTTCGCGTTCCAGGCCGCGGCACTCGACCGTGTGCTCGACCAGCAACTGGCTACCCAGGTGACGGGCACGGTGGCGGACACGTCCATCAAGTACGCGGTCAACATCGGCATGGCCATCACCGTCGAACTCTACGCCTTCGACGGCGCCGGCGCCCAGGTCTGGAGCTACGCCTTGGAGATGACGCCCTTCTCCGCCTTGTCGCAGGGAGACCTGCTCTCCGCAGACGAGATGCGCGACCTCATCGTTGCGGCCTTCGACGACGCGGTGTCCGCGATCGGTGCCGGTGGCGACCTCGGCTCGATGCGGTTTCAGAAGGCCAATGGCACGCACAAGTGCCAGGTCAACGTGTTCGCGAACGCTGGCATCAGCAAGGTGGCGCGCCTGGTCTTGTTCGACGGCAAGGACACATGGTTCGAGTCGCCCGATCCATCCGGCTTTGGCTCATGGCCGAACTCTTGGGTGGAGCTGTGGCAGTCGGCCGGCGACCCGTCGCAGCCTTGGGCGCCAGCGGAGCCGACCGGTCTGACCTCGCTCACGCTGCATGTGGACGATGGCGATCCGGCCGACGTCCCAGCGCAGGGGCTGGTGTGGCTTGAAGGCAACGGCATCCGATACCCGTTCGTCTACCAGTTCGCCGCAGTCGATCGTATCGACCTCTACCTCGGCGGGGTGCTGCAGGGCAACTACGGCGCCGCGGCGAAGATGACGCCAGCACAGGCCGCGGGCATGCAAGCCACGGTGCAACTCAGCACTTCCGGCACTTTCCCTGAGCTGATGCTCATCACCCTGGAGAACAGCGGCAACGGCCAGCGCGGCACCTACGACATTGGGCCGCGCGGCAAAGGCTACGGCATCGACGACACCGCCATTGACGAGGC
>ERZ1292632.2426-Hain-H43-01um-R2-2426-length-15591-cov-4_pt1 | contig 15591 bp, 14 predicted proteins | sample MGYA00564407_ERZ1292632 | MGnify/ENA primary metagenome ERZ1292632 (study PRJEB36523, sample SAMEA6512637) | groundwater metagenome | collected 2019-01-08 | study: AquaDiva: Metagenomics assemblies of 32 groundwater samples | reverse complement strand
GGCCCGAGACCAAAAAACAAGTGGTCATCGCCACCAAGCGCTCTCACCATTTCCCCCACCATACCACTCATAATACTGCGCCAACCAGCATGAGCAAGGCCAATAGCGCCAGAACTTGGATTATAAAAATAAAGCGGGAAGCAGTCGGCCGCCGTAATGGTGAGAAAAACGTTTGCCTCCCTACTAATCAGTCCATCAGTTTGAGGAATTGCTGTACTGGCCTCAGTCGCGCCCGCCAAAACAACGCGCGTACCGTGCACCAAGTCAGCAGTTACGATTTGATTGAGCGATACGCCCAGCTTGCCAAAAAACCGCTGTCTATTTTCTTCATTTGGTCGATATGTGTCTGGATCAGCAAACCACTTCATCGACCCATCAGCCCGCTCAGAAAACCCATATACCAGTTCTGAATAATTTTTAAAGTTTTTAAACTCAAGCGGCATCTTTGATATCATAATAAATTTTACCAGTTTTGTAAGAGTCGAAAGCCAGAACACAGGCATCAAAAAGAGGTTGCGGCAAAGCATCTAAATCATACCAAGCCCAACCTTCGCACTTTTCCGGTTCCAACACTTTCGGCTCACCACTCGCCCAATCGGCAATTAATCCTAGATGCATACTGTGTTTCGGGGCATGGCCCGTCAAATTGGCCACAAACTGAAACTTGATATTCTTAATTTCTATTCCCGCTTCTTCTCTTACCTCTCGTCGGGCGCAATCTTCAAACGATTCCAGGTGTTCCAAATGTCCGCCCGGAAAGGCGTAATCTCCCGCACCGTGCGAGCCTTTCCTCTTACCTAACAACGCTTTACCGTCCTTAAAAATCATTATTCCGATACCAACCAATGGTCGTGGTTTACTGTCTTTATTTCTCATGAAATTTGTGAAAAATCTGGGTATCGTAACCGCGTTTTTCTTCCCGGTCGCGAGAGAGTCCCAAGGATTCGAGAATGGCAAAAAGTTCTTCGCGCACCATCTCGGCATTAACCTCTTCTGGAGCCAGCTTCTCGGGTTCAATAAAAGTCCCAAGCCCCTCCACTTCCTCCAAATCATCTACCCTTAATTTTATTTCAATTTCGCGCATGGTTTAAAGTCTTTTCTGGGTCTTAGATAAAAAATCTCTAATCATTTCCACCTCACTGGTCACCTGGGAATGAAGTGGCTCTGGTAATTTATCGAGAGTAAACCAGCCTATTTCATCTATTTTTTCGGGTTCCATGTTTTTGACTTTGCTAGGATCAACTAAAACCAGGTGTAAATTTTTAACCCAATGCGTCTTGCGCCCATTATGCTCCCGCAAAACATTTCTTGTCGCCACATATTCGACAGCTAAAGAAGCAACTCCATATTCCTCTTGCACTTCTCGACGTACGGCATCTTCGAAGGTTTCGCCAAATTCCATTGCCCCAGCACCACAGTCCCATCGGCCCTGTTCGTCGCGACATTTATTACTCCGCTTATGCATAAGCACCCGACCCTTACCGTCGTGACACCAAAAAGTACAATTAACCCCAACATAATCAACACCACACTTGAGATCTTGTTTAGTTTGGTTTTCCATACTTATTTTTTTACCACACTAAGCCCCATGACATTTTTTGAATTTTTTGCCAGAACCGCAGGGGCAAGGGTCGTTCCTGCCCGGCGTAGCATTTGCGGAGTCGGGGCGGCCTTGATTCTTCGAGGTAATGACATTAATCGCTTGGGTCGTGGTTTGGAGTCGTGGTTGAGCCATTTCTTGTTGATCACCGAGGGTGGCGATCGCGCCAAGGAGACCACGAGCCCAATGGAGTTCGAGCGCGCGAAACATCGCGAGACCTTCTTTCTTATATTCAATAAACGGATCGCGCTGACCGTAAGCGCGCAGGCGCACGCTTTGCTTCAAGTAATCCATCGACTCGAGATGATCAACCCACAGATGATCAACCACTTGTAAAGCGCGGCGGCGCACGAGCGGCAAAAATTCGCCCGCGAATTTTTGCCGCTTCTCCGTTAATTTTTGATCAAAATCAGTTTGTTCTTCGGGATTTAATTTCGCGTTCGCCACCGCATCAGTAATCAGCGCCTCAATCGCCGTGTCGTCGCCAAAAAGAATTTGCCGTCGACGGGCGTAAATGGTCATCCGATGCTGATTAAGCACACTATCGTACTCAAGCAAATAACGCCGCGAATCGAGATTGAGCCCCTCAATCTTGGCCTGCGCGCTCTCGATGGCCCGCGTCACCAACCGATTCTCAATCGCCTCATCTTCGGGGATACCAAAACGCCCCATCATGCTCTTGATGCGCTCGGAAGCAAAAATACGCGCCAAACTATCTTCGAGCGAAATGAAAAATTGCGTGGTACCCGGATCACCCTGCCGACCAGCGCGACCGCGGAGCTGATTATCGATCCGCCGCGCATCATGACGCTCGGTACCGAGAACGAAGAGTCCGCCAAGTTTTTTAATTTCTTCGGCTTCTTCCGGTGTCGCGAGTGGCCCACCGAGCTTAATGTCGACCCCGCGACCGGCCATGTTTGTGGCCACCACCACGCCGCCCTTCTTCCCCGCTTCAGCAATAATCGCGCCTTCTTGCTCATGATTCTTGGCGTTTAAAATCTGATGTGGCACACCGGCCGACTTAAGATGGGCCGAAACCAATTCATTTTTCTCAATCGACACCGTGCCCACGAGTACCGGCTGACCCGTGTCATGAATTTTCTTAATTTCGCGCGCCACAGCCTTCATCTTCCCTGCTTCGGTTTGGAAAATTAGATCATTTTTGTCAACTCTTGCACTTGGCCGATGTGTTGGTACCAAAACCGTATCAATACCATAAACTTTCTGGAATTCTTCTTTAGAAGTGAGCGCCGTTCCCGTCATGCCGGAAAGCTTTTTGTATAATTTGAAATAATTTTGGAAGGTAATGCTGGCGAAAGTTTTACTCTCCTCGCGCACGCGCACGCCTTCTTTCGCTTCCACCGCCTGATGCAAACCCTCACTCCACCGTCGGCCCGGTTGTAAGCGCCCCGTAAATTCATCCACAATAATTACCTCACCACCCTTAACCACATATTCGCGATCGCAGAGATAATGCGCCTTAGCCCGTAGCGCTGTTTCGAGATGGAAGGCGTACTTTACTCCGCCTTCGGTATAAAAGTTATCAATACCCATCAACTTTTCCGCTTTTTCAATGCCCGATTCTTTTACCGCCACCTGACGCGTTTTCTCATCCACTTCGTAATCTACTTCTGGCTCAAGTTGGGCGGCAATTTGAGTAAAAGTGACATATAAACTCTCGCTCTCGGCTACCGGCGCAGAAATAATTAGCGGCGTCCGCGCTTCGTCGATAAGAATTGAGTCAACCTCGTCAACGATCGCAAAATTGTGCTCCAATCTTTGCACCACGCGCTCCTTGGTCTGCGCCAAGTTGTCACGGAGATAATCAAAGCCAAATTCATTATTGGTGCCATAAGTAATATCGGCCGCATAAGCCTCGCGCCGCGAGACGGGTCGCAAAAATTCGTGTACAACCTTAAAGCTACCAGCAGTATCGCGTTCAGAATCTAACTCTCCCGCCTTGCCGTCGGGCAAGTTATGCGCCGGATCATAGAGATAAGATGTTTCGTGATTGATAATACCGAGCGAGAGCCCAAGCGCCTCATACACTTGGCCCATCCACACGCCGTCGCGACGCGAAAGATAATCATTAACGGTAATTACATGCACCCCCTCACCCATAAGCGCGTTTAAATAAACGGGCAAAGTGGCCACCAAAGTTTTGCCTTCACCCGTTTTCATCTCCGCAATATTTCCTTTGTGAAGAATCGCTCCACCGATGAGTTGCACATCGTAGTGGCGCTGACCAAGTGTGCGTCGCGCCGCCTCGCGCACCGCGGCAAAGGCTTCTGGCAAAAGGTCATCGAGCGTGGCACCAGCCGTCAAACGCGCCTTAAAATCAACCGTTTTCCCCTTTAGTTCCTCATTGCTTAATTTCTGAAAACTGGGCTCAAGAACATTAATTTGAGCCACTAATAGGGCATAAGCGCGCGCCGGATCACTCTCACCGCCAAACAGTTTAGTTAAAAAAGACATGCGCTTGATTGTGCCAGAAAAAAAGCGGCCCCGCCAGTGCGGGGCCGCTTTCACAAACTATCGCTTCTTGCGCTTTGAAGTCTTCTTTTTAGAAGCCTTCTTTGCTGTTTTCTTTTTCTTAGCCATTTTGGATTTTAGAAAATTATTTTAAAAAAGATTGATGATAACGATCGACCACTTTCCGTTTGCCATCACCGTCACTCATAATTATCGCGCAAATAAATTTTCTTCACAACAAAAAATCACCCAAAATGTGGATAACTTTATTTTTCTTTTGCGCGAGAAAATTTTAAACAAAAAAAATGCCGAGCGCGTTGCTCGGCAAAAAATTTGTAGACATCGAAAACCGTGGTTACTTGCAAAGAGCCTCACACTCTCTGCATTGACCAAGATCGTTTTTGGTCATTGCGGTTACTTTCTTGCCGCAAAGCCCGCAGTACCCATAAGCCACCCGTTTTTCTTGAAGCATTGCCTCACACAACATCTGCAAAGATGTTGGACCGACAAAAGAAATCATGGTTGTGATGATGATCATGACATCAACCTGCAGGACCGTTGATGGATAATTAAGCTTGAACCCCTTCTGTATTCTTTTCACGGCCTTTAAAAAAGAATCAAACTGAATCTTCTGGAAATCGCTCTGACCAGTCTCAACCTTGGTTTTCTTGCTTCCGGATTTTTTCGCCATTCCTTTTCTCCTTCTAATCAGCGCCCAAACGAGCGCCTAGGCCTCAATTTCAACGATCAAAAACACCAACCTATTTACTACCACAAAACATCAGATTGTGCAAATTATTTGCCGACTGTCGGGGTTCTGAAGCCAATAAGAGCAATGACGATCGTGCCGATGAGGGTGATGAGCAAAATTTTATTAACCTCGAGATTGGGTTGATTGATAATAATATAGGTTGTAGCAAGCCAGATGATGATAAGCGCGAGCGCGGTCCAAGGATATTTCATAAATTTAATTTAACGCAAAAGTTTGCGGATTTCTTCATATTTTTCGGCGTAATTCATCACCAGATCCGCGAGCCGCTCTTTGGCCACCAGCAACCGTTCACTTTCCCTTTCTTTTAACTCAAGAAATTGCTCAAAACTTAGGTGAGACAGGGGGTCAATGGCAGGATCTGGCGGCAAAACGAGCAAGCTATTTTTAATCAATTCTTCGGCCCGATAAATTGGATATTCTTCAAAAAAACGCCGGAACGCCTTGAGCATAACAAAGCGCGGATTGAGTCGCAATGCCACCATATCAACAATGGCAATGGTGCGAAAAAAGGCCGCGGCGGCCCGAGGCAACATCACACTATTACCCGCTCGCCTTGCCACTTGAGAAAACACACTGCTACTACTGCTACTGCTCGATCCCTCAAGGTTGGCGTTATACCATGAGGCCAGAACTTGCTCGAGATCCAGTCGCAAATTATCAACAATAATTTCTTCAATTTTTTCCATTATTTTACCATAACGATTATAAGTCTCTGGTTCTCGATCTTTAAACAATTCCGCCTCGGCGCGGAAAGCACTTTTGGTAAAACTTAAAAAGTGTCGGCTAGAAAAAGTTAAGTCCTCATTGGCAATCCCGTAAATAATATTGAGCAGGGGCAAACGCTCCTCTCCGGCCTCACCCATTAAGCCGAAGTCAAAATAACCAAGCCGGTTGTGCGACAAGAGAAACACATTGGCCGGATGCGGATCGGCGTGGAAGAAACCGTCAATAAGATATTGACGCATTAAGTCGACCACAAAACGATAAGATATTTCCTCAAGATCTAATTCTTCGCGCGTGCGCAAAACCTCGCGATAATTAGGATCACGGTCGAGTTGTCGAATGACCTCATCAATCGAAAAAATGTTTTCCAAAAACTCACTCACCATCACCTCGCGCGTGCACCAAGAAAGGTAGACTTTGGGCACCACATTTTGAGGACAAGCGATTAAAAATTGCTTAAATTTTTCTGCTTGACGCGCTTCTAGGGCAAAATCAAGCTCTTGTCTCGTCCAAACTACAAAATCTCTCACTACTTCTCTAATTTTAAAATCGCGAAAAAAGCTAAACCAACCCAAAATAAAAGCCAAACCTTGAGCCAAAAATAAATCAGTTTCAAACAAACTATCAGTCCCCGGTCGTTTAATCTTAACCGCCACCATTTCGCCACTAAGCAACTGCGCGCGATAAACTTGAGCCAAAGAAGCCGAAGCGACCGGTTCGGGGTCAAAATGTTTAAAAACGGTTTCGGGATCAGCCCCCACCGCTTGCCGAAAAACCAGCCGCAATTCCTCAAACGGCCGCGCTGGCACCCGCGACAAAAGATTTAGCAACTCACTGGCATAGGCCGCGGGTAAAAGATCTAAGCGGAGAGAAAGAATTTGGCCTAATTTTAGAAAAGCGCCGCCCAAATGCTCAAAAAATAAACGCAAACGAATTGGTCCAGCATGCGTTCGATCAAAAACTAAAACAAAAGAAAGCCGCAACAATTGCGCGGCTCGCCGGAAAAAACGATAAAATTGTTGCGGACGAAGCATGTCATTTTGAGCGAAAACCGATGTATGACAAAGCCACGGTTAGGGTCATTAGCATGGCAAAAAAAGCCTCCGGACTGGGCAAACGAGTAGAAACCATCAACACCGAGGCGCAAAGCCAAATAAAGAGGATGGCCACCGAGGTCCAAGTGTAACGCATGCTTAGAGTTTACTCGGTTTTGCGGTTATGCCAAGTCGCGGCTAGCGGAGGGCTAACTCCACACTAAATGTCTTTATGTGAGTGCAGCCGCTAGCCACGACAAAGCACAACTGGGGCTTATTATATCCTAGCCCCACAGACACGCAAACCCCGCCACGAGGGCGGGGCTTACGTAAGACATTTATTTGTTAGCGCCCTAAGCCAAAGGCCTACAAGCACTCACGCTGGCCATCCTAGCAGAACGCACTCCAAAAGTCAAGGTGGGAGGTGGATAACTATCTTTTTACCTCTTCAAACGATAAACCTCGTTTAATCGCCTCAATCGCCTTATCGGCTTCGGTTTTTAAACTTGGATCTAATTCGACTGATTTTTGCATTTCCATAATCGCCTTTTGCTTTTGACCATTAGCCCAATAACTCATAGCGAGCGAGGTGCGAAAAAGGGCGTTGGCCGGTTCTTGTTCAACCTTTTTCTGCCACAACTCAATTAAACGATCATACTGTTTGGTGGCCGCAAAAGCGTTGATAAAACGATCGTCAGCCAAAAAATTAGGGTTATTACTCCCGGCAATTAACTCGGCCAAAAGGTCAGCCTCTTTCGCATAAATCGCCCCCAGCGCATAAGCTTGACGGGCCTCAACAAATCTAGGTTCCAAATCAAAAGCTTCTTTGAAAACCGTCAAAGCTTGATCAAGTTTACCCCAAGCCACATACAAATTACCAAGTTCAAAAATCAAAGTTTGCTTTTTTGGTGACAAACGCTTGGCTTCTAGCAAACTCTTTTCCGCTTCGGCAAATTGGCCAATCCGCGTTAGTAGAGAACCTCGAAACAAATAATACCGTGCCTGATCAGGGTTGGCCGCAATTGTCCGATCAATTTCTCTAATCGCCAAATCGATAAATTTCTGCTTAAGCTCAAGGGGCAAATCTTTGGCCCCAGCGGCCTGCGAAGCGCTGCTAACCACCTGCTCACTCGCTTCCGCATTAACAAAAGTCTCATAGGCAAAAACTTTTTCAAACAAAGCCAGTCGTTGATTGGCGTCTCCAGTACTCAAAGCTTTGATTAGAGTTTGCCCGGCCAAAATTGGCTTGAGATTAAAAGAGTAGAGTAGAAAAATTACTAAAACACCACCAACCACCGGCGCGGCAATTTGAATTGTGGGTGAAAAGTTTTTTCCCACCAGAGCTGGTGCGCCTCTTTGCTCCGTGTTCCGAACATGCAAATACGCCAGTAAAGCAAAAAAGAGCAAGTAACTAATGAGGTTGTCGAAAACAAAAATATTGTGGAAGAAGTAGGCCGCGAGTAGACCGGTAAAAAGTGATTTCTCGGTAACACTAAAGTTGCTTAACCGTCTCCACAAATAGTAGATAGCCGCACCAAATAGCGAGAGATACGCAAGAAGGCCAAGAAGGCCGCCAGAAATTAGCCAGTCAAAAATTACATTGTGCGATCGATCAAACCACTGCTCTTGAGCATACATTTTGGGGTCGTAGTGTTTATTAAACAACAGGCCATAATTCTCCGGCCCCCAACCGAGCAGGGGCCGCTCCTTGAATCCTTGCCAACTCATATTCCAAATGAGAAGTCGGGCATTAGAATCGCTCAAAGAAATATCAACAAAACGATTAAGCACCGGACTTTTCTTAACAAAATCACTATCCCGCCAAGCAAAAAAGAGACCAATAACAATCACGGTTCCGAGCACTAAACCTAAACCGATTTTTTTCAAGTGGCGATTGTCGCGTTCAAAAATGGCAATGAGTAAGCCCGAAAGCAAAACGCCACCAATAAGACCGAGGATAGCTCCGCGCGTGGCTGTTTTGTAAAGTAAAAACAGATCAAGGAAAAGCAAAACCAAGTAACTCCCCCGCAGCCACCATCCGCCTGTCTTGGCGGACTTCAAACTCGGTCGCAAAAGCAAAAATCCAAGTAAGAAAATATGAAAAATTTGATAAACTGCAAAATAAGTAGCATTGCCAAAAGTGGCGTCAACTCTCGTACCACCCTGATTGATGGTTAGGGCACCAGAAAGTTGTCTTAGGGCATAAATCCCAATAATCAGGTTTACGACCAAAGAGGAGTGGCTAAACCACGACCACAATTTTTCGGTCTTTAAAACAGAAATTAAAATTAAAAAATAAACAAAAAGATGGAGATTAGTAATCAAGCCATCCATGCGCTCGAAATTGGACCAAAAACTGCGGTAAGGATTGAGACCAAAAACCGTAGCCAAAATTAAGATGATCAAGGTTACTAAAGTGGCCCAAAAAAGGCCAGACCGCCGTGGACGATAATTCTGATCACGAATCGCTAGCCAGAGCCACAATACCGCCACAATTTCCACAATAATCCGAAACCCAAAATTCTTCCCCGAGATAAACGGAAAGAAAAGGGAGGAGGAGACGAGGAGCGGGAGGGTTGTTAAGAAACACAAACCGGTCAAAACCACCCCCCCTAAAACCTTATTCCAAATCATGATAGCATGCCATTGTGACAAATATCCGCCAAAAAATCTACTCTCTACTCCGCTGGAGCGAGCGATACACCAAAACAGACAATGTTTATCTGGCTAAGGGTGGTGGGTGGCTAACCGCTGGTCAAACTATCTCTTCGGCCCTGGCCCTAATCCTAACCATTGGTTTTGCTAACCTAATTCCGCCACACGATTACGGCATCTATCGCTATGTCGTTTCTTGGATAAATCTTCTAACCGCCGGGACCATCATTGGCCTAAACACCTCCTTGATACAATCTGTCGCTCGTGGCTTAGAGGGTTCTTTCGGAGAAATATTCTTCACCAAATTAAAGTGGAGTGCTCTGGCCAGTTTAGGGTCCCTTATTCTGGCTGTTTACTATTTCATTAATAATGACAGGCTTCTCGGTTGGTCTTTTGTGATTACCGCCACTTGTTTGCCCCTTCTTAAAACTTCTGGTTTATACGCAGCAATTCTTTACGGGAGAAAAGATTTTTCTCTCTCTACAAAAATAAATAGTTTTACTAGAGCCGTTTCGGTATTGGCCATGTTAGGAACTCTTCTGCTAACCGACAACCTAATATTGATTTTATTCGCCTTCTTTCTCCCAGAAACCTTATTACAACTATACTTCACCTTATACATATTAAGAAAAACTCCCCCGAATAATCTTAGTGACCCAAACACAAGAAAATATGGCCTCCATTTAAGTTTGATGGAGGTTTTGAAAGTGATTGCCAGCCAAATCGACAAGCTGTTGGTGTTTCACTATCTTGGGGCTGCAGAGTTGGCTATTTATTATTTTGCACTGGCGGTTCCTGGTCAGGTGAAAAGTGTTTTGCAAAACACAACCTCCCTTGCTTTACCAAAAATGAGCGGGGCAAACAGTGTTGACTTAAAAAATTCTCTGCCACAAAAAATTTGGCGTCTAGAATTAATAATGATCGTAGTTGTTCTGCTTTATATTATAATTGCCCCCACTGCCTATCAGTTTGTTTTTCCCCAATATTTGGAGTCAGTTCTTTTTTCTCAGGTTTTGGCTGTATCCCTTTTATTTTTACCCAGAACTTTTCTCTCCACCGCCATGGTTGCCAAAGGCAAGCACCGCGAACTTTACGGGCTACGCATCACAAGTCCTATCGCGAGAATTTTTATCATATTCATATCTCTGCGGTGGTTTGGACTGTGGGGACTAATAACAGGACGACTGGTGGCTGATTTTTTTCAATTAATGATTTACCAATTTTATTTTAAACGAGCGTTCAGAGAGACAACTCCTCTCGATTAAACAGTCCTTGTTTTGGTAAAACATTAAATATTCTCCAAATTACAAGTCCGGTACTTAACACCAGATGTGAAATATACACCCAAAAAGACCACACCGGTAACCACACCGACAGGATAACCAAAACAACATAAAAAACCCACAAGTAATCATAAATCGAAAACACCAAACAATTGACAGTTCTACTCCATGGAGCGCTAAGGGACATGTGTTGATTTGGCTTTTGCCAATCTCTAATTTGATCGAGGTGATTTTCAAGTTTGATCTTGAAACCAATGTGGTGGCGCAATTTTCCAAACGACTTGTAAAACAAAACCAAAATGGAAAAAAATATCCCCAGCAACAACAGGGCCGATTCTCCAGTCATAAAAGAGAAAAAGTGAGCCACCGGAATAAACAACGCCAAAGGATAGAAAAAATGATAAGCTTGATCAAAATAAATTCCTCTTTGGGTAAAGTGGTTGTGGGCTCTGGCCAGCTCACCGTCAACCTTATCCAAAACAGCACTAAAAAAAAGTAACACCAGTTGAAACAACACCGCCACCACTGGCGCAATATTGCTAACAGCAACCACGCCGCTAAACAACAAAACAATCAAAACCAAAGAAAGGTTTACAGCTGAAACGTGGTTTGGCAATAAGCTGGGCCAGCAACGAAACAAAAACCAGGACAGGACAATAGAAATTCTTCGCTCCCAACGATAAACAACCCCGCTTGTCCCAATCTTGTTTTCCTTACTAGCCCAACCCCTATCTTTAAATTCTTTAAATTTCATATCCCAAAACAATTGACATTACCCTATCAGCTTTGGCTTCAAAATTAAAACACTTAGTGGCTCGTTCACAAGCAGACTGTCCCATTGCTCGACGCTTGTCAACCCGATCGGCTAAAAAACAAATCTTTTCTAAATATGTTTGACGGTCACCCCGGGGAATCACAAAACCCGTGAGTTCATTAATCACCGCCCGGTTGATACCACCAACCTCAAAAGCAATGACTGGTAAACAGTGTGACATGGCCTCAAGAACAACGTTGGGGAATCCTTCGCTTAGCGAAGCTAACAAAAAAACATCGGCCTCTAAGTAACGCTGCATGAGCTCTAAACCCAGCAAAAGACCGGGTAACTCCACCCGATGAGACAACTCAAATGTGGCCGTAAGATCGAGCAGAGCTTGACGCCGTGCGCCGTCGCCAACTAAAACCAAACGCCAATCCAATTTGGGGTATAAAAAAGCAACCTCGCGAAACATTTTAATTAGTTCAGCTTGACCCTTGTTGTCATTTTGCATTGACCCAACATGCAAAAAAACTATCGGGCCACCCCCATCTTTAGTAGCCACCAAATTATCACAATCCGACTTGATTTCAACACCGTTTTCAACAACTTCAATTTTTCGACAATGATGTTTTTGGTACACACACAAACTTTCCTGAACTTCCTTGGAAACAGCGATCACTGCGTCCGTCTTAAAATTAAGTAGCCAGTCGAGAAGCTTAAACTTCCAACTTTTACGATCAGCCATGCCAGACTCTCTGATTACCACTCGTAAATTTGGTCGTAACCATTTGACCACTCTTGCTACCACCGTCGACCAATCAAGAGTAGCATAAATGTGGGTGATTTGTTGTTCGTCGATAAAAAGCAACAACCTTTTGTACTCCCGCCAGTCTGTTAAGCCAGAAAAACCAAACTCGTGCAAAGTTTTTAAAATTACACCAACCCCACAACCAACAAAATATTTGGCTTGTTTCTCAAACACCAATTCGGCACCACCAATACCAAAACGATTAATCAAAAACAAAACCTTACTCATGTTTTACTAATTCACCCCAAAATTCCCCCCAATTAACTTGATAAGACTTAATCTTCCAGTTGGCCCTAGCTGTTTCGTAAAAAATATCTTCCAAGGTAAATTCAATCTCATGAGTCTCATCTAGTTTGTACTCATATCCATTATCGCGCTTGTAAACCGCCGTCCAGTCGCGGGTAACCATCGGTACCCGAAGCAATAATTTTGGGCTTAGGTTTTTAATTTTTTTGAGTAAAGCTTCTCTGCCTTTTATGTGCTCCAAAACATTGGACAACACCACACAATCGAATCTCTTATCAAAATTATGTTTAGTGGCATCGCCAATCAAAAACTTTAGGTTGGATCGTTGGTAATGGGCTCGAGCATACTCAATATTAAAATTTGAAATGTCAATGCCTATTACCTCACGCGCCTTGTCAGCCAAATCATAAGCCAAGTAACCAATACCACAACCCAAATCGAGTACTCGATTTGTTTTATCGATTCGGTCCAAAAAATATTGGTGATAGTTAGTAATTCTGTGTTTTGGGTTAAGGCCCCCCTCCAAAACGCTCGCCAGTTCAGTTATCTTGTGATAGCAATAGTTGTGAAGCCTAATAAACCAGCCCAAAAACCACTTGGTAGAAGCTGGGGAATAAAAAATTATATAACGAAAAAGCTTTTTCATGATCGACTTAAAACCTGACCAACAATATTACGCTTTTTAAACTCTTTAAACAATAATTCAAGTAAAGCAAAAGTCCTCTCCACGTCAACTTGAGTTTTAACCCACGGACTACAGTCGACGGCCAACTCACTTGAGTGGATCATAAATTGGACGTAGGGCAAACGATAAAAAACCGCTGCTTCGTAGACGGCCAACAAATCATTCAAGCTGGTATCAGGAAAAATCCGAAACCAACGAAAACGACGAAAAATGCGTCGTAAACCCCTTTCGAATAAACCACCAACAGGCAAAACGGTCATCGGTACCTCAATTATGCCATTTATTTTATAAGGATGAATTGGCGCTCGACAAAAATTAGGCCCACCCTTACCACCTGGGTCACCCTTACTATCACGCCATGATATCCCCGGGGTTACGGACGAATCAACTCGATAACCAAAATCGCATAAAATTTTTGCCAACTCATGGCTAAAACCCCAGCGTCCGGCCCGAAAACTAGCTGGTTGATGACCAAATTGTTGAATTATAAGATCGGTTAAGCTTCGCAATTTAGCTCGTAATTCACCTTCTGATAGCTCTGAAGGAAAGCGGTGGTGTATTCTTTCCCACTCTACACCTTGTGGGTAAGGCAGAGTTGACCAGGGATGAAGGTGGGTGCCAATTTCGGCCAAACCGGTAGCCTCAAACTCACGAAGTGTTTTTACAGCATCAACATCTTGAGCAACCTCATAAGTAATCAGATAAGTAACTGGAAAATCGTAGCGAGAACAAAGTTCTTGAAATCTGGGTAGGGCGCGCAAATTATTTAAAGCTAAACCAGAGGGTCTTAGCCATTGATTGTCGGCCTCGGTATCAACACTTATAATAAATTTCATAATCTAATAAAACGTCTTAGTTTAAACCAAAGACGCAAACCCAATGAGTAGACTTTATAATAGTAATAATTTTTAAGCCGTTCACCGCCAAACGCCTCTTTAAACTCAGCCAGAGAACGCAGATGTAAATTTCTTGAGTCAGGAGAAATGCCACCCAAATCAAATAATCGATGACCTGTGCTTTTGGTTTGTTTAATCGCCTCCCAGACAATAATCCGGTTGGCTTGGCCAATCAGTTCTCGAGAGGTCTCCCCCGTCGAACGCCCAGAAGCTAATGCCCAGGCCCGACAATAAATACCGTCCGTCACAAACAAACCCATTGCTAATAACTGATCACGACGATAGGCGGTCAACAAAAAACTACTTTGATTGCTGGGCCAGTGGTCAAAAGATAGGCGCCTATCACGGCGAAACAAGCGATACAGCTTACTGGCAGCAATAAAATCACAGTTTAGTTTAGTCGTTATACCACCCTTTTCTCCTTTACGAATTTGCTCCCTAATAAATTTGGGCCGCAGATTATTCCAAATGGTATTTAACGGGGCTGTTAAGTCAATAATTGAGGTTAATCCTTCTCTTTTAATAAACCCGGCTAATGAAACATCGTGATAAGAAAAAAAGTTAGCCATCGCTACCCCAGACACCTCTCTGGGTTTAGTAAACCAAAACCAACACTTTTTGTGTCGACAATAGTGTGTGCCTGGGGATGATTCGAGTTTTATCATTTTACTGCTTTTACCAAAATTAAATGACCAAGATTTCGTAATCCCGGTATTCGTTCTACTAAACGAGAAATTACTCCGCCACAAAGCTTGTTCAAACCCAAGCGTGATTCAAATGGCAGGGTGATATCTATAGGTTTGAGTTTTTCAATTTTCAGTTGCCGACTAAACTCCTCTATAATTTCAGCTTGAGTAAAATAATGGTAAAAAATACCAGAGTGGTGTTTACCTTCTTGTGGCCCACCGCTCAAACGACGTCGCAAATCAAAATAATAAGCAGTGAGAACCAACCAGCCTCCGGTAATCAATGTCTTACTCACATTGCCAAGAAACTCTTGCCTAAGTTTAGCGGTGGGCAAGTGCTCAAAAACCTGGGCTGACACCGCCACATTAAAAAAATTAGCCCTAGTTTTTAAGTGTGCCACATCAGCGACAACAAGACCAATGTTTATTCTCCCCTTCAATTTGGCTGACAGAATTCTCAAGGACTCAACCGAAAAATCAACTGCCACCAAAACCTTAGCGTCAGTCAAGTGGCTTGTGATCCGACCGGTGCCGCAACCATATTCAACACAACGCTTGCCACGAAGGTTGCCAACGTTATTTAGGGTGGATGGGATTTCTTTGTCGTACCGAGAGAACAACTTAGAATCATAACTACCCGCGAAGTTATCGCGGGCAACTTTTTCCGTCAACACCAATTCATTAAGCGGTGGCTGGGAACGTAACAAATTTAATATTCCACTTTTAATTTCATAGTCATGGCCTAATGGACACAACAAGCAACCATCAGTTATTACCTCATCGCTCCCACAATCAACGAACTTGACAGCAAGTGGCAAGCCATCAATTTGACAAACGAGTGAGGCAATTGCTTGTTTAGAGAATCCCAATAAATTGTTCATAAAATTTTTCCGGTAAATGATCGCGTTTTACAATATCTAAACTGGCCCGACCCATAGCCAACAACTTACTCCGGTCACCAAGTAAGGCGTCTA
>ERZ1292632.2425-Hain-H43-01um-R2-2425-length-15595-cov-8_pt1 | contig 15595 bp, 17 predicted proteins | sample MGYA00564407_ERZ1292632 | MGnify/ENA primary metagenome ERZ1292632 (study PRJEB36523, sample SAMEA6512637) | groundwater metagenome | collected 2019-01-08 | study: AquaDiva: Metagenomics assemblies of 32 groundwater samples | reverse complement strand
TTCCATCTGTGTTATTGGAATCAGAAAAGGTCCATTCCCCTTCTGATACCGCAAGACCCGACTCTGAAGCAACGACGATCGCATCAAAATCTCTAGCTCGAATAGAGCGCGTTGCCTCGATACCTTCTGTCGCATACTGAGTCGCAAAAGATTGTTCTTGCCCTAAACGATCAGCCTCTAAACTATATGCAAGAATTTGTACGACACCAAAAGAAAAAACACTCAAAAGCGCACCAGCAAAAAGAAGTTCAATAAGGGAAAATCCACGCGCTGTAACCGGAAAATGTTGCATATCTATAATTGTCTTTCAAAAGTTCCTTCACTGTTTATGGTAGCGCTTTCTGATCCAAAGTCATCAGAGATTGTTATGGTTGGAGTCGTTCTTGGACGACCGGTAACTCTGTCAAAAACCACCTCCCCTAAACCAGTCACCGTAATTCTTCCGCGAATATCATACACTTCATTCCCGAGAGCCTCAGGGCCCGAATACCCATCTCCCTGAAAAAGGATAATCTTCTGGTCCACTACCGTCACGCCCCACACTGATCCATTTTTCCCAGCCATACTATAGAGTCGTGCTTTTTCAAGACTTCCTCGAATCTCATCCTGCGTGATACTCCGTTCTTGTGTGAAAAAGAATGTCCCAGAAAATGGCGAAGCAAAAAGAGCCACGAGAAAAACCAGAGCTACCATCAGCATCACTTCAATAAGTGTAAATCCCGAATACTTTCGGGGGGGAAACATAAACTTCATACAACAAAAACGACTAACGTCGGATTGCATCCGTCAGCGAATAGATAGGTGTCAGAATAGCAAGCGCTAAAAAGGCTACGATAAGACCGATAATCAAAAGGAGTATCGGCTCAAGAAGCACCGTAGCATTTTTTATTTTGCGATCAATCTCTGTAGTAAAAAATTCTTCCAAATACAAAAATGTTTCGCTAAGCTTTCCTGTCTTTTCACCAGCGGCAATCATTTTCGGAGCCATAGATGGAAAGAGGCGCGAAGGATTCTTTGAAAGTTCTTCTCCTAAAGATCGCCCCTCCGCAACACTTTCTGCTAAACGATGAATATGCTTTGCAAAAGCACGATTGCGCGTCACCTTCGCTTCAATATTCAAAGCGTCCAAGATAGGAAGTCCACTTCCGAGCATAATTCCCATATCACGAGAAAAACTTGCCAAGCCAATATCTCGCGTCAGACCCCCTGCGACCGGAAGTACATAAAGGGCGCGGTGCCAATACGGTTTTAGTACTGGAATGGCTGCCACAAAACGAAGGAGAAGCATGAAAACAAAAATACCTCCAAAAAACCAGAATCCATAATCATTAAGAAATCCAGCGATAGCTAAAAGAATTCTTGTTGCCAAAGGAAGTGTTACCTGGAAAGCATCAAACAGACGAATAAGTTTCGGTAAAATAAAAATGCTGATAGCTGCGCCAAGTACAAAAGCACAGCCAAGCACAATGCTTGGATACAATAAAATAGCTTGCACTTTTTTTCGAAGCGCATACGCGCTATCCATCTCCTTAGAAAGAAACACGAGATTGTCATTCAACCTCCCAGTCGTCTCTCCGATTTCCACAAGGTTCACATAGAGACTGTCAAAAATCTTCGGGAGGCGCTTTAAAGCAAGAGAAAGAGGCTGGCCGTTCTCTACCTGAGAGAGAAGTGCTTGGATCATCTTTTTTAACGTCTTAGTTTCTGCTTTTTCTTCCAACGACTGTAACGCTTCACGAATCGGCACTCCCCCACGCAATAAAACTGCGAGTTCTCGTGTAAACAACATCTTCTGAAGCATGCTTATTGATACCTGCATATTCTTTTTTTATTCGACATTATTCTGTCGTCGCACGGAGCACTTCATCTATCGTTGTGAGACCTTGTTGAACATTAATCAAACCACTTTCAAACATCGTGCGCATGCCAGAGACAATAGCGAGTTCCTCAATAACACTCGCGTTCTCTTGACGAACAATTGCCTCACGGATAGCATCGTCTACTATGAGCGCCTCAAAAATTCCAACGCGACCTTCATATCCAGTACCATGACAAGCTGGACATCCCTTACCACGGTAGAGACGAATCTTTCTTCCAGGCGTAACTTCTCCAAAAACCTTTTCAAACATTTCCTTTCCGATACGCTTCGCAACTTCCTCGCTCACTGTTTCCTCGCTCACTCGACAATTCATATGAATCTTGCGCATAAGACGTTGCGCTACGATAATATTGATCGTTGAGGCAATGAGAAACGGTTCAATTTTCATATCAATAAGACGAGGGATCGTCGTAGCTGCATTATTCGTATGAAGCGTGGAAAGCACAATATGCCCAGTCATAGCCAAATTGACGGCAATATCAGCCGTCTCATCATCACGAATTTCTCCAACTAAAATAACATTTGGATCCTGACGCAAGATACTCCGTAGACCGGTTGAAAAATTGAGATTTACCGCCGGATTGACTTGGATCTGACTAATACCTTCGATGTCGTATTCTACCGGATCCTCAATTGTCACAATGTTCACATCTCGCCTATTGAGCAGTTTCAGTATCGCGTACAGTGTCGTTGTTTTCCCGCAACCAGTTGGTCCTGTTACCAGTACCATTCCGTAGGGTTTCTTGTAGGCCTCTTCAAGCTTTGCAAGCACATCAGGCTGCATACCAAGGTTTGTAAGAGAGAACTGTCGAGATCGCTCAGAAAGAAGACGGAGCACTACCTTTTCTCCTTCTGTGGTTGGAATAACAGAAATACGCACATCTACCCGAGTATTCCCCTCGAGTATAAACTCTATCTTTCCATCGAGTGGTGTTTGATGCTCGTCCGTCGGAAGTTTTGCTAATACTTTAATACGGGCAATGATCTGTGGATGAAGGGTTGGCGGAAGTTTTACGATGTCATTTAAAATACCGTCGATTCGAAAGCGCACCAACATATCTTTCTCTCGGGGTTCAATATGAATATCAGACGCGCGATTCTGATAGGCATATGAAACAAGCGTATCAACGATGCGAATAATAGGCGGGTCAGTTTCTTTGCCGTTTGACTGAGCCGCCTCGAGATCTCCGGAGATGAGCTCATCAAAAGCCTGGATTGCATTTTTGTTATAACGAGAAAGAGCGTTCTGTACATCACGAGGCGTTGCATAACACACCTTTACCGCCAAGCCTGTTTTCTTTTCAAGAAAATCAGGGAGTTCCCGCTCCTCTGGATGCGTTGTAGCAATGCGCAAACCATTTTCGTCCAAAGCAAATGCTACTGTGCAATGCTTTTTAGACACTACTTCAGGAATAATTTGCAATACTTCTTCGGGAATATCCTGAGCTTCCAAAACAACAAAAGGAACGTTGAGCGCATCTGCAATAATCTTTCCAAGATCTTCCTCGGAAATAAAATTAAACCACAAGAGTGCCTGAGAGAAAGTTCCTCCCTCATTCTTTACCCTCTCTGCAGCCAAAAGAAGCTCTTTTTCTTCAACGAGCCCAGTATCAATAAGAAGGTCGTGGAGCGCTTGTTGCGTAAGAACATCTTTCATAGCACTCAAAGCCCAAGATGAGCTTTCACCTTACTCACTACATCTTGGATAGATACATTAGATTTTACCAAATACTCGGCAGCGCCTAAAGCCATGATTCGCTTTACATCTTCTTCTTGACTGAGATTAGAAAGAATAATGACTTTAATATCTTTAAGATCTGGATCCGCTTTGAAATCAGCTAGAATGCCAAACCCGTCTTTCCCAGGCAAAATAAGGTCCAACAGCATGAGTCCGGGTTTTTCTTTTTTCGCCTGTGCAAGAGCGTCATTCCCATTACTCACGACGATCGCCGAAATATTCTCTTTCTCAAGTTTCGTACGATACACTTTTGAATAAAACGGATCGTCTTCAACGACCAAGACATATGGATTGGTCACCATAAAGGTATATAAAAAAGTTTTTAAGAGAAACCGACGCCACTTCTAAGAGTCAGTAGGATGAAACGGAAAAAGAATGGAAAAAGTAGATCCTTTATTTTCTTGACTCTGGAAAGAAATACGTGCATTCGCTTCTTCTAGGTAGGATTTTACCACAGAAAGACCGAGCCCACTACCATCTGTTTGTTTCAAAACAGCATTCGAAGCACGGAAAAACTTCGAAAATATTTTTGATTGATCTTCTTTAGGAATTCCAATGCCTGTATCGGCAATAGTCACCGAAACAGCCTTCTCGTCTTGGCTTACGGTGATATCAATACGGCCACCTTTCTTGTTATATTTGATACCATTGGACAAAAGATTCCCGAATGCCTCATGAAGATGCTTTGGTGGAGCCATAATACCCGAGATAGGCTTGTTTTTGACTACCAAATTGATCTGTATGGAGTTTTTCTGTGCTTCTGGTGTCATTACCTGGATAGCAGACTGAAGAACTACTACAAGATCTACCGATTCCTTCTTCTCAATCCCATGATTTTGATCAATACGGGAAACATTCAAGAGATCGTTCGCAAGCGCGATCATACGTTCACTGTTGTCATACACTTGTTGTACCGCCTCTTTAGCTTCCTTTGGAAGCTTTCCGAAATCGCCGTTTAAAAGAAGTTCCATACTCCAACGCATACTCCCAAGCGGGGTGCGGAGCTGATGAGCTGCCACCGACAAAAAGCTATCCTTTATCTGATCCAGTTCGTGCTTCTTCGTAATGTCCTGCAAAACAGTAATAGTTCCGATAACCTCCTTATTCGGGTCTCGGATAATAGAACACGTACCAGAGACAGGAATCTGTTTTTTCTTTTGCACTAAGAAGCTTTGCAGAGGGAAAGAAATGTGATGAGCCTTCTTGAGAGTGCTCGCGACAAGCGAAAGAGGGATTTGTTCCCCTTTTACACTCTGAACAAAAGAAAAAACTTTGTCAGCATCTTTTTTCTCAACATCAACAAAAAGCTTTCCAACCATTCGTTCAGCAGCTTCATTCATAAAGATAATCTTTCCCTCAATATTGGTAGCGAAAACACCTTCTCCAATAGATTTGAGAAATCGCAAGATAGCCTCTGACTTTTCTTTCTCCTCGATTATTTTTTCATTTACTTCATGCAGCATCTGAAGCATCTCATTAATCTTTTTGGCCAGTCGAGAAAATTCATCATTCCCCGAAAGAGATACTCGGCCATTTTCTTTCCTGTCCAGACTCACCTTATCTACCTCTGTACTCAAACGGATAATGCGCCGAATAACCAAAATTTCCAACAGAGAGATGACTACAAAAATAAACAATACACTCAAAAACAACATGACATACGAGAAGAGTTTTAGACTATTCTGGCCTCTCATAAAAATCTCGCGAGGAAATTCCACCCGAAGAATTCCGGCAGGCGAGTTATCCAAAGTACTCACAAGCGTATACCCTACTGCAGAACTCGCATTCTCTTCAAGTGTAGGAACGAAAGCAGTACTATTATCTGTCATAACGGAAAGCGCCTGAGCCTCATCTTTCTTCTCACGTATCTCCTCGTAAGGCGTATAGAAAACCTGCAAGTGCGTAACATTCGAAAGATGCTCAATCAAACTCTCTCCAATAAAGTACGCAAAAATAATAGTTCCCGCAGGAGTTTCACCCCCATCACTCGAAGTAATGGCCCGTGCCGCTAACACGAGTTGCCCCTCTGGAACAGTAATGACTCCATGTTGCTCGCTCGCTGAATCAGCATGCGTAAGAAGTTCTGGATGGGAGACAAGATACTCTTCTAACCCCTTTGGAAAATCCCGATCTTCACCAGAAGCATCAATATATTTTTTAAAAACTACTTGCTTCTCGTTATCTACTACCATCAAGATATTGATACTCAAAATCTCTAGGCCTTCATTCTGTGTATTTGAATCGATCCACTCTTGATTGCGATCTTGAACAAAAACAAATGTATCATCCCACTGCCCCCAGTCAGATATCTTCACACCGAGTTCGTCAATCTTTGCCTGAAGAGCATCATTTACACGCAACAGATTTTGTTCTGTTTCTTTCTTCTCTAAAGCCAAAAAATCATTTATCAAAAGGTGAGAAAGAACATTATAGACAACAAAAAAAAGAACAATCAAAATTCCTCCGACATAGAGAAATACCTTAGAACGTAGACCCATATTGATGAGAAAAAGAATTCCTTCTTTTAAAAGAATGATTATTCAAAAAATGTTTGAATAGGTAAGCCCTCTCTCGATTATTTTCCGAAGATCACTGTCAGAGGCGCAACCGTTGTCTCTTTGTTCGTCGTAATAGCCGGCTTTGTGGTAATCGTAGGATATTTCTCAGAAAGCACTTCACTCAATGCCGTAGCTTCTTTCTCGCTCTTGGTATCAAAATACACTACCGCTCCTGTGAAATTTCCCAAAGTATTCCCAGGCGTTACCTTAGTAAAGCCTTTTCCTTTCAAAAAGTCAGCTGCTACTCCGGCTGTTCCCTTGGTAGCGCCTCCATTTAAAACACTAATCGTAGCACTCTTAGCTGAAACAAGGCCTTCGTCCGAAGATGTTTCCTCTGCTTTTGGAGCTTCAGCTGGCTTTGTCTCTTCAGCTGACTTTGTCTCTTCTGGTTCAATTTCCAAAGAAAGAATAGAGGGTTCTTCTTTTTCTTGTTGTTGTTTTTGCCAAAAAGCATATGCACCCCACCCTAAGAGCCCAAGCGAAGCCAAAACAAAAACGATCATTCCCAAGAAAAGTACTATTCCAAGAATCGTCTCCTTAGATTTTGATTTCTTAGAAGAAACTTTTTCTCCAGCAACAGGCTCTTCTGTGTTCTCTTTTTGTGTTTCCATAGAAAGTTTTGTTTAGCGTCTCTTTAGTCGTGAAATTTTTTCCAAGCCACCCCAAGAAGAGCAACGAGAGCAATTCCCAGGATAATAACCCTCAAAATATCGTTCATGTCTGACCAATAACTAATCGATCCTACAATCAGGGCAATCACTCCGCCAAAGGAAAGGCCGAGAGATACCGCTTCTGAACCAACCAAGAAAACACTTCCTAAAAGAAGAAGAAATCCTGCAACGACAAATACAATAAAGACGTTCCGATTATAGACTTCGTTTGCCTTTTCAAATGCCTTACTACAGGTAAAAGTAACATCACAGTATGCCTGTTTCTCGGGCACGGACATTTTATCAACTGGAACCCCCATATTTATATTCTCGTTCCACTGCCCGCCTACTTCTACACAAGCTGTTTCGTTCTCGATTGCTCTATTCACTTGTTTTTCTTCGCAAAAATTCTGATATTCTGGACGTTCATAGAGAGCTTGGACCAAATATGCCAAGAAAAGATTGATCACAATAGCGATACCGATAACCAGCACCCATTTGATGACCGCTGATTTTTTATTTGTCTTTTTTTCTTCTGCTGGTTGTGTTTCCATAAATGAAATAAATAATATTTCTCGCTTGCATTATACCATACCCGGTAGTAGAAGTTCGAAAGGAAATATACAAACCTTACTCTATCTGGATAATACAAAACAAACAGGCTGGATCATCCCACCTCTCTTCTTTTAAAATGTTCGAACTTTCACTACCGGGCATATTAAAAAAGAGTTCCGATGGGAACTCTTTTTTTAAAACATTCTTCTCTAACGAATCGCTTTCGCTACTGCCTTTACAACACCTTTTTCAAAGGTGTTGGGAATAATATAATCGCGCGTTGGCTTCTTTACGAGTGCTGCAAGATTCTTTGATGCACGAAGGAGCATGTCTTCCGTAATCTGCTGTACTCCATTATCCAGTGCTCCACGAAAAATACCAGGAAAGCCCAATGAATTATTGATTTGATTGGGATAATCAGAGCGTCCAGTAGCCACTACCAAGGCGCCAGCCTTCCTGGCAACCTCCGGCATGATTTCAGGAACCGGATTAGAGAGAGCAAAGATAATCGGGTCTCGATTCATTTTCTGAATATGCTTCGCTGTTACGGTATTGCCCTTAGATACACCAATGAGTACATCCGCACCAATCAAAGCATCTTCCAGGGAGCCTACGCGGTCTTCTTTATTCGTAAGAAGCGCAATATGATCCTTGAAGGGATTCATATCGGTCCGACTCTTATGTACGATACCGCGACTATCCACCATTATAAGGTTTCCTATTCCAAATTTCAGCAACAAATTGGTAATAGCGTTCCCAGCAGCACCAGCACCCGACACCACAACGGTACTCTTTTTTGGATTCTTCTCTGCAACACGTAGAGCATTGATAAGTCCTGCGAGCACTACCATAGCCGTTCCGTGCTGATCATCATGAAGCACAGGGATATCCAACTCTTCTTGAAGGCGACGTTCTATTTCAAAACAGCGAGGAGCAGCAATATCTTCTAGGTTAATTCCTCCAAAAACAGGGGCAATATTCTTTATCGTCTCTATAATACTCTCCGTATCCTGAGTGGCGAGCACTATCGGAAAAGCATCAATACCAGAAAGTGCCTTAAAAAGCATGGCTTTCCCCTCCATGACCGGAAGAGCTCCTTCGGGACCAATGTTTCCCAAGCCAAGAACTGCCGATCCATCGGAAATCACGGCTACCGTATTCCCCTTCATCGTGTACTCTTTTATTTTCTTCGGATTCTTGGCCAAATACGTCGATACAGCTCCTACTCCAGGAGTGTAATAGATGGAGAGATCAGCTTTACTGCGTACACTTGCCTTAGATTCTATCCCAATCTTTCCACGAAGCTTCTTATGTACTGCAAGAGACCTTTCCCCAAATGAATGGCTATTCGATTTCTTTTTCGCAACTTTCTTCATACGATAGAGTTCTTTAGTGTTTCTTTGCTTTCTTATCTTCTGCCTCTTTGTCTAACTTCAACCAACGTACTGCAAAATACACAATAACAGCAATAACAAGAAAATCGATAATAACACTTACAAAATCTCCCCAGAGAATATCGCTCCCTAAGAGAGAAACTTTCGCTGTTTTTAAGCCCTCGGCCTTCCCTAGGATAATTCCCAAGAGAGGATTCACGATATCAGTAACAAGAGCGGTAACGACTTTTGAGACGGCACCGCCGAGAATAAAACCAATAGCAAGACTAAAAATCCCCTGTTTCTGAACAAATTCCAAAAAACCCTTGATATGCGCTCTCATAAGAAACAAAATAAGCAATTTACCCTTTGCTCAGATAGTATATCACGGCACCCTATACTCCCATGGGAACCTCTATGGCTAATATCCGGGAAGGAATCTTACTCTGTAAAGAGACGCTTTCTGTATCCCATACACCCAAAGCATCCCGAGAGGCGAGTATCTTTCCCTCTACTTCGATCTCTCCCTCCAAAAGAAAGAAGTAAACTCCATTCCCCTTCTTTTGGAGTGTATAGACTACTTCTTGCGAAGCGTCGATATCTGCCAGAAAAAGGTAGGCGTCTTGATGAATACCAAGAGCCTCGGTTCCCATTGGACCAACAATAGGTTGAAAGCGATTCCGCTCTTCTGAGACAGCAATGACTCGCTGATCGTAACGAGGAGCAACGTTCTTTGTGTTCGGAAAAATCCAAATTTGCAAAAGCTCAATAGCATCAGTCTTGGAAGCATTGAATTCTGAATGCTCCACTCCTGTTCCAGCACTCATCACCTGGACTTCTCCTGTTGTGATAACCGAACTGTTTCCCATGCTATCCTGATGCGCCAATGATCCGGATAAGGGAATAGTAATAATTTCCATATCACTGTGCGAATGCGCACCAAATCCAGCACCCGGATCAATGACGTCGTTATTTAACACTCGCAGAGCGCCGAACTGGAGCCTTTCTGGATCAAAGTACGAAGCAAAGCTAAAGCTGTACCGCGCATGAAGCCAGCCATGCTCGCCCACACCTCTTTCTTTGGATGGATGAAATATTGTTTGCATATAATATGTGATATGATGACAAAGATCTCTTGTAGTATATGTCTTTACATACTATTATACAAGTACATACAGATTAGTAAGTAAAAGAATATGATGAAAAGTAAAAAGAAAGCCGTAAACCCGTATCCGATCGAAAGAGTTCTAAAAATGATCGTTGGGAAATGGAAGACTATTATCCTTTGGCACCTTGGAACAGGAAAGAAGCGTTACGGAGAACTAAAGCGTCTTATCCCCAATACAAGCGAAAAAATGCTCATCCAATCGCTCCGCGCTCTTGAGAAAGATGGATTGGTAGCCAGAAAAGTGTACCCTGTTATTCCGCCACGTGTAGAGTACTCCCTCACCAGAAAAAGTAAGAGTCTCACCAAAATTCTCTGCTCCCTCGATCAATGGGGAAAGAAGAATGCATAGACAAAAACCCGGGCCTCAGGCCCGGGTTTTTATTTTGGCGGAGATACGCAGGAGAGATTGAACTGCTCGCCTTCGTTGCTCAGGCTGCGCTCTAAGAACCCACGGTTCTCAGCGCTCGAAGACTCGCTGCTCTCCTCTAACGGAAAACTCTCGTTTTCCGACCCTTTCCCGTTCGAATCTCTTCATCACAAAAACAAAAACCCGGGCCTGAGGCTCGGGTTTTCATTTTGGCGGAGATGGAGAGATTCGAACTCTCGAGGGCTTGCACCCTACTCGCTTTCCAAGCGAGCGCACTCGACCACTATGCGACATCTCCTTTCTAAGGACTCTTTCGAATCCTGAAAAATCTCTCGCCTGAGAAAAACGTCCTGTAGTCTACAAGGCTTATCAGGCGAAAAGCTAGGTTAGCGTACTTCACGAATCCCGACAAGCTTCATGGTTTCGTTTTCCGGAGTACGCCCAAGAAACACCACCACACGATCTCCTGCGTCGAGCTTGCCGTCTTCTTTGGCAGAGCGCATTAAACGATCCATCATAGTGTCGTAATTTGTATCTTGTTCAAAAAGATAGGCATCCATACCCCATACAAGACCCATTTGCTGCCATGTTGCCCGCTCACTCGTGGCAATAAGCAGCCTGGATTCTGGACGAAAATGCGAAAGAAGTCGCGCAGTAAACCCGCTGACCGAGAGAATAAGAATCGCTTTCGCATTAAAGCTTTTTGCAAGTTCGTAGACGCTCCGAATCATCACCGCATAGTCATTACGGAAATTCAGATCAAGCGCCTTGTACAAATCATCAAATGGAGAGGCTTCTGTCTTTTGAATAATCTCCGTCATCATAGCGACCGCTTCTACTGGATACTTTCCCATAGCGGACTCTTCGGAGAGCATCACTGCATCAGCATGATCAATAACCGCATTGGATACATCACTTACTTCTGCTCTGGTTGGCCGAGGATTTTCCGTCATGCTCTTCATCATTTGTGTTGCCACGATAACTGGTTTGGCAGCTCGTAAACTTTCCGCAATGATTTGCTTTTGCAAAATGACGACCTCGCTTTCTGGCATTTCAATACCCAAATCTCCTCGAGCCACCATGACTGCATCTGTTTCTTCGATAATAGAAATAAGATTTTTAACCGCTTCTTTGCGTTCAATTTTGGAAACAAGTTGCGGGAAAGGGCCAGCTTCACCAATCATTTCTTTCATCTCCTTGCGAACACTCTTCACATCTTCCGCTGACCCAACAAAAGAAAGTCCAACATAATCCACTCCCTCCTCAAGGACAAACTTCAAATCCTTTTTGTCTTTTTCTGAAAGAATGGAGAGCTTGAGTTCTGAGTCAGGCAAAATAACCCCTTTTCGATTTTTGATGATTCCGGGATTTTTCGCGGCAGCTACAACATGATTCTCTCCTTCTTCAATAACAGTCAGTTCAACAGTACCGTCTTCAATGAGAATACTGTGACCAACTTTTACTCCATCAATAATGCCCTCCATATCGAGGAGAATAGCTTTCTCTTCATCTTTTGGACGCAGATCAGCATAAGCAATATCACCCACCCATATCGCGTCATCTTTTTCTACCGTAAATTCCTTCTCTACCCCTGTACGGATACGAGGACCCTGAAGATCAGCCAAAATACTGATTGGGGTTTTCAATTCATTTGAGAGCTCTCGCACCCTATTGATCACTTCTTTGTGCCACGCATGTTCGCCATGAGAAAAATTGAGACGCGTTACATTCATACCGCTCTCCACAAGGACACGAAGCATTTCTTTCGATTCTGAAGCCGGGCCAATAGTGGCCACAATTTTTGTCTGTTTCATTTTTTTTGTTTTCTGATTTCTTTTTGTGTTCTTTTCGGCTAACAAAAGACGAACAGAAGGGTCACCCCAAAGAGTTCCAAAAAGAAACCCGAAAAAATTCTTGTATTATTTCGTTATTATAACTCACAAAAAAAAGAAGGGAAAGAAAAAGAGCGATCGTTCTCTGCAAACAGTGTTTGCATCGAAGCGATCGCTCAAGTGTGGTGCGGGATGTTGCCCGCGGAATCACCGTGCCGGATCCGAGCTGACGTCTTGTTGCGCGTCCTTGGTCCAGCCAGCCATCCAGTCATCCTGGAAACGACTGCCCCGGCAGGTGCGCGTCACCTGACGATTGTTCTCGGTGTACTGGCACTGGGGTGCCATCTGGAGGGCCAGCTGCTCGCGCCGCTGACGTTCCTGACGAGCGTAGTTCGCTTCCTGCATCGCCTGCATCTGAGCATAGCTCTCGGCTTGCATTTGACGCTGGCGAGCATAGCTCTGATCCTGCAGACGTTGGTTTGCCTGCTGATTCATGCACTGCTGCATGGTGTTGTTGCCGTAGTAGACCTGCCGAGCTCCGCTCGCCTTGGTGACGAGTCTCGTGATGAGACCCTCAAGGAGAGCACTGGAGCCACAAGTGACGCCGGCGTTCACAGACTGCTCCACGCCTTGCTGGAGCCCCTGGCGAAAGCCGGGTTGCCCCTGACGATAGTCGTACAAGGGACGCTCCTGATACTGGACCTGCGGTTCCGACTGATTGTAGGGCCGGTATTCCTGGGCCGAAGCGACCGAGGAAATGGTCAGCGTGGCGAGGATCGAAGTAAGCAGAATCTTCATGGTCATCTCCTGGATGCTTTTGGCCAAAAAAGGCCTGTTTCGGTGGTGATTCGTGTATGTAGTTGTTAAATTAACTCAACTGTGTATTATACTCCAAAAATGTATAAAAGTCAAGTATATTATCGTAAATATGGCTTATATAAAGAAAAAATAAAAACCCCCGCTTGAAGCGAGGGTCCTTATTTCTCTATCTTCGGGCTTTTTAGCCTTTAGAGATTGATTTTCTTTGAAAGATCGTAGGCTACTGGAATTTCCCAAGACTTTCCAGAAAGAGTCTGGATAATAGCAATGATAGCTACAACGAGCAATCCAACATTTGCCAACCATCCAATAACAGGGATGAAGGAAAAGACAAAGGAAGCAACACAGAGAACCAGTCCCTGCTTTGCATGAAACTGACAAAAAGGACTTTCTTTCTTGGCCAAGAGTGGAACCAAGAAAAGAATACTGACGTAGGAAAGAGCTGCCACAAGCTTATTATCCTCAACATCATTTCCGCTTACAGCTGGAGCTGGTGTAGGCTCTGGGGCTGGAGCAGCGACTGGAGCTTCTGCTACTACTGACTCTGGAGCAACACTTTCTTTCTGCTCCTCTGGTACGTTTTCCATAAGAATATTTAGTGAATATTATACTTCGCCTATAGTATACCCTCATTTTCCAGCTCCTGCAAAATGTCGTCTGGGATAGGGTTGCGCTTCGGGCTTATTCCCGGGTAACGCCAGGCACTAATAACCCTGGTCTGTTCTTGGCGTAAAATAGCACTCGTACTTTTCTTCCGTACATACATTACCCAAATCTCTTGCTTCCATGTTTCCTTGCCGTTCTCTTTTTTTGGAGAGACGGGCTGCATAACCGCAGCAGTCTTTGGAACAATTCCTTCTTCTATGCGTTTTGGGTTTCGGATAACCGTGCGTACTTTTTGTTCGCTCAAATTGTACTGGCGCATCTTATACTGGGAATGGGCCGTGAAAACAAATTCTTTGTGAGCATCTCCTTTTCCCTGACGAGCCTTGAGACGCTCCCGAGCTATTGCTGCAAATTCTTTATATGAGGGCATAGCGAATTTATTTCTCCATAGCTCGAAGAAGGGCAATGCGTTCTTCGATCGGAGGATGCGTCATGAAAAGCTTGGTAAGTTTTTGTCCTTTGAACGGATTAGCAATATACAAATGTGCAGTTGCTCTGTTGGCAGCTTCAAGGGGTTCAGTATCCTGAGAAATCTTTTCCAGCGCAGAAGCCAACCCTTCTGGATAGCGCGTAAGCAAAGCTCCCGAGGCATCAGCAAGGAATTCACGCTTCCGTGAAATAGCCAGTTGCAAGAGCATAGCAAAAAACGGAGCAAGAAGAGAGAGAACAATAGCAACCACAAAGAAGATTATTTGTGCCTGACCCTTGTTGTCATTGTCGCGATCTCCTCCAAAAAAGACAAAGTGTCGGAACCAATCCGCCAAAAGAGCCACAAATCCAACCAGAATAACGACGACAGTTGATACAAGCGTGTCACGATTTCCAATATGGGAAAGCTCGTGAGCAATCACTCCCTCAAGTTCTGTCTTCTCGAGGCGATTGATGATACCAGTAGTCAGCGCTACAACTCCATGCTTTGGATCTCTTCCGGTCGCAAAAGCATTCAAAGCCGTATCTTCGATAATATAAATCTTTGGAAGCGGGAGACCGGCCGTAATAGAAAGATTTTCTACCAGACGATAGATTTCTTTGTTCTCTTCGAACAGCAACTCGTGTGCACCGCTCATAGAAAGAACGATTCTGTCGCTAAACCAATACGATGCCACACTCATACCAACAGAAAAAGCGACGGCGATGTACAAGATGGTACTATCTCCCATTGCTCCAGCAAATACATACCCCACACCAATAACGAACGCGAGGAACAAAGTGATGTACACCCACGTGAGACGGATATTCTTGTCGAACTGATTGTAAAGAGTAGCCATAAGATAAAAAAGAATCACGAGTGAGATAGAGAGTACTGGAATCGCATTCCACTTCTCCGTATCAAGACTGCGTGATTCTCGGATCAGTTAGAATGAGACTGTTACCGGGGCTTTTTCGGTTTCATTGGCTTCAAAAAACTCTCGTTTTCCAAAGTGAAAAGCTCCAGCAATGATACTGGAAGGGAACATGTCGATCTTATTATTCAGTTCAACAACATTTCCATTGTAGAAACGACGTGATGCCTGAATCTTGTTTTCTGTATCCGAGAGTTCTGTTTGGAGTTCCAAGAAGTTTTGATTGGCTTTGAGATCTGGGTAGTTCTCAGAAACAGCAAACAGGCTTTTCAGTGTATCAGAAAGCATATTCTCTGCCTGTGCCTTTCCTTCTGTGGTTCCAGCTTCCATGGCAGCAGTACGCGCTTTCGTTACATTTTCCAAAAGCTCACGCTCATGAGTAGCGTACCCCTTCACAGTGTTGATCAGATTTGGAATCAGATCATAGCGACGCTTGAGTTGAACATCAATATCGCTCCAGGCTTCTTCAACACGATTCTTAAGACGAACCAAACCGTTGTAGATAGCTACGACGTACAAGATAACAACTACCAAGACAATAACGACGATAAGGAGTGGGTTCATATATATTTCTTAAAAGTGATAATAGACTTCTTTCTGTTTCCAGAGTATAGCAGAAAAAGGAGCTCAAATCAACGGCTTTTTTA
>ERZ1292632.2421-Hain-H43-01um-R2-2421-length-15611-cov-8_pt1 | contig 15611 bp, 24 predicted proteins | sample MGYA00564407_ERZ1292632 | MGnify/ENA primary metagenome ERZ1292632 (study PRJEB36523, sample SAMEA6512637) | groundwater metagenome | collected 2019-01-08 | study: AquaDiva: Metagenomics assemblies of 32 groundwater samples | reverse complement strand
TAAAGGAGATTTTTGGTTTTTGCTTAATGTTATTTTCGCAGGAGCTTTTTTCAATACAATAACTCCTGGCGCAGGAATTGGAGGAGAGCCATTCAGAGCTCATTTTTTAGCCAAGAGATACAAGAAATCAAAGATTAAGATGCTTGGGCTTGTTTTGGGGGATAAGTTTTTTCAGTTAATCACTCTTGTGGCTTTTGGCATTTTTTCTGTGCTTTTTGTTTTGATTTATGTTAAAATTTCAAATACGCTTACTTTGATACTAGAGGCTATTCTTATTGTTATTCTGGCCTTAGCAGGATTGACCGTGTATTTTCTGCTTAAAAAAGCTCATTTTAATATAGGCGTTTTTTTCAAGAAATTACATTACTTTAGTTTTATAAAAAAATACTTTCCAAGCCAAAATCATCTAGAGAGGTATCTTAACAGAACCCTAAAAGCATTTTTGAATGTGTTTAGAGGGGTTATAAAAAATAAGAAAAATATTTTCTTTGGGTTTTTGCTTTCAATTGCATTTTGGCTTTTGCATTATGCCACTTCTTACTTTTTATTTTTATCTCTTGATTACAGGGTTAATTTTCTTTCTGTAATTATTGTTGTTACTCTTGCAAATATTATTGGAGATTTGTCTATGATTCCTGTTGGTGCGGGCGTTACAGAAGTCAGCATGATTCTTTTGTATTCAGCGATGGGCATTTTGGTTCCTTTTGCACTGGTTGTTTCTCTTTTAAGCAGAATTATTTATTACATTTTCAGCTTGGGTGTTGGAGGATTAAGTCTGTTATATGTGAGAAAAGTTACGAATGGGAAAGAATCGCGAACAATGTAATTTAATTGTTTGAATGGCGAAGATTTATTAATTCTTTTTTGCTTTTGGTGTTACTAAAAAGAGTTGAAAATGGTTCCTTATAAAAAGCCTAGTGTTCAGGATATTCTTCAGAAATATGGCGCGAGAATAGAAGGCCAGTTTAACACACAGAAGTCTGGAGGAAATTACAGCCAGGAATATTCTAGATTTAAGGCAGAGCTTGCCCCTGAATTAACGAGATATGAAAGGCTTTGCAGAGGATTTGGAAGTGCTGTTAAGATTAATGCTTCTAAAAAAGACCAGGAAGAGATTTCAAAGCAGCTTAATATTGCACACTTAGATGTTGAGCCGTGGCAGGCATTGTCTTTTGCTATTGTCAGTTTTTTTAGTGTTTTTTTAATAGGGATTTTAGGATCTGTCGCTATTATGATGATTAAAGGAGGAAGCAGCATATCTGCAATGCTTGGAAACTTTCCGATTTTATTTTTTATTTTAATATCTGTTTTCAGCTTATTCTTGTTTTATTTTGTCAGAGCTTACCCTCAGAGATTGGCAAATAAATGGAGGCTTAAGGCTTCTTCACAAATGGTGCCGGCAATTCTTTATGTTGTTGTTTATATGAGGCATACTCCTAATCTGGAAAAAGCTATTGCATTTGCTGCAGAACACCTTCAAGAGCCTTTGGCTTTGGATTTCAAGAAAGTTTTTTATGATGTTGAAGTTGGAAAATTTTCAACCATAAAAGAAAGCCTTGATAATTATCTTGAGATATGGAGAGGCTACTCGTCTGAATTTATTGAGTCTTTTCACCTTATAGAGAGCAGTTTGTTTGAGCCGGATGATGCAAGGAGAATTGCTACTCTGGAGAAAGCCCTTCAGGCAGCTCTTGACGGCGTTTACGACAAGATGCTTAAATTTACTCATGAAGTGAGAAGCCCCCTCACTAATGTTTATATGCTTGGAGTTGTCCTTCCAACTTTAGGGCTAGCGCTTTTGCCTTTGGCATCTGCAATGTTAGGAGGATTATTTTTATGGTATCATGTTTTTCTTCTTTTCAATTTAGTTATTCCTTTTTTAGTTTTTTATCTTACTGATAAGGTTATGTTTATGAGGCCGGGAGGTCATGGTCAGACAGATTTGCTGGAAAAAAACCCCCTTTATGGAGAATACAAAAGCAGAAAACATTATGCCGGCGCTTTTTTTATTTGCCTTCCTTTCTTTTTGCTGGCGCTTTTGCCTTTGATTTTTCAATATACTCCTTTTCCTGAACTTTTTAATTTGCCAAAAGATTTTACTTTTTCGGAGCTTGGATTTGGGTTTTTAGGCGAGGAAAAGTTTTTTGGATTTACTGATGATGGCAAAGGTCCTTTTGGAATTGGCGCATTAATTCTTGGAATGTTTTTCCCCTTAGGCGCTGCAATGTTTTTTTCTATGGCTTATGGGAGTAAAACAAGAAATCTTATTATTGAGAGAGATAAAACGAAAGAGCTTGAAGAAGAATTTAATAATTCCTTGTTTCAGCTAGGGAACAGAATAGGCAATGGGGTTCCTTCAGAACTTGTATTTGGAAAAGTTGCGCAGTCTTCTAAAGGCTTGATGACTGAGGATTTTTTTGCAAGAGTGAATTACAACATAAGGCAGCTAGGAATGGATACAGAGAAAGCTGTTTTTGACAGAAGAAGAGGGGCTTTGGTTTATTATCCTTCTGATATTATCGCAACTAGCATGAGGATTCTTGTAGAATCTGCCAAGAAAGGATTTAAGATTGCTGCCACAAGTTTAATCAGCATTTCAGAATATGTCAAAAATATGGAGAAGATAACTCAGAGGCTAAAAGATATGCTTGCAGAAGTTATCTCAGACATGAAAAGCAATATGACTTTTCTAGCACCATTACTCTCAGGAGTTGTCATTGGGCTTGCTGCGATGATATCTGCCATTTTAGGAAGATTAAACCTTGGAAATTTGTCTGGACAGGATTTAGGAGGGTTTGGGGGCAATTTGAGCCAGTTTTTCGGGCCTAATGGAATTTTTTCCTTTTCAGAAATGATACCCCCTTACTTTCTGCAGATTTCAGTAGGTCTTTATTTAATCCAGATTATTTTTATTTTAACCAAAACTTTGGTGACAATTGACTCTGGAGAGGACAAGCTAGAGACGACAAACAAGACAGGCAAGAATCTTAGTGTTGGAATTATCCTTTATTTTGTCACAGCGCTTTTATCCACACTGGCTTTGTTCATATTGACAGTAATAGTTCTTGGGGGAATTTTTAGTTAAATGAACCTTTTCAAAAGGTTCCCAAACCAGAATTTAGCCATAAACTTTATTAAAGATAATTTGTTTTAGGTTTTATGGAAAAGAGAGGGATCATCTCAGATTACTTGCCTTGGATAATTATTGCAGTTGCGGTTTTGGCAATAGTAATGATCTCTATTTTTTTGCTTAAGAATCAAGGAATTAATTTGCTTGATAAAATAAAAGGTTTATTGAGAGGATAGCAAATGAGCGAGTTAACAATTGGCCAGCTTATAAAAATTATTCTTGGGATTTTGGTAGCTGTTGCTGTCATACTAGGAGTTTATCTTGCCTTTAAGAGTTATATCTTGGATTTTTTTAAAGGGCTTCCAGGAGGAAATGAGAGCAATATCAATTTTATTCTGGGGATATTAAAATGAAAAAAAATGGCTTTCTTCTGGCAGAAAATGTTCTTAAGATGGTTATTGCCTTGATATGCATTGGATTTCTTATTTACCTTCTTTTTTCTTTGTATTATGGAAATCAGAAAGCCAAACAGTTAGAGCAGGCTAAAGCTTCTCTGGATATTATTGTGAAAGCGATTAATAGCGGGGATTCTAGCGCCCTGATTTACAATCCTTCTAATTGGTTTATAGAATCCTGGCCTTATGAGGGAACTATGCCTAAAAGCTGTTCTAGCTTTGGATGGGAAAACTGCATATGTGTATGCGGCACTACATCTTCAATTAACCAAAGGGCTGCTGATAAGTGCGACGATTCTGGAGTTTGCATGAATCAGGAAAAGGAGATAATAGTCATGGGAGTTGGAGGAAAGCAAAGCCCTATAAGAATTGATGATACTCCTGTTACTGTTAATATTGATAATAAAGAGAGAATTATAATAAAAGAAAATGGAAATTGACGAGCTTATAAGATATTTAATATGGGTTGTGTTTTTTGCAGCAGCGCTTATGGGAATTTATTTAATGCTGAAAAAACTTGGAGTGATATAACGTTTAATAATAAAACAAATTGGGTGATATAGATGTTTAATAATAAAAAGGCAGAGATGACAACGCAGCAGATTGTAATGCTGATTATCCTGCTTGTCAGCTTTATAGTGATAATAATTTTTATTTTCTTTTTGCAGCCTGGAGAGCTCACTAATAAAGAGATATGCCATAATTCTGTTGTGCTTCAGGACAAAAGTGTCGGATTTTCAGGAGGAGTTGACTGCAAAACAAGTTATTTTTGCGTGTCTGGCGGAGATAATTGTGAGGAAGGGAGCCAGAAGGTTAAAGTAAACGAAGAGAAAAAAGAAGAAATTTTTAAGGCAATGGCTGACAGCATGTCTGACTGCTGGTGGATGTTTGGAGAAGGCAAGATTGACTACACAAGCAGCAAAGATCTTGAATGCGCTGTTTGTTCAATAATATCTTTTGACAAGAAAGTGCAGGAAAAGTATCCAGAGCTTTCTTACAGCGAGTTTTATAATTATTTAGAGAAAACTAAGAAAACAGGAACTGAAACTTATTTACGTTATTTGTATGGAGTTTTTAATGTTGATGATTTGGATTTCTCTAGCGGTTTTAATAAAACTGATTTAAATGAGAATATCAATACAATGGAGAAATATTCTATCATTACCGGGTATGATGATGACTGGCCTCTAATAGGAGGAGGGGATGATATAATGAAAGTTGTTTTTATTAATACAAGGGAAACCTCAAAAACAGAGTGTGATGAATTTATAACAAGGGCATAAACCTTTTAGAAAAAGGTTTCCAAAATGAACCTTTAGAAAAGGTTCCCAAATAAGAACTTAAAAAATGAACTGCGAGAACTTTGCTAATGAACCTTTTAGGAAAGTGTTTCCAAAATAAAATGATGCTATGCTTTCAAACCAGAGCTTTGAAATAAATAATATGATAAATATAAATAAAAAAAACGGCGAAAGCCTTCTTACAGAGAATATTATTTTTGTAATCTTAAATATTGTTTTCCTTGTTATTCTTGTTGTTTTTCTTTATATTAAAATGGACAGCCCTGCTGTTTTTGAAGAGAAATATGCTAAAGAGCTGGCTTTGATGATTGATGCAGCAAAACCAGGCATGCTTATTTATTTTGATATTGATGAAAGCAATGGTGATGAAGCTTGGTTTAAATATCATTTTTCAGAGGCTGTCAAGATTCAGGATAACTTGATTACAGTCAAGCTAAGGGAAAAAGGAGGGTATTCCTATTCTTTCTTTTCAAAGAATGCAGTTTCAGAAGTGGATTCTAAAGGGAGAGTAGCTATTTTAGTGAGATGATGTTCTTTCCAGAATCAAGAAAAGAAAAGAATACAAAATCTTTTCATCCTTCGCTTTTGTTAAAATCGAGAAAAGGAGACAAAGTTATTTCTGTTTACTGGTTTTTTATTCTTTTTTTAGTTGCTGCAGCAATTGTTTATATGGTTTTTTTGTTTTACGGAAAGCCTTATGATGTGAGAGAAGTTGAAGCAAATCTTCTTGCGAACAAAATTTCTGATTGCCTTGCTTATGGAGGAATGATTAATGAGCAAGTTTTGACTGAAGAATATAGAATGAATTTTGAAGAGAATTGCGGTTTGGATTTTAGAACTGAAGATTCTTACGGTTGGAATAATGACCAGATTTATTTTATAGTTTCTATTTATGATTTCAAGAGTGAAGAGCTTAAATACAGTTTTTCAAGCCAAAGATTTAATTGGATTGACTCTTGTGGTTCTAAAAAAGATAACAACCCTTTTTGTGTCCGCAAAGAGCTTTATGTATTAGACGGAAACGGAAATAATTATCTAATTGATATTTTTACTGCTGTGAGGAAAACAGAGAAAAATGTTAACTAAAAAAGCACAGACAAGCGAGACTTTAACTTGGATAGTCGCGACTATAGCAATTGTTATTATTCTTTATATTTCAATTTTAGTTGCCAGCGCCCAGGATTCAGTTAAGAATGTCCTTAATTTAGACAAGAAAGTCACTTACAATGATTTTCGTGAAGGAGAGAAATCTCTTCATGGAGTTTTGCTTGCAAATAATGGAGAGGTTTATTATTCTATTAGAGATAAAGACAATTTAGAAGATAGCGGAGAGTTTGTTAAGAACGTTCTTGAGCAGATTTACAGGGATAAATATGAAAAGATATGGTTTGGTGTTTTTACTTTTGACAGCTTTGTGTATGAAGGAAAAGATAATAGTTATTTTGGAGATAGACCAGGAGTTAGTTCTAATGGTAGCAGAGGAGTTGTGGATGAGGAGCATTCTGTGTCAAATTCTGTTTATTTGAAGGATAATCTTTATGTTGAGCTTCTTTTGACAGGGGAGAAAGATGAAAATTAAATTTAATAAGCGTGGAGATGTGCCAGTTATGATTCTTGTACTCGGAGTTTTTTTGATTTGTGCGATTGCGCTTCTCAGCTTTTATTTTGTGAATTTCAAGGCTTTGAAGAATTTTCAAGGGTATTTGGCTGTTGAAGAAGCAAATTCTTTGGCAGAAGAGTATACTTTTTACAAAAGTATAGGGTTGAATCAAGAAATTAGTGAGAAGGCAATTGGCATTGAGAATTGTGATGAAGGCAAATGCATACAAGTTATTAGAATTGCCAGTGGAAAAGAAATAAAAGTTATTTATCCTTTGAAGTTTTGGAATAAAAACCTTTTTAAACTGGAATGATTTTAAGCAGGTATGGATAATAAAAGAGGTCAGGGCTTGAGCACTAGCACAATTATTCTTTTAGTGCTTGGATTAATAATCTTGGTTGTTTTAATATACGGGTTTTATACTGGCTGGAAGTTTCTGAAAGATTCTACTCCTGATAATAATGTGGATCAAGTGGCACAAGCTTGTCAGCAGGCATGCATTACTAAAAGCACTTATGATTTCTGCTCAAGACAGAGGCAGATAACTGTTGGAGATCAGACTCCAATATTGGGAACATGCGATGGCTTTTCAGATTCGACAAGTTCCGTCTATAAAGCAGAATATAATATAGTGACTTGTTCCGATATAACTTGTCTTGGCTGATTTTTTATTTTGATTGATTTTATTCTTAGGCTTTAATAGATAGAATTTGGAAGTTTAGTAAGATGTTTAATTCATGTTTTGCTATTAATTTAAAGTAGTGACTAATCTCGAGCGAGCTTGCGAGCGAGTGTCTTTGGTGTGAAATTATTTAAACTTAAAATTCTCTTTTAAATCATGGATTATGGTATTTCTGAAAGGCGCAATAAAGGCAAAGATAAAAGAAGAAACAGGAAGAAGCATCCTTACAGAATTGGCGGCGGGAGAAGAACAAAGGAGAAATAATTTATAAATTCATTTTTCTTTATTAAAAAATGTTTGAAGTGATTTTTCTTTTTGTTATGGGGATTATATGGGTTGGTTTTGCTAGTGTGAGCGACTTAAAGAGCAGAGAAGTTCCTAATTGGATTAGTTTTTCTTTGATTGTGTTTGCCTTGGGTTTTAGGTTTTTTTTCAGTCTTTTTTCGTATGACTTTGGTTTTTTTTGGCAAGGGCTTTTAGGGCTTGGAATATTCTTTATATTAGGTAATTTATTTTATTATGGCAGACTTTTTGCTGGAGGAGATGTCAAGCTTATGATTGCTTTAGGGCCTGTTCTGGCTTTTTCAAGTTTGTTTTACGAAAACCTTAAGATTTTTACAACGTTTTTTCTTTTGTTTTTATTTGTCGGCGCAATTTATGGAATTTTTTCAGCTGCTTTCTTAAGCATTAAGAATTTCAAAGAATTTAAGAAAGGCTTTTATAAAAAAGCCAAGGACGGCAGGAAAATTTTAGTATTTGGAATGATTTTAGGATTGCTGATTTTTTTTGCCGGATTTTTAGACAGCCTGTTGTTTTTATTTGGAATTTTGGTGTTTGTGCTTCCTTATCTTTATATTTATGCCAAGGCTGTTGATGAAAAATGTATGATTAAAGATGTTAATGTTAAAGATCTAACTGAAGGAGATTGGCTTTATCAGGATATAAAAATTGGAAAGAGAGTTATAAAAGCAAGATGGGATGGGCTCAATTCAGAAGAGATATCTTTCATAAGGAAGAAAATGAAAAATGTTAAGATAAAGCAAGGAATTCCATTTGTCCCTGTTTTCTTTGTTGCTTTTCTAATTCTAGTGTACCTCTGGAAGGGAAGCTTATGGAATGCGTTTTGGTAAAGATAAATATTTTTATAGCCTTTTGATTTAACTATGTTATGAAGCAAAAAGAAGATAAGTTAATATTTTTGGAATGTTTTGGAGATACTCCTCAGCTGAGAGTTTTTGATTTTTTTATTGGAAATTATTTTTTTGATTTCCCTATAACAGAAATTGCAAGAGGTGCTAATGTCAGCTATAACTCTCTTAAATTATTTTTGCCAAAGTTTGTTGATGCTGGAATTCTTGTGAAAACAAGAAAAATTGGGAAGTCTGATTATTACAAGTTTAATATGGAAAATGTTTTTGTAAAAAATATTATTAAGCTTAATTGGATGCTGGTTAAGAAAGATTTGTTTAAAGAAATAGAAGTTTCTGCTTAAGGTTGATTTATGGAATTCTCCTCGGCAGCCATAAATTTTTCTCAGAAATTATTTTGGGTTTTGTTTTTTTTACGGTTGTCTTTTTCACCTTAATTTCTTCTTTTGACAGGGTTTTTTGCAGGTTTATGAGTTCTTCTTCCGTTGCTTTTTTTCTTTGAGATTTTTCGGTTTCATTTTCATAAACAGGCAGAATGTTTAACACTGCATGGCTGAATAATGATGACTCAAAAAATTCTATTTTTTTTGGATTTAGCTCTTTTTTAATTATTTTTGAGATTTTTTCTGCAAAATCTTCTGTTTCTCTGCTGATTTTTTCAGCATGGTTTTTTGGAATGACAATGGCGTGACCGTGTGATATAGGGTTTATTTCAAGAACAGCTATTGAGTTTTCATCTTCTGTTATTTTATATGATGGAAGTTTGCCGTTGATTATTGAGCAAAAAATGCATTCCTGGTTCTGGAAATCCTTTACGATGTTGTTTTTTTCAAGGAATTCAATGAGCTCGTCATCATTCATTTTTTTTATCTGAGAAATTGCATGCTCTTGCTTATCTTGAGGAAAAGATTTTTTTATTTGAGAGATCAACTGGGACTTTATTTTTTCTATTTCCATTTTAAGAGTGTTTAAGAGTATTTTTATCCAAGGCCTCTTCTCATATCTTCTACTTGCGCTGACTTAACATGGGGAATTTTTGATATTGCCTGCTCTATAGGATCAAGCTCTTCTGATTCATCAATGTTAAAAGAAGAAATTAATGCTTTAAGCCCAAATGCAATTGGCCTTTCTTCAAATCCTATTCCTCTGGCTCCTTTTTCCACTAAAATTTTCTGTATTTTTATTTTTATTTTATTTAAATCAGAGTCTAGAGATTCTGGCATTATCTTCATTTTTATTAGAGCTATTCCCATGATTAATCTTAATGAAGGCGCTTTATAAAGTTTTTAGCAATCTTTATAAATTATAATCACTTAATTCAGGTATGATTGCTAATGCCTTGCCTGCTATGCTTTTGCTTATCTTAATTGGAGTTTTGTGCTTTGTATTCTGGCTTATCATGCTCATCGATTCTATAACAAGGAAATTCAAGGATGGAACAGAGAAAATAATATGGGTTTTGGTGAATATTCTTCTTGGGCTTTTGGGTTCTTTAATTTACTATTTTGTTGTCTTTAAAAATGATGGTAAGAAATCAATTAAATGGTTTTGGTGGATTTTGTTGATACTAGTATCTTTAATGATTGTAGCAGTTGCCGTTTTATTGTCGACTCCGGCAGGTTATGGGAATTAATAAAAATTTCTATTCTTTTTTTATAACAATCCTTAAAAAGAGAGTTTCTTTTTCTGTAAAATGGAAGGAAATTATGAAAAGATTCTTGATAAGATTGCTTCTGTTTCTGGGCTTGAAAGGGAGGAGATAGAAAGAAGAGTTGAAGCAAAGAGAGCCCGACTTTCAGGGCTTATAAGCTTGGAAGGGGCCGCACAAGTTGTCGCTGCTGAATTGGGGATTAATTTTGAAAAAGAGAAACTTAAAATAAATGAGCTTTTGTCTGGCATGAGAAAAGCTAATGTTACTGGAAAAGTAATAAATCTTTTTCCTGTGAGAACTTTTACAACAAGAAAAGGCGATATAGGCAAAGTTGCGAATCTTATTTTGGCTGATGATACTTCAAACATAAAGGTTGTTTTGTGGGATACCAATCATATAGACCTTGTTGAAAAAGGAGTTATTACTGAAGGCAGCGCTGTTGAAATTAAGAATGGGAGCATGAGGGATAATGAGCTTCATTTAGGCAGTTTTTCGGAGTTGAAGCCGAGCTCTGAGATTTTTGACATTGTTGTTACTGGAAGAGTTTTAAAAAACAAGAGCATCTCTGATTTTAGGGTGTCAGATGGAATTAATAACAGGGCTTTTATTGTTCAAGCTTTCGAGCCGAGATTTTTTTATGTCTGCTCTGAATGCAAGAAAAAAGTTGCTTCTGGGAGCGAGGACTTTATATGCCAGGAGCATGGAAAGGTTCCTGCAGAAAAAAGAGCTTTAATGAATTTTGTTCTTGATGATGGCAGTGATTCAATAAGGGCTGTTGCTTTCAGCGAAGCTCTGCAAAGCCTTGGATTGGATTTTGAAGATGAAGAAAATCTAATATTGCAGAAGAGTTCCCTTTTAGGGAAAGAAATGGTCTTTTCAGGCAATGTTAAGCTGAACAAATATTTCAACAATCCTGAGCTTGTCATAGACAATGTTAATGAGCTGGATCTTGATGCAGTTATTGCTGAGCTGGAAAAAGACTGATGAATAAATTTTTATAGACATTTTTCTTCTTTGATTTATGAATTTTGTTAACACTCTACCTTATATAAGCAATCCAATAGAGGAATTTTCTGATTTTAAATTTGTCAGCTGGGAAAAAGAAATTTATCCTAAATTCAAGGGAAGTGTTAAAGAAGAAGAGGCTGATTTTTTCAGTAATTTTATTATGAAAAATCATTTGAAAAGTGTAATTGATTTTGGGGTTGGAGGAGGAATAGAGTTGAGCGGGATAATTGAACACCTTAAGAAAAAGAATTACATTCTTAATAGTGTAGAAGCTAATGAGGTAGATGACGAATTTATAAGGCAAGCCCAGCAATTATTTAAGAAAAATAAACAAGAGGTTGTAATGCATAAGGCAAATTGGGTGGATTTGCCTAACGCATATCCTTCTTACACTCATGTTTTTGATTTTGGATTTTTGACTGGAAATTCTTTGACTTATATTGGAGGTGGAACAAGAGACTACACAAGAAAAGCGCAACAGAGCATTGTTAGCAAATTTGCCCAATTAATTAAGCCGGGGGCGTATTTGTTTATTGATTCTAGAAATTATGATTATATAAGAAGCTTGATGAATCTCCCTATCCAAGATGTTCTTAAAAACTTTCAGTTTGATTACACTGTTTATTATCATGGAAGCGGGAAAGATATAAATGTTTTTCCAGCATATATCAGTGATACTGTTATTGTTTTACATTATTATGACAGGAAAAGAAAAATTTGGGCTAAGCTAGATCTTTATCCTATCTATCAAAAAGATATGGTTGAAATTTTAAACAAAGATTTTACAATAGAAAAAATTTATCATGATTTCAAGGAAGGAAAAAAGGAGAAAAGCTTGTTTGTGCAGTATCTTGCCAAAAGGAAGTAAAAATGTTTAAATACCTCTTTATTATGTTTTGATTATGGAAAAACTTGTGCTTAGTGCTGTTTTAAAGAAAGAGGAGGATATGTTTGTAGCTGAATGTTCTGAAGTTGGAACAGTTAGCCAAGGAGCAAGTATTGAGGAAGCTTTGGAAAATTTGAGAGAAGCAACAGAATTGTATCTGGAAGAGTTTCCTTTGGTGGAAGATAGTAAGCCTATAGTAACTTTTTTTGAGGTGCCAAAACATGCCAAAATTCAGAAATATATCGGGGCATGAAGTAATAAAAATTATTTGCAACAAATTTGGTTTTGAAGTGAGCGGTAAGTCTGGGAGTCATGTAAGGCTGTCAAAGCAAACCCCTAATGGAAAAGTTGGCACAGTAGTTCCAGAACATAAACAATTAAAAATAGGCACGTTAAAGGGCGTGCTTAAGCTGGCTAAAATTTCTTTGGAAGAATTTGAAAAATATGTTTAAAATGCAAAAAAATTTTCTTAAGGTTTTATCATTTTTCACATTTCCCGCAGCTGTTTTTGTATTTCATTTGATAATAAGTATGTTCAATATTTATGATGTCTATCAATGGTTCGATATTCCAATGCATTTTTTAGGAGGTTTAGCTATTTCCTATACTGCAGTTTTGTTTTTTAGATTTTTTAGAGAAAAGGGATTTTTTGATACTAGGAAAGAATTATTGCTTGTTTTGTTTGTGGTTTCAATAGTATCTTTTGTTGCTGTTTTATGGGAGTTTTTTGAATTTTTTCTTAAAACTTTTTTTAATGTGATAACCCAGCCAAGCTTGAATGATACTTTGCTTGACTTGTTTATGGGGCTTTTTGGCGGGCTTATTGGAGGGATTATTTTCAGGAAGGTTTAGTTCAATTTATATTAATGATTATGTTTGCTCGTAAACTCACTCACAATTTAATATTTTTGTCTCCTTAAACCCTTAATGATAATATAAAAATAATCTTTAGTTAATATTTATTTTACAAATTTGAGCGGAGCTTTGCGGAGCGAGTGAAATTTGAGAAGCGCGGCGGAGCCGAGCTTATGATAAAACTTAAAACTTCTGATTGATTAGATAAAAAATGCTCCTTAAAACTCATCTGGCAATAACCTTGTTTTTTATTTTGCTTTTTCTGCCCAGTGTAAATAATAAGATTATTTTTGTTCTTGTTGCTATAATTGCTACTTATCTTCCAGATGTTGATTCGAGACACTCAACTATTGGGAGAAGAAAACTTGCAAGAGTTTTGCAGTGGTTTACAAAGCACAGAGGCATGATGCATAGCTTTACTTTTCTTCTTTCTATAACTGTTGTTCTGGTTTTTGTATGGCCTAAAATTGCGCTTGGGTTTTTTACAGGGTATGGTTTGCATCTATTTGCTGACAGCTTTACAAAAAATGGAATAAGGTCTTTTTATCCATCAAAGAAAGTTTCTAAGGGACCTTTAAAGACTGGGAGTTTTTTTGAGACTGGAATCTTAGTGGCTTTTGTATTTGCGGATTTGTTTTTACTTGTGATAAGAATTGGAGTTTTGTAAATATCTTTGAGATGTTTGAAAATTTAGCTGAAAGATGTTATTCTTGCAGAATATAGCTGATTATTTCTCCCTCTAGTTTTTTTCTTTTATCCCTGTATGATGCAGCAATCTCCCATTGCTGCTTTTCTATGGCTTTTTCTTTTTTTGATTCAATTTTGTAATATTCTGACATAAATTCTGCTAATTTAGGGTCAATTACACCAAGAATTTGATAAGTTAATTTTCTTCCACTTCTTATAGTTTTATCTTTTCCTATAGTATGTTGTTCTTTCTTTAATCCAAATTTATATCCAATTTTTCTATTCTCTATGTCTATTGCCACAAACTCTTCTTCTCCACTATCTTCTTTTATCCCCTTAATTATTATTCTTAATAAACTCTTTACCATTTTTTTATTATTTATAAGGATTTATGCAATATGATAAATAAATATAGATGAATTAATGTAAAAATCCTTATAAAGTCGCGGCTTTTTTCATTTTCATGGCTAAAAAATCTGAAGGTGATGAAAGCAAAAAAAATGAAGGCGAGCCTGAACTTACTGATCTTCCCGGAATAGGGTCTGCTGTTGCCGCAAAGCTTGAAAGTGCTGGTGTTTTTGACATGATGTCTCTGGCTGTAATGAGCCCTTCCACTTTAGCTGATATTGCCGGTGTTGGAAGCGCTGTGGCAAGAAAAGCGATTCAGGCTGCTAGAGATATGCTTAACTTGGGATTTACTGATGGACTTGAGTATGCCCAAAGAAGATCAAATATTTCTTATATTACTACTGGAAGCAAAAATTTTGATGCACTCTTGGGTGGAAAAGGGGTTGAGAGCAGGTCTATTACTGAGTGTTTTGGCGCTTATGGCAGCGGAAAAACTCAGCTTGGACTTACTCTTGCCGTTAAAGTGCAGCTTCCATTAGAGCAAGGCGGTGTTAATGGCAAGTGTGTTTTTATTGACACTGAAGGCACTTTTAGGCCTGCAAGAATAAAACAGATTGCAGAAGCTTTAGGGGCTAATCCTGAAAAAGTTTTGAAAAATATTTTAGTTGCTCGCGCGTTTAACTCAGATCATCAGATTTTGCTCTTGGAGAAAATTACTGAAATGATAAAAAATGGAGAACCAATTAAATTAATGATTGTTGACTCTTTGACAGCGCATTTCAGGGCTGAATTTGCTGGAAGAGGGCAGTTGGCTGACAGGCAGCAGAAGCTTAATAGATACATGCATGAGTTAATGAGACTTGCTGAAACTCATAATCTTGCAGTTTATGTCACAAATCAGGTAATGGCGAATCCGGCACAGATGTTTGGAGACCCAACAATAGCTATTGGAGGGAATATTGTGGGACATGCCTCGACATACAGACTTTATTTAAGGAGAAGCAAGAAAGATTCAAGAGTTGCCAAACTAATAGATAGCCCAAATCTCCCCGATGGCGAGTGTGTTTTTTTTGTCACTGAGTCTGGAGTTGTTGACGGTGAGGTTGATTGAAATGGCTGGAAAAAATTTTTATCATTACGGAAAATTTTATGATTTAGCGCTTGGGAGAGTACCAAATCCTAACAGTAATTATGATATTATTGTTTACTTATCAAATTTTGGTGAGGATAAGGCTATTTGTTCTCTTGAAGGTATTTTTGTGACTTCTTCAAAGTTGGATGAAAGTGAGAAAAAAAGAACTGGCAATGCTTTTAGCGAAAATTTAATGTGCAGAAGAGAACAGATGAAAATTTTTGAGGAAAAACATCATGGAAAATTTGTTCCATTTGGAAAGTTTTTTTGACTTAATTTTTTTCAAAAACGTTCAGAAACGATGTTTCTCAGAAGAAAAAATCCTGGATTGTTTTATATGTGTGGAGCTCCTCTGGTTTGAACCACAAATTGATTTCGTGTTTTGCATCTTCTTGATTTGCAGAAGCATGAATTATATTTTTTATTGAACAGTTTTTTTTGTCGGCATACGCAAAGCTCACATGCGCAAAATCTCCTCTTATTGTTCCTGGCGGGGATGTTTTTGGCTCTGTGCCTCCTGTCATCTTTCTGATATTATCTATTGCCTCAACGCCTTCTAGAGCCATTGCAATAATGGGGGCTTCAGTTATATATTTGAGCAATTGCTCTCTTACTTTTTTCCCTCTTCTTTTTTCAATGTCTTCTGTGTAATGGCTTTTTGCGAGGCTCTCATCAGCCCATACAAATTTCATTCCAATTATCTTAAATCCTGCATCTTCAAACCTTGAAATTATTCTTCCAACTAAATGCCTTTGGACAGCTTCTGGCTTTATTAGGACTAGGGTTCT
>ERZ1292632.2418-Hain-H43-01um-R2-2418-length-15618-cov-5_pt1 | contig 15618 bp, 27 predicted proteins | sample MGYA00564407_ERZ1292632 | MGnify/ENA primary metagenome ERZ1292632 (study PRJEB36523, sample SAMEA6512637) | groundwater metagenome | collected 2019-01-08 | study: AquaDiva: Metagenomics assemblies of 32 groundwater samples | reverse complement strand
AAGGGCGGAGCCAACACCGATCCGGTGGATGCCGCCATCGCCGCCTCCGCCAGCCCCTCTACGGCCTGGGCCACCGTGAGCGAACCGGACGACGACGCCCCCTTCGCTGAGATTCAGAGTCCCGTCACCGACGAACGTGACGCCACCATCGCCGACTTGCGCTCGGAGTTGGCGAAGTTCAAGCCCACCAAAGTCGAATGGGCCATCGACGAAGCCTCGGCGGCACGGATGCTCGCCGACGAGATGCACACCCGTATCGAACGGGCGTTGAACGCCTACAACCTCGACCGTGTCAAGCAGGGCGCCCCCCCAGGGTCGGCCTTGTCTCTCGCTCAGATGGAACAGGTGCAGCCCGGTTGGTACAAGCGGGAGGAGTCCCGCATCATCCGTGAAACCGTCGACGATCTGACCCGTCACGCCACCAACACCGGTCAGGCGACCCGTACTTTGGCGATGCGTAAGCGTGACGGCAACATCGTCAAAGTGCCGTTGGATGACGGCATCGGCAACTACGGCCTGTCGCCGGAGGCGTACATCGCCAGCCTCAAAGCCCGCGGTCACGTCGAGTTGACTCCGCAGCCGTGTACCCGGCAGGACTGCTGGGCACCAACGAACCGTGATTGGCTGATCAAAGGCGGCCTCGCCGGTGCTTCGCAGCCGATGGGCTACTGCAACGAACTCCACTACAAGCTCGACCCCTACGCCGATGCCGGTGGGGTGTCGTCGCGGGCTACGACTACAGCGTCGTTCAAGATATGACCGTCGTAGAACTCTCCGAGGCCGAGTTGGCCGGGTGGCGCAAGGACCGTGATGTGGTGCGCAGCGCACCGGGTCGGCTGGCCCCTCCACCAGAGGAGCCCGAACCGGAGCCGGTGCCGTTCGTGGTGCCTTTGCATGCCCGCGAAACCTTCGATGCCACCTTCGATCCGATGTACGCGTCGATGGTCGCCACGCGCCAGGACTATGACCAGGCACTCTCCTGGCTGCGGGCCACCACACCCGGCCTCGCCCATTACTCCGATGTGGAGTTGCGTGACGTGCTCAGGAAGAAGGTGGAGGCCGCGGTTCGTCAGGCGTTGACCATCAAGGGACTGAATCACCCCGTCGTCGATCTCGCAAGGAGCGTGTGAAAATGACTGATGCCGTAGTTGACGCTGCGCTCGCCACACTGACGGGCCAGAATGCCGGATGGGGCGACGGGGCCGCGGTGCCGTTGCGCGTCGACGCATACGGGGCGCTGTACACGGTGCGGACCAACGCCTCCGGGGTGGCGATGCCGGTGTCGCCGACCGAGTTGACGATCCTCGCCTCCGCGGCGCGAACTACTTTGCAGTCGGTGACGACAGTGAACTCCGCGGGATACCGGGGGGTCATCATCGTCATTGACGTGACCCTCGACCCGGCGTTGGCGTCGATCACCCCCTCTATCGAAGGGGTGTCGACTCTCGGGTCGGACGACTATGTGATGCTGACGGGTGCGGCTATTGCTGCGACCGGGGTGACGGTGCTGCGGGTCTTTCCTGGCGCGGTCGCTGCGGCGAACACCAAGGCCGACGACTGGCTGCCCGCCTCATGGAAGTTCAAGATGGCGGTCGCCGACGGCGACTCGATGACCTACTCGGTGAATGCGATCCTGCTGCCATGAGCACCGCACCGGGATATCTGCCGCAGGGATACAAGACCTCGAAGAAAACCCATCGGGTCGATGGGCCTCCGGGGGTGAACAACACCGAAACGGTTCATTGGGATGGCCGCCAGGACGCCCATGTGCGAGCCAAGCCCGTCAGCGTGTCGATGAAGGTCGAATCCGTCCACAGTGAGGAGGGCAAGTAAATGGCTGTCACCGCGTCCGGTCTGTATGTGGCGACGATGCTCGTCGTGTTCAACGCCACCCAGTTGGCCTACGCCTATCTCGCCGACATCATGAAGATCGCCCTGTTCACCGACACCATCACCCCGAACTTCGGGACGGACACCGCATACGGGGTGGCCCCGTATAACGCCAACGAGACTTCGGGCGGCTCGTGGGCCGCGGGCGGATACACCCTGGCCACCAAGACTATCGCTCAGGACGCCACCGGCTACTCGACGTGGGACGCGGCGGATGTGTCCCAGGCGACCTGCACGGTGACTTCGGCTATGGCCGGGTTGATCTACGACGACACCCTGGTCGGAAAGAATGCCGTCGTCCTGGTGGACTTCGTGACGGCGGTGTCCACTACCAACGGGACGCTGACGATCACCTTTACGGCTCCGGCGTCCGGAGGCGTGTACAACATCAAATGCACTGTGTGATGATTACCTCTACTGCCCGTGGCTTGGGCGGAATCTGGATTCATGCGCTGACGCTGTGACGCCGGGCGGTGACTGATGCCGAATCTGGCGCGCCGTCAACGTGACGAGGCGCAACGCCAGTATGGGCTGACCACGGGCCATATGGTCCGTGGCCGTCGTATTCAGCGGGGCTTCGACTATGAGCATCCGACTTTGCGGGGTGCCCGTATCCAGGTGATTTCGTCGGGGCCGGTGTTCACGGATGATTCTGTGTTCGGGGTGCCTGGCGATGGTTCGGAGATCGACACCGATCTGGACCCCGATCTCACTTTGTCGCCGTACACGCATCAGGGCAAGCACGGCAACATGGGGTTTGGGTTTCGGTGCCGTGGCAACGGCGGATACTCGGTTGCGCCCCGCAAGAACTGGGGGGAACGGATCGTGTTCGGCGCGCCGCAACGCGAGACGGCCCCAGCGGTGTGGGCGACGGTTCCGTTGACCCAACGCACCGTCACGGGGAACATCATGGCCTGGCAGACCCCGTGGGGCACCTACCGTATCTGGCTCACAGGTCTTTCGATACGCAAGGAATGGATGTTCACTTCGGCGCCGCCTGCGCTGCGGCATCCGATCAGCACGTTCGGCTGTGTGCTGCGAGCCGATGGGTTGCTGACAGCGGATTCTGACGGGGAGACGGCACAACTGCCAGGCTGGTCATGGCGCGACGCTGCGGGGCAGAGGGGCCAGATTGCGCCCACGGTTGATGGTGGGCTGATGCTCGACTTGGACTGGTCTGCTGTCACCCCGCCTGTGACGGTGGAGGGGTAGTCGATGGCTAATTTCTCCGCGGGGATCGCCGCAAGCGCAGACGACTGGTTCCACTCATCCGACGGCGACTTCGGAACCGTGGACACTTATGTCGTTGTCGGAGAGATAACAGGCGCCGCGGTCACCAGCCATTTTGGACTTAGGTTCTCGGGGGTCACCATCGCGCAAGGTTTTTCTATCAGCGACGCCACTGTCGCTTTTAGAACGATGAATTACACCGATGGCACGGGCACCCTACTCACCAAGATCGTGGCGGTAGACGAGGACAACGCGGCTGCCGCTACCACTGCCGCCGAATGTACCACTGACCACGGTCTTTACACCACCGCGCAAGTGGATTGGGATTTCACCCTCGTTGACGCTGAGGATTCGGCTCTCACCACCATTGGCTTCCCTACCGTCGTACAAGAGATCGTGGACAGAGTCGGGTGGGCATCGGGTAATGCCCTGGCTCTCAACATCATCGACGACGGGAATACTGATAAGCGCCAATTTGTCGCGAGTTGGAATCATGCCTCCTTTGTCGAGCCGTCCATTTCGATCACCTACACGGCGGTGGTCAATGGCTCGACCAGCCCCGCCACGGTGGGCGCAATCTCGGGTGTCCCTGCCGTCACCACGACTGCGTCCGTCACCGTCACCCCGGCCACGGTGGGAGCACTAGCGGGGGTTCCTGCCGTCACCCTGACGGCGGGGGCATCGATCACCCCCGCCACGGTGGGCGCAATCGCCGGGGTCCCTGCGGTCACCGTCGTCACTCCCGACGCGACCGTTTCCCCGGCGACGGTTGGAGCCATCGCCGGTGTTCCTGCCGTCACCGTCACCGCGGACGCGGCCACCACCCCCGCCACGGTGGGCGCCGTCGCCGGGGTTCCTGCCGTCACCACGACCGCTTCCGTCACCGTCACCCCGGCCACGGTCAGCGCCATCGCCGGTGTTCCTGCGGTCACCGTTACCGCGGGTTCGACCGTCACCCCCGCCACGGTGGGCGCAATCGCCGGGGTACCCGCGGTCACCGCTTTCACCGTCGGTGCGGTCACCGTCACCATCGACCTCCTGGCCGCCCGAACCGTCACTAATGACCTCCTGGCCGCCCGAACCCTGACCTTCACCCGCCCCTGCGCCTAGTAACCTTGGAGAGCCAATGAGCATCAACGTCCAACTCGGAGCCGTCGGAGTGGTGTTCGTCGTCGAAGCCGTCGACGCCGACGGAACCGCGGTGGACTACTCCGACGCCACCACCAAAACCATCATCTTCGGACGTCCCGGGGGAACCTCGGCCACCCAGACCGCCATCTTCACCACCACCGGGGCGGACGGCAAGATTCAGTACACCACCATCGCCGGGGACCTCAACACCTTCGGCGAGTGGTCGATCCAGGGCCGATTCCAAAAGACCGGACTCGACGTCAAGACCGCCTTAGGCACCTTCATGGTGAGAAAGAACATCTGATGGCAACCCTCGCCACCCTCACCCTCGACGTGTTGGACATGTTGTATGGACAAACCCCGACTCAGCGGCCCGACCAGGACACCCTGGCAATCGCCGTGGCCTCAGCCACCGACACCTCGTGGCTGTTCGCCAACGCGGGCAACCAGTTCTGGTCGGCCGGGGACTACGCCGAATACTTCGACGGCACCGGAACCGCCGGTGAGGTGGTGCGTCTGCGGGCCAGCCACGACTCCGCCGCCTATGTCACTGTGGACCGGGCGCAGCGTCGTACCACCGCGGCTGCGGCCACCGTCATCGGGACCGCCACCTACGACGAGACCGGCGGGGCTGCTGAGGACCTGTGGACGGTGTCGGCCGCTCATGGGCTGTCGGTCGGTGACAATGTGGTGTTTTCGGTCGCCGGGACCGGGGCCACCGGCTACGCGGCGAGCACCGGCTACTACGTCGTCTCGGTGCCTGCCGTCACCACCCTGACCCTGGCCTCCACCGCCGGGGATTCCGCCATCGCCGGTTCCGGTGACGGCACCGGATGGACTCTGGTGACCCCGGCATATTCCGATGGCGACCTCTTCGTGCGCAACCCGCCGTTCATCTGCACCGAGATCGCCCGGGCTATCAACGAGACTATCGACTCCGACCTCCAAACCGGCATCTGGTACCGCACCAACCGCACCATCACCTATCAGACCGACCGTCACCGCTACCCGCTGAACGCCTCGGATTACAAGGTCGACCGCATGTACCAGGTCGATGTCGATGCCACCACGCTGGGATCGGCCACCTTCGATGTCACCGGCGGAGCCGCTGAGGACCTGTGGAGCCTCACCGCTCACGGCTTGGCGGTCGGCGACCCGGTGCGCTTCTCCGCGGTGGGGACCGGGGCGTCCCCCTACGAGGCCGGGGTCACCTACTGGGTGGCTACCGTTCCCACCGCCAACACCTTCACCTTGTCCGCCACCGAATCGACCACCATCCTCGAAGGGACCACCACCGACTCGGTGGGCACCTGGACCCTGCAAGACATCATCGCCTTCAACTTCACCGAGTACGACGGCAACGCCTACGACGTGGTCACCAACGTCGCCACCACCGTCGAGTCCACCGGCCGGGCGGTGCTGCTCCACCGCATCGTGGACTCGGAGGCCACCATCCACTATGTGGCCCGCTCCCGGCCGTCGTCGTCGGCTATCGCGTCACTGCCGACCGAGATCGCCAACCTGGTCCCCTGGGGTGCCGTGGCCCGCCTCGCCGGGGGCACTGCGATCCGTCACCGGTACGCCCCGGCCTCGACCCAGGTCACCACCCCCTACATCGACGCCTCATTCTTCAAGGCCCAATTCAACGAGATGGTGGACCGCTACCGGACCAAGTTGTTGGGCGAGTTGGCCCCGCAACGCCACTGGCAGTTCGGCCCAATCCGCGGATGAGGGAGGTTGCCGACCGCGAGGGCAAACTGGTCTTCGGGGATAAGACGGTTCGGCTGCGGCTGGCTCGCACCGAGAACCCCTACCGCCCGGTACGACGCACGGTGTGGCCGCGGCGCAGCGACATCGCCGGGGGCCAGCCCGAGGACCAGGCCGGGGATGTGTTCATTCGCCGCTGGTCGATCTCGGATTGGGAGGGCGGCGAGGTCGGCGGAAAGTGGAAGCCGGGCGGCTACCGGCTGTCGTCCAATGTCCGTCCCGACCGTGTCGGTGACAAACTCATCCTCGGGGCCAACCGTCTGCTCACCCAGACCGCCGCGGCTGCCGACTTCGCCGAAGGGGTCAAGTTCGGACGGGCACACGGAGGCCTGTGGGCCATCGACGACGCCTCGGCGCACAAGTGGGACCTGACCAACTCCTACTGGCCGACTACGGGCTGGGACACCGGAGCCACCACCCAGACCGTGACCTCGTTCTGCGACTTCGGTGACGGCTTGAACCTGCTGGTCGGATATGACGACAAGAGCATCCGCAAGGTTGCCACTGGGGCGCAGGCGTCCCACTTCGCCGCCGCAGGGGCCTCGTTCAACCCCGAGTTGCGGTCCTTCCAGAGCGTCGTCTACTACCTCGACGGCCCCAACCTCTACGAGTTGTCCACCGGGGCGACCGACACCCGCACCGCGCTCGCCACCCCGGGTGACCGGGTAACGGCGTACATGGCTTCGGCGGGCAACATCTACCGGCGAATGTGTGTCACCGACACCGGGGTCGCCTGGGTCAATCCCGACGACGACGGCAACATCACCGTCTACGAGTACAACGCCAAGAACCAGACCGACTTCTCCTCGGGCCGGATTCCGGTGGACGCCGCTTTCCCTTATTCGGTGTTGTTCGCCCACGGTTTCATCTTCGTGGCGTTCCGCTACGGCGCCGCTCATACCGAGGGTGGTCCCGCCTACATCTACTATCAGCGGGGAGCCCAGACCGGCACCACCCCCGAGATTCGCCTGTCGGAAGCCTCCACCGCTTCCCAGCCGGTGATCCTGGCCGGGATGATCGGCGACGACCTGATCTTCTACTACTCCAAGAGCCTCTACGCCTACGACCTGTCGGCGGGAGCGGTGTACCACCTGGGGGCCTCGGCAACCTCGGGGCCGACCACCATCAAAGACGCCATCGCCTTCGGCAAGGACGTGTTCGTGTCCAATGTCAATGGCGCCGCCAAGGTGGAGCGGTTCAACACCCTGACCTATTCGACCGAAACCGCCTCTTGGCGGTCGGGCCGGTTCGACTTCGACTTCCCCGGCTTGCAGAAGACCCTGTATCGGGTGACCGCGGTAACCGACCCGTTGGCGGCGGGGTGCTCGCTGACGCTGAGCATCTCGACGGACGGGGCAACCGCGGTGACGGTGCCGGAAACCTACGACACCGACGACGACACCTCGTACACCTGGACGGTTTCGGACTCCGACGCCCAGGTCACCGGCTACGACTTCGAGTTGGTGCTGGGGATGGCTTCCACCTCGTCGGCTTCTACCCCGACGGTACGGGAACTGTTTACCGAGGCGGGACCGGCGCAGAAGCGGCGCGGCTTCGAGTTGGACCTCGATGTCACCTCTGCGCAAACGGTGCGGGGTGCGGCGGGACCGGCGTTGCTTTCCCAGTTGATCGAAGCCGCCGAATACTCGGGCGGGATCGTGCGGCTCTACGACCCATGGGGATCAGGGGACTACGAGGCGGCGGACGAGTACGACGTGATGGTCGAAGTCCTCGCCGGCGGCGGTGACACGGCCTCTGTCCGTCTGTGGGAAACCAGCCTGACATGAGGAAGTGGATGCCGCTGCTGCGTGCCACGGTGTTCGCTCCGCAAACTGCCACCACCGGCGACCTGGAGCAATATCTGCCGCTGGACGGGTCGAAGCAGATGGCGGGGTCGCTCTCAATGGGCGGCAACTCCATCATCTTGGACACTGGTGACATCTACTCGAAGAACTGGGATGGTGCGCTTCCCGCCAATCTGTCCACCGAGGACCTGACTGCCACTCAGGGGTTCTATCTGGATGCGTCGGTGGGTGTGATTCAGGCGATGGACTACTTCGGGGACGCCCCCGATGTGCCTGCCGGTGTGATCACCATGTTCGGTGCGGCGGCGGCGCCTGCGGGGTGGCTGCTGTGTGACGGAACCGCGGTGAGCCGGACCACCTACGCCGCCCTGTTCGCGGTGATCGGCACCACCTTCGGGGTCGGTGACGGGTCAACGACTTTCAATGTGCCTGACCTGCGGGGCCGGTTCCCCTTGGGCAAGGCCGCTGCGGGTACGGGGTCGACGCTGGGTGGCACTGGCGGCACCCTGGAGCACACCCACACCGGCCCGTCGCATACCCATTCGTGGTCCGGTTCGACGGGTGCGGATGCGACGTCGGCGGGCAGTCACCTCCATTCGGGGCCGCTGCACGACCACTCGATCACCCATACCCACACCTTCTCAGACTCGTTCACCACCGGACTCGGTTCAAGTAATGTCATCATCCAGGCCGGTACCGGCAACACCGTCTCAGAAACGGACCACACGCACGGCGGCACGGTGTCGGGCACCACTGGGGCATCATCGGCGGCATCCACCGGCACGGCCGGTTCCGGCAACACCTCCTCCGACGGTTCCCACTCCCACTCGCACTCCCATTCAGTGACAGGCAGCACCGGGGCGGAAGGCACCGGGGCCACCGGCACCGCCACCCCTTCATTTATCGCCCTCCAGTACATTGTGAAGTACTAGATTCTGAGCGGAAGGTTCCCGTCCTAATGTCGCCAACAGTTTCATTCCTGAGAGACACCGCTCCCGCATCATCGGGGCCATGGACTACTTGCAGCGTCTCTTCGACCGTGACATCCGGCCCCACCTACCCGCCTGGTTCCCCCTCTACGGGACAGAGTCATGGCTGACGCCGACCTCCTGCGCGCCGAAGTAGCACACATGTCGGACCGTGAAATCCTGCTGCTGCTTCTCGACGGGCAACGCACCCAGAACGGTGCCATCGCCGCGTTGCACGGCGACTACTACGGTGACCCGGAACGCAAGATCACCGGCACCAAAGGCAAAGTCGAGGCCCATGAACTCGCGATCGACCGGGGCCGCACCACGATCCGCACCGTCCTCGCCGTCTTGGGTCTGCTCGGAGTCGGTAACATCGTCGCGGTGCTCACGGTGGTCGCCCGATGATGGCCCTGTGGATCGTCGGTATCCTGATCGCAGCAGCCGTGGTGAACACGGTGGTGTCGATCCGCAACTCCAAGGAGGACTGATGTTCTCGCACCAGAGATTCATCCATCCGATGCCAGGCTGGAAGGTCACCTCCAACCGCGGGGTGTTCCACTTCGACCGGGGCGACCATCTCCACGCCGGCTGGGATGTCACCGCCCCCGACGACACCCCGATGTACGCGATGGCCGACGGTGTGGTCTATCAGTCGTCGGTGTCAACGGGCGCGGGGGGGATGTGTGTCAAGGTCCGCTGCCCCGGCCAATGGGACTACCGTGTCTACCACCTGCCCCTCGGTGCCCCCACCCTGGCCCGTCCCCGGGTCCAGGTCGGCGAGAAGGTGGAGGCGGGTCAACAGCTCGCAGTGGTCGGTCATTCGGGCAACGCCACCGGGCCGCACCTGCATGTCGAGGTCCGCTGGTTCGGTGTCGAACAGGACCCGGCGGTGATGATCGAAAGTGTGACCGTGCTCCCCGTGTTCGAGGTTCAGGAGCGGCTCGGCCTCCAGATCGACGGGCTCTACGGGCCGGCCACCGCCGCCGCGGTCCGTGCTTTCCAGGCTGCCAACGGGATCGGGGTAACGGGTTCTGTCGATGTTCACACCGCGCATCTACTGCTCGCCGCATAGGAGGAACACATGACCTTGCAACCGTTGAACTGGGATTGGCGTGACATCGCCACCAGGGCCGCCAAGACCTTCGCCCAGACCTTCCTGGGCATCTTCACCGTCGAAGGCTGGGCGCTGACCTGGAAACCGGCCCTGGGTGCCGCCATCGCCGCCGCGGCGTCGGTCATCTGGAACGGGATTCTGGAAGCCAAGAAATGATCGGGCTGCTCGTCGGTGAATGGGCGTTGGTCATGCCGGCAACCGCCATCGTGCTCCACCGGCGCGACCTCGGCACAGATCGCTAACTCGAAGCGGCTCTGACGCTAGCCCGCCGTCTCCGTTCGGCCTGGCGTTCGTGTTCCGACATGCCGCCGAAGATGCCGCAGGGGAACCGGAGCGCCCAGTCGAGACACAAGGCTTGGACGGTGCAAATCCGGCAGACCCGTTTCGCGGGAGCGGCGTTGACCCCGGCTGAGAGGGGGAAGAACAGGTTGATGGGCAGTCCACGGCAGGCGGCCCGGTCCTGCCATTCAGGCAGGTTGTGGAGGGTGGTCACCTCACGGAGCCGATGCGTCTGCTGACGGGCGGTCACGGCTTCTCCGCTTTTCTCCACGGATTGAGGTTCTCCATCCTGCAGCCGCAGCCGTAGTCGCGTTCTCCGAACCGATGCCAGATCAGCCACTGCCAGAAATGACGGTGAACCAGGCTGCGGCAGGGGGCATAAGTGGCTGCGTCCCATCCCAACTTGTTACAGATCATGTCGGCTCCTTCGGCCTATAGCGACGGGTCGCCACCGAGAATGGCAACCTCGCGTTGATTGAACTCATGCTCAGTCGCTCGACCCCGCCTGTGTTGCCAGCATCGCCCATCCTGATTATTGGTCCGCCTCTGGCACTGATGCAGCCACTCATGCGATTCCCGATGTCCTTCGGGCAGCATCCGACCACTCCACCGCTTCTTGACTTGCGCCTGACACCGGCTCATGGCTTCCTCCAGTCGGGCAGTACCAGCCACTCGCAGCAACCCCTCGCCTCGTTATGAACGCCTGGATACTGCGCGACGAGTTCAGGCCCACAGCCAGGGTCGTCCCTACCGCACAGCCATCGCAGGTCGCCCGCAGCCAGCACCGCATCCAGCAGCAGTGCAGACGGCATCCAGGTCACTCCGACCACCCCACCAGGAGGCATCGGGAACCCTGCCTCTCTCAATTCGGCGTCAAGCGCATCCACTGCAGCCTTGTCCATCAACGCGATCATCTCATCCCGAGTCATTCCGTCGCCTCCTCCACCAGCATGTAGCGGCCCGCAGGCGCATCCTGCGATGGGAACACACTGGCAAGCCTGCCGTCGGTCGTTGTCCGATACTCGATGCTCGGCGCATCCTTATGAATCGGCAGCATCGGCACCCACACATGGTCCTCTGTCCCTGTTGTGGCGCAGAACCAGATATGTCCAATCTGCGCCATGTTCCCGTGTGCCACACACCACAGAACGTCAGCCATCACGCCTCCTTCCCTTCCATCGTCAGCGCCCTCTCCAATGAGGCTATGAAGTCGGGAACGGACTCTGCTGCGAAAGCAAAGGGGCCAGCAGTCTGCCCGCCGTCTAATTCCAACATGACGATCACCGCCGACACCTGCCGGTCTCCATTAGGAGAGATGGCTTCTGCTCGTCGTAGGCGCACCGCCGTCACATAGGCTCCGCGCCCGATTATCGGTAGGGTCATGGCTTCTCCTTGCTCACCATTTCCCACACCGCGCCCAATGCTGTGGCCCGTCGGTTACCCACAACCAGACGGCTACTGCGGCTTCATTCCCCGTACCTTCTGCCGCACGTCGGCGGCGTCACTCCACCCATGCCCAACTCTGTCCCAGACTGATCTTTGACACTGCCTGTTGAGTCGTGTCGAACTCAACCGCGATTTCGCGTTGCAATCTGCCGGCTTCTAACTGACGCCTAATGGCCAGCACGTCGATCGGGGTGAGGTTGCATCGTTTCCATCGGGAATTACGTTCACCTGATGCCGTCCGACCTCGACGAACGGCATCAGCCATATTCGCGGCATGATCTCCGAGATACAGGTGATCGGGGTTTACGCATCCTCGGTTATCGCAGTGATGTAACACCCACGCCCCATCGGGGATCGGACCGCGGGTGAGTTCCCACGAGACACGGTGCGCGTATAGGGGTCTTTTCTTACCTGAGAGGTGACCCTCAATCTGACCGTACCCATTGGGCATTTTGGCCGCGACCCATTCCCAACAGCCAGCAGAGTCGCGGTCCACCTTCGACCAGAATCGCGCTTCAAGCGGAACACGGTTTCGACCCATTATCTCTTTCCGCAGTTAGGCCACGGGGCGCTTCCCACCTGAGTATAGAGCAACGTACCCGCGTAGATGTTGTCGAATCCGTGGAACACCGATGGGTTGTCAAACCCGTAGTACGACGCAGCCCGTGGTCCCCAGGTTCGGAAGGTACTGTCAAGGAACTGGAACAACCCCGACGCTGTAGAACCGGGGTTCTTTGCCAACGGATTCCCACCACTTTCGCAATCGATTATTCGGAGAAGTTTCGTGAGGTCCCCCGGCTGCCAATCCCCACTCCGGTACAGCGCCTGACTTAGAAAGGGGCACCATGCCAGCGCCGCGTCGGACACCGGCCGTGTGATGCCGGCGCATTCATCCGCCGGTTCCCACGCCGGAACCGTCGTCGTGGTTGTAGTGCTTATAGTCGTCGGGGCCACGAAATCCCGCGCAGCCACCAGGTTGGGCTGTGTGGCCGAAGTGGTGCTCGTCGTCGCAGATGTCGTCACCACCGGCTTGGATGCCAGGGGAGGCCCGACAGCCGAAGTGATACTCACCAGGAGCGTTGAGCATTCGTCCTTGGGCTGCCACCCTCCGCCTGCCTGTAGGGTGTTGACTGCCCCTGTAAGCCCAATTAAACTGTTTGAATGGCCTTGATTGCCAACTCTGCGCCCATATGCCCTGTCCAGGGATGTTCCGAACCCAGATTCCAAATCGTCCCCGCCAGCCCAAAGAGGCCCTACTACGGGGGCCGTTGCCTCCCCCACTGGGGCGATCTCGTAAAGCAGGCTCACGCCAAAAGACACGGGACGCCGTGGGATGCCCTGTACCGGCTCACCACCGAGGGATACACGTTGATTCGACCCCACTATCGCGCCGAGTGGAGAGCCGAGCACCGAATCGTCATGGAGGCCAAGCTGGGAAGACCTCTTCGTAAGGGCGAGTCGGTTCACCACATCAACGGAACTAAGACCGACAACCGGCCCGAGAACCTTGAACTGTGGCTCGGTGGTATCCGCTCTGGACAACGAGCCGCCGACATAAAGTGCTGGAACTGCGGAGCACGGTATTCCGACGAGCCATAACTTCGGCCCGATCTGTTTGTCTGCCGCCACTGTGCCACCAGCAGTCAACCCTCCGACGAGGAGCAGCGTGACGGCCAGTCCGGCGAGCAGACCCTTCCAGTGGGTTAGGGCGCTGCCCAACCACAGCACCCCGAGCCGCTCCTCAGCCTTGAGAGCCACCGAAGTTGAGTCATACGCCATCAGATTCCTCCTTTCCGAGCGGGTAAGAGCCGTAGGGGGCCGGTTGACCCCACGACCAGGCTCGGCCCCGCAGCCCCACCAGACCGCTCCACTCCTGCCGTACCTTGACAACTGCGTGCTCCTTCTGACCGCTGCGATGTACCCAGCCCACATGGCTGAACTCGACATCCCGACCGCAGGCGGCACACACGGTCCCGTCGCGGAACCACAGCACATCCCACATCGGAATCGGCAGGCCCGCCAGCCGCATCACACCACCATGCGGAGTCAGAAACCTCACAATCACGGCATCAGGCTCCGGTTCGTCGGGGACCGTCTTGATCTTGGTGACCTCACACACCAGCTTGCCCCGCCAGTTGACGCGCCGCGCGCATATCAGCACATCGGTCGTCCACCGTGCCCGGTCGGCCTGCTCGGGATACACCCATTCATGGTGACCCCTGGAGCGGCACCGCCAATGGATGAGCTGTTCCTCATTCAAGATGTGGGTGAGTTGCTCCTCGCTCATGGCTTCTCCTCCTCCCACCATCTGACCGGCGGCAACACCGCCGGTCCGTCAGGACGCAGGTTCGCCAGTCGCACTTGCTCCACCCGCTCTATCGCCACGGCGGCGGTACGGGCAGCCTTCACCAGCCGCCGTTTGCGGGCGGCGTTCTCGGCCTTGGTGGGCATCGGCCCCAGACCCCACGGGTTCTCCGGGCTACGGACCCGCTGTGCTCGCTCCTGCTCCCTAGTTTCGCGTGTCATCGCAGCACCTCTCCCATATCGGCCGCCTCCCACACCACCAGCAAATCCGCCAACCGAATCCGACTACGCGTCGAATCAGCCATCGCCTTGACCGCGTCGATCATCGGCCCCACCGCATCGGGACGCCGAGAAACCTCCGACACCGACACCCGGCCCGAATCATCGGCGGCGAGATACAGCATCGTCGTGGACACCGCACCGTTCTCGGCGGTCAGCACTTGAAGCGCAGGACGGATAGCCAACGGAATCCAGCCACGCTTCCGGCACTTCTCACAGCCGCCGGCGTCGCAGGCGGGGCATTGCGCCCGCGGTCCCTTGATGTCCCACACGCTCGCATTCGATACCACCTCGAAACGCACCACGTCGCGGGCCTGAGTCAACGCTTGGCCGCCACTCAGCTTCTCAGGGGGGTCGATTGCCACCGCGTGAATCTGATCCGTCGTGTCGAGCAGGAGCACGGTGCCCTGGCCGACGAACGAGGTGTAATCGGAACACAGCATCAGAGTGCCAGCACTTCTTGGGCGAGTCGTTGTACGGCGATCTCCACGTAGCGTTCCTCGATCTCGATGCCGATGGCCTTGCGACCGAGCAGTTTGGCCGCAACAAGGGTGGTGCCACTCCCCATGAAGGGGTCCAACACCGACCCGGCGTCGGTGGCACCAATCGCCCTTAGGGGTAGTTCTAACGGGAAGGGGGCTGGGTGTTCGGCGTCGAGCATCTCCGGGCGGAAAGTCCAAACATCAGAGAGATGGCTTGCTGTCTTGTCCGTAAGGCGGAACCCGTCGTGGGCGAGCAGGAGAATCCACTCATGGACTGGCAAGAAATGAGACGGCGACCAGTTGACCCCCAAGCCCCTATTCCAAATGATGATCTGTCGGAGGATTGACTGGGTTGGGAGTAGACGCAGGGGGAGGTTGACTTGTCTGTCTCTCACGACGGGCTTGTGGTTGTAGAAGATGGCCCCGTTCGGTGCGGTCAGGTTCCACAGTTGCGAAAGCACCCCACGCTGCCACTCGTCGTAGTCCTCTCGTTGGTCGTCATAGGACAGATAACCCCCGTCAAGGTTGGCGAGTCCGCCGCTCATGTCCCCGAGGTTGTAGGGCGGTGATGTCACCACGAGGTCAACGCCTGAAAGTGTCGGCAGCACTTCGCGGCAGTCGGCGTGGTAGATCGTGATACCCGCCGACTCATCGTGGTAATAGGGCTTCACAGCAAGTCCCTGTCGTCCCACGCCGCATCGGGGTCGTCTGGTTCGGCCAAACGCGCCCGTTCGTCGTCGACTTCCTGCTGATGCGCCGCGCAGTAGTCGTCGGTCATCGTGGCAAGTTCGAGACAGCCGTTCCGTTCACAGATACGGTCGCGGTCTGGGTCGTGTTCGTCGGGATGATTATCAGCAGCGGTGATGGTCATGGGGTCTCCTTGAAAGCTTCGACTAGGGCGTCGGCGGTTGACGAGTCCA
>ERZ1292632.2415-Hain-H43-01um-R2-2415-length-15624-cov-8_pt1 | contig 15624 bp, 17 predicted proteins | sample MGYA00564407_ERZ1292632 | MGnify/ENA primary metagenome ERZ1292632 (study PRJEB36523, sample SAMEA6512637) | groundwater metagenome | collected 2019-01-08 | study: AquaDiva: Metagenomics assemblies of 32 groundwater samples | reverse complement strand
ACAATCGCCGCTCCGATTCTGTCTGGTACGGCCACCGGCACCTACACTCTTGGCGGCAGTCCTACAATCACTCCGACTGCTGGCGTTGGCTTGGCTATCAATCTCTCTACCACGGGCGATCTTGCCGTTAATACCAACCAACTCTATGTGGACACGAGCGAGGGCAGAGTCGGCATCGGGACGACGGCGCCGGAGGGCACTTTGCATGTCCTAACCGGGTCAGCTGGGGCAATGACCGCTCACGCCAACGCCGATGACCTCATCGTGGAATCCGCCGGCGTGGGCGGGATATCAATCCTGAATCCAGTGGCTTCGGACGGAAACTTGTATTTTGGCAATCCGACGGAGAATAGTACAGCTCGGATTACGCGAGAAGCTACAACAGGACATTTAAAATTTGGTTTTCAAAGCGGCGTCGGCAATATGATATTGCAACAAAGCGGCAACGTCGGCATCGGGACGACGGCGCCGGAGGGCACTTTGCATGTCCTAACCGGGTCAGCTGGGGCAATGACCGCTCACGCCAACGCCGATGACCTCATCGTGGAATCCGCCGGCGTGGGCGGGATATCAATCCTGAATCCAGTGGCTTCGGACGGCAATATTTATTTCGGCAACCCAGTAGAAAATAACGCGGCGCGCATCACCCGCGAGGCGACCACCGGGGACCTCATATTTGGCGTCAGTGCCGGAGCAGAACGAATGCGGATAATTGTTGCCGGCGTCGTCATCGGGGCGACGACCACCACGGCGCGTTTGACGGTTCGAGGTGTGGGTGCTAATGCCAGCGCTATTACCGGAGGCCGAACTGACGGTGGTACATATAGTTTCAGTATAGCAGACGTTGCTACGTCTCGCCTTGCGATTGGTGTTGGAGACAATGCAGGCGCTATAACAACGGAAAGGGTTTCCATCATGGGTAGTGGAGCAGGTGTTGGCGTCGTCAAAATCGCCGGCACCGCCACCCGCGCCACCACCGAGGGGACCAACCACCTCGACATCTTTGATGGCACAGCTCCAGTCGGAACATTGGCTAACGGTATTTCGCTCTATTCTACAACTGGCGAGTTGCGGGTCATGGATGCCGGAGGCACGGCCACGCTCCTTTCAGCCAGTGACAAGTTAATATTGGCATCTAGTGATCCGTCTTGGATGCCCTGGGCCTTTCCAAAGGAGAATCCCTACACCGGCGAGCGATGGGAGGTGAACATGGGGAAACTCATCGCCTGGGCGGAGATGCAGAGCGGCCAGAAATTCACGGAGCGTAAACTAATGACAGCGAAGCTAGATTGGGACGCCGATCAAGATAAGATGCGGCTAGAGCAAGAGAAGCAAATCTTAGCGGCTCAGAATCAAGTAGCCGAGTCGAACAAGCAAATCGCCGCCGAGAGCGATCCGGCGAAGAAGGCTGAGTTAATGACGCAGCGCGATAGTATCAAAGTCCCTTTGCCCTACGCGAAGAAGCGGCCCCCGACGTGGATGATAAATAGGGGAGTCAAAACGGCGATAGTGGAGGTATAATAACAGACATGAAACAACCCAGTGATAAAATGGTGCTAGAACTAAAGAGGCTACGGAACATCGTCCTCTCCTGCGACCAGCAGTTCGGGGACTTCATCCGCTACTGCATGGCGGAATGCGAGGCGCCGGAGGACCACGTCCTGGACGTGAACACGTGGACGTTCGCGCCGAGGCCGCAGCCGCCGAGGGTCGCCAACATAAGCGAGGCCAAAAAGAAGGGCGAAGGGGCGGCGGACAACAAGTAGGATCGCCGAATGCCGACAGACATAATAGGGCAGGCCGCCAGGATAGACATCGTCGGCCAGACGCAGCGGTTCCAGTCGGAAGACCTGGAGAGGTTCTCGCTCGTCTCGACGCCGGTCATCCCATCCACGGTCCAGCTCTCGCTCTTCAACACGGACGGTGCCACGCTCGCGCCGGTGGACGTGCAGTCGGGCCTGACGGTGACGGTCTCGGCCATAGCCGCCAACGTCGGCTCGGTCGGGCTATTCTACGTTAACCGCCAGATGCCGACCTCCGTGGGGTTCTACACCTACGAGTGGCGGATGTTCGGATCGAGCGGGGCGACTTCGGGAAGCGTCGCGTCGAGCCTGTTCACCGTCAGGCGCGGCGAGTTCGAGGTGTTCAAGACCGAGGCGACGAGCTTCTTCACCTACGGTAACGCGGCCGAGGTCATGCGCCGGGCCAGGCAGCTCGTCGGGCGCGGGGACATCACGCAGAGGGACGTGAGGCCGCACATGGAGGCCGGGGACGGGTGGATCGACTCGAAGCTGGGGAAGATCATCACGGTGCCCATCAGCCCCGCGCCGCTCTCGGTGCGCGAAATGTCGAACCGGATGGCCATCTACTTCCTCTACAACGCCTACTACGGCGGGCAAAAGACCGACGAACCCCCGGCCGTAGTCCGGCAGTTCGACAAGGACAACGAGTTCCTGGACGGCGTGGTCGATGGCAAGTACGCCCTGGCCGGGAGCGGGGTCTCGTTCATCTTCGAGCAGCCCGTCTCCGCGATCACCGGCGGCGTAGAGGGTGGCAAACCGGCCTTCGGCAGAAGTGACTGGGAGGACCAGAAGATCGACTCGGCCATACTGGACTTCGAGGACGACGAGAGGAGCTAGGATGGCACTGAAGATCAAGAGACGGCGGCAAAGATTCAACGATCTGTCGACGGTGGATCTAGATAATCTAGAGTCCATCGTGGATGATCTGAAATACTGCGGCTCTTACGACCCAAACGAGATAAGGAACAGAACTGTCAAATTCCGCGACGAGAGGCACGGGAAGACATGCTACGTTAGATTTCAAAACGGGAAGATTTTTCTTAGGGAAGCGAGAGGCTGATGCACAGGGAAGAATTGACCGGGCTGTTGGGCAACTGCGAGATGGAGTGCGCCGTCGAGATCATGCTCCAGAAGGCGGAACTGTTGAACTTCCCGTTCGAGAAGTTATGGGTGCGTCCCGACGAGTTCACCGGTTCCGACCTCACGGGATTTTGCCTGCTGTTGGCCGCCGGCTGCGTGCGGCCTGGATATCCAAACGGATACTTCTGGGTCGATAAGGAACTGGTCGAGATCATGCGGGAGAGGCCCGTCTGGTCCCGAATGCCCGACCCGCCGGAATTCGAGGAAATGTATTTCTCGGTGAGACACGAGTACGTGGACGCCGCAAACGCCGAATACAAGAGGAGAGTCGAATGCCCCAAGGCATAGACATGGAGATCTCAGTGCGCGGCCTGCGCCAGGTGCAGCAACTCTTCAGGCGCATGGCGGCTAGGGCGTCGGGAGGAGGCGACAAGACGGCCCTTCACGCCCGCTACGCGATCATCGCCTCGCAGTGGATCGACCGCAACTTCCAGCAGCAGGGGGCCTTGGTCGGCGGGTGGAAGCCCCTCAGCCGCAACACGATCCTCGGACGAAGGAAAGGGTCCAGCGTCATCTTGCAGGACACCGGGCTGCTGCGCGCCAGCTTCACGTCGCAATGGGACGACAAGGCGGCGGTGGTGGGCAGCGCGGACAAGAGATCCCTGTGGCACGAGAAAGGGACTAAGGGCAGCCCGGAGACGCCGTACCCGATAGCGCCGAAGCGCAGGATCTTCCTCGCCTTCCCCCACGCGGAGGGGACTCCGCTGAAGAAGGCCTTCACGTTCCCGTCCAGGGAGAGGAAGTTCGCCGAGGGGACGCCGTTCGTGTTCACCAAGGGGCCGGTCATGCATCCGGGGTTGCCAAGGAGGCGAATGGTGCCGACGGAGGCCGATCTCTTACCAGCGCTCTTGAGGACCACGATCAGCTGGCTGCGCGAACAGGAACGGGCGAGCGGGGGATAACGTGCCGACGTTCGACATAATGGGGCAGCTCATCCGGCCCCTCGGCGAGAGGCTTAAGGCAGACGTCAGGTTCGAGGGTGTGAAGATCTTCTACGACCGCAAGGACGACGAAATAGTCGAGTCGAGCCTGATGCCTGCGGTGAACTACTTTCTTCAGGCGGATTGGGAAGACGTGACGCGGGGGTCGAACACGGTAACGCTCAACGACCGCAAGATGACCGCGCAGGTCGGCTTCGGCCTCTGGGCGTTCGCGCTGGACAAGGAGAAGCTAGACGAGGCGCTCTTCCTGATGGCAGGGAACCTGATCGACTTCCTGCGCGAGTCCACGGACTTCGACCGGGAGACCGGCGTGGCGGTCGTCGGCCCGATCAGGTGGACGCCCGTGGCCGCGTTCGGGGAGGACAACAACCTGGTCGGAACTCAAAGGATTGTGGCCACCTTGGAACTTTTCTCGGGTAGGGGGGTATGACCAGAGCGAGAAAATATCCGCAGCGCGAGTACAGGGAGGTCAGCACGAGCACCGACCTGTCCTGCGCCGGTTGCCAGCACGTCATGGGGTTGTACTATCATGTCAGTCATAAACCAGATAACGGTCCCGAGGCGAAGGGAGGCATCGGGCCATCGGTGGCGTCGGGCAAGGGAGGGGAAGATGGCTAGGAAAGGTGGGCCTTGCCTGATGTCATATTAACACGTCGCGCCATTCTTATGGCGGCCATCGAGTCCACCTACGGGACCGACGCCGCGCCGCAAGCTTCGAACTCATATCAAGCGATCCGCATGATCGATCCGTTCGTCCTCGACCTCGGCCAGGACGTGGTCGAGGTCCAGGGCGGGAACCTCACGCGGGGCAGGTCGCGCCCCATCGCCACCGTCCGTCCGGTCGGGATAACTTTCCGTACTTACATCCACGGGATAATCTCGCCAGCCTCGGGCATCATCTACTCTGCCACTGCCAAACCCGCCCTCGGCGACTTGTTCCGGGCCTGCGGCCTGTTCGAGACCTTCGAGACCGCTGGCTACGCGGGGGGACGCTACCGCTACGCGCCCGGCGCGGACGTCGGGTCCGACTCATCGGTCACGGTGGTTGCCCATCAGGACGGCTTTGAACACCGACTGCTCGGCTGCCGCGGCAACGTCAACCTCATCTACCAAGCCTCAGCGCCGGTCGTGGCCGAGTTCAACCTGCGCGGGATACTCTCCACCGAGGCGTCCACGACCAGGGGCGCGCCGACGGGCCTACCGACCATAGTGCCACCCAGATGGGTCGGCAGCGGGTCGATCTTCGTCGAGTCGCTCGCCGGCGTCGTCGAGAACCTGAACTTCAACACCAACAACACGGTGCTGGAGGACCGCGCCTCGGTCGCGTCGTCCGCGTCCGGCATAGCGGCAGTGATTTTGACCGACCGCGCCCCCGGCGGCTCCTTCGACCCCGAGGCCACGGACGCGAGCACGCTGAACTTCTTCGCGCAGTGGAGGGCGACCTCCGGGGGTGTGCTCTCCGTGCAGACGAACGTGACGACGGGGAACCGATTCACGCTGACGGCCTCGCAGGTGGTGTTCAAGAAAGTTGCGTGGGGGGACAAGAGCGGCTTGGCCCTGTTCTCGACGGACTTCGAGGCCTACGAGAGGGCATCGAACGACGAATATAACTTGCTGTTCGATTAGGCGTCGAACGACGACAGAACCCGGCGGCGGCGCGGAGGGACGCGCAGGAAAGAAAATAACCGGGCCCGCGGCGCAAGTCGTGACAGACGGATTTGTCCATCTAAAAGATGACTCCGTTGACGGGCCAATGGGTGTCGAGTCCCATGCGCCGGGAAAATTCCGACAGAGGGAGGATAGGCATGAGCAATCCGTTGCGTAAGACCGTCGATCTGCCGATCGGCGTCAGCTTCGAGATCCGGCGCCTGGACCTGTTCGAGTTCATGGCCGACGTGGGCGGCCTGCCAGGCAGCGTGCTGCCGACGGTGATAGCGCGACTCAAGGAGGCCGGGACCGACGAACCGTCCGCCGAGGCCGAGCGGAAGAGCCTGGCCGATCAGCGCCACATGATGGAGGCCGTGCTGGCCCGCGGGGTGGTCAAGCCGAGGATATGGTTCGGCGACGAGGGCGAGACTCCGGACGGGCAGATCCACCACGCGGACCTCGGCATCTGGCGCTGGGCCCTGATGCAGGAAGTGATCGCCTTCAGCTCCCCGGAGGTGGAGCTATTCTCCAAGTTTCTTCGACGGGCAGGGGCCGGAATTGCTGGACCTGATGGCCAGGAGGTACGGCCAGAGGCCCTCGCGCCTGGTCCTGACGGGGCTCAGCAATGAGACCCTGGCGCTCGCCTTCGACATGAACGTGATGCTCCTCGGCATGGCCGCGGAGGCGCGGGCCATGGCGCGGGCAGGCGAAGATCGAGGAGGAGGCCCGATTAGAAGCCGGAGGGATGCCGAAGCCTTGGCCGAACGGGCCAAAAGAGAGATAGCCGAGATGGAGCGCCGGTCGGGGAGCGGCGCAGGATAGGGCCTGGATGCGACAAACTTTGACCAGGAGGCAGGTTCTTCTCTTGGCCGTTGAGTCGGCCTACGGACTGGACGCCGCGCCGCAGGAGGCCAATTCCGGCCAGGCGCTGCGCCTCCTGGAGCCGTTCAGGCTGAGGCTGGGGGAGGATTTCGAGGAGCTGGGAGGCACGGAGCAGGCGCGCGGCGCGTCCGAGGGAAGGGTAACGGGATGGACAGCGGAAATCTCGTTCAGAGCCGTCGTGACGGGGGTGGCCGGGAACTCCTACACGGCGACGATAAGACCTCCGTTAACCGGAGCCTTCAGGACGTGCGCGCTGCGGGAGGAGTACGCCTCGGCGGCCAACGGGTCGTACGCCTACTCGCCGACCTTGGATCCGTCGTCAGACGAGTCGGCGACCATCGTGGCGCACCAGGACGGAGTGGACTACAGGATGGTGGGGTGCGTCGGCAACGCGAACGTCCTGCTCGTGGCGGGCGCCCCGCCCATAGCGGGTTTCACGTACCGCGGCAAACTCGTCACCGAGGCGACGACGACGAGGTCGGCGCCGACGCTGCCCTCGGTCAGGGCGCCGCGCTGGGTGGGCAGCGGCAGCTTCTACGTCGGATCGTTCGGGGCCTTGAGAGTGGACAACCTGAGCTTCGGCACCGCGAACGAGCTGTTCGAGCAGAGGTCGGCTCTCCCGACCTCCGGCAGCGGGGTCGTCAGGTACTGGATAACGGACCGAGAGCCTGGCGGCTCGTTCGACGCGGCGCTGCGCAGGCTGGGAAGGGCCTACGGGGTCGGGATATACGGCGCGGGATTCTACGACGGGAACGACCAGGCGATACTGCTTGGCAGGTGGCGGACCGGATCTGAGTCGATACTCAGGGCCGTGGCCAGGGAGAGGGCGGGCAACTCGATGACCATCACGGCGTCAAGGGCCGTGTTCAAGACTTTGGAAGGGAAGGACAGAGGTGGGGTGCACGTGTTCGGGATGGGCTTCCAGGCGTATCGGCGCAATGAAGCCGATCAGTTCGCTATCACATTTGATTAGATACAGAATCGGATGCCCATGAAAACATGTTCGAGATGCGGTTTGAATAAATCACTTGATTGTTTTGCTCCAGCGAAAGATTATCGCGCTGGGAGAAACGCGCAGTGTCGCGATTGTAGAAGACTCACCGCATTAGAATGGTACTACCGACATAAAGGGGAAGTATCGAGGAGACGACAAGATAGACGCAAAATAAATTTGGAACTTTAAAGTACTGACAGAATTACAACCGCCGCATATAGAGATTTTAATTAAGACCGGAACTTTTGACTAGATAAGACATGGCTACTCAACAGAATGTTGTGGAAATCGTGCTCCGCAGCGTCAACCAGATGTCCACGGACCTCGCCCGCGTGGAGCAGCAGCTCGGGTCCCTCCAGAAGACCACCGACGTGGCCGACGCCTCCACCCAGCGACTCGCCAGATCCAACGTCGCCCTGCGCGGCGCAATCGCCCCGGCCCGCGTGGCTCTCAGCCAAGTGACGACGGCCGCGGCGACCCTCAGGCCGGAGTTCAGCTTGCTCATCGGAAGCATCGACAACGTGATCTTCTCCATGATTCAGGTTGCCCGGACCGCTCCCACGGTGGGGGCGGCCATGTCCGCCGTGTTCATCACCGGGGGGATCACCGCGGCGATCATAGGGCTGACAGCCGTGATTGGTTACTTCGTGAGCAAGTTGAAAGAGGCCCGCGACGCTATATCCGACTATAACAAGACGACAGTAGATTTAGACGCCGCGCAGGAGAAGCTCACCGCCACAACGGAGCGCCAGATCATCGAGATAGAGGCCCAACGGAAGATGCGTCAGTTGGATGAGGATGCGATCAAGACCAACATGGCCGCCGACGACAAGGCCAACAAGCTATCCCTGATAGCGCGCGAGCGCAGCATCGCCTTGAGCGCGCTGGACATCAAGACCCGCAACGACTTGCGCGAGGTGTTCATTAACCAAGCTCAGGCCCTGAACCTGGAGCGCATAGAGTTAGAGCAGGGCACCGAGGCTCGCCGCCAGGCCGAGTTGGAGATGATAATAATGAACACGGTGCGCAAGGCCGGCATAGAGTTGACCGTCGAGGAGCAGACCGCTCTTTCCAACATGATCCAGGCCATACTGAGCGAGGCCCGCGCCCTGGAGGAGCTCAAGACGAAGTTCGACGAGGCGAACAAGGCGGCACAGGAATTGGCCGATGTGCGGGTGAAGGTCGCCCGGGGCAGGCGTCAGACCGTGGAGGAAGAAGAGAAGCTCTTGAAAGAGCGGCTGGAGAAGTTGGGGCTGGACGCCCGCACGCTCTCCCAGGGCATCATGGCGGCCATAGAGGGCGGCCAGAAGGGCCTCCTGGACTTTGCCGCCAGGACCGGGCGGCGCATCGCCGAGAGCCTGATGGAGGGGATGATAGAGGCCCTCGTGATATCGCCGCTGAAGACGCAGTTGCAGCAGGCGATGGCCGCGCTGTTCCAGTCCACGGTGGGGGGCAAGGGCGGCACGGGATTCAACATACCGGGCCTGCTGAGCAAAGGACTGGGGCTCCTTGGCGGGTTCTTCGGGGGCGGCGGGGGAATAACTCCGTTCGAGGCCGGAGCGGGGCTGGAGTTCATGGGCTTCGCCCGCGGCGGCATGGTTGTCCCGCGCTACGGCATGCCCGAATTGAATCTGCCGCAACTGCGCAGGTTCCAGAGCGGCGGCGTGGTCGAGGGACCGACGCTCGGGGTCATAGGCGAGGAGGGGCCGGAGATCGTGGCGCGGATGAAGCCGGCGGGATCAAGGGACGCAGGCCAGCCGAAAGTCACGGTCGTCATCAACGGCGACATAACGCCGAGGCGGCCCGACATGAGGCCGGAGGACGTGATCAAGGTGGTCGCCAACGACGCGGAGCGCGGTGGGGACGTGGGCAGGGCGATGCAGAACGTCATCAGAAGGGCGAGGTGAAAGTACAATATGCCAACACTTAGGACACTGACCTTCACGCCTGCCCCCGGAGTGGAGCGTGAGGCAACAACCTTCACCTCGGTTACGGACTTCGACAATGCTGGCCTGTTCCACACGTTCAACCGCTCGCAGCGTCCGGCGTACCGATTCAAACTGAGGCTCGGGCCTCTGACGAGGCAGGAGGTCGAGTCGCTCTCTGCCCTGCACGCCTACCACCAGGGCGGGAGATCCTTCCTGTGGGACGGCGGGCAGTACGGGCGGGTGGAGAACTTCTCCCTCGTGGGCGAGGGCGACGGGGCGAGGAGGCAGTACTTCCTCCCCAACCGCTACATAGGAGCGAGTTCCCTAGAAGTGCGGACTCTGAGGCCGTCCACGGGGGCGACCTCGGCCTGGGCGACGAACGCCTACTCGCTCAACGCGACGCCGGGGATAGTCGTCTTCAACGCGGGTGCGAGCACCACGCCGACCTCGGGGGACGACGTGCAGGCTAGATGGGCGAACCAGTATCGAGTTCTTTTCGAGCCGGACGGAATCAGGGTGAGCGAAATGGCGAGGAACCTCTTCACGGTGGAACTAGCTTTAAGGGAGACGATGTTTACTGGCTGACGGCGTAAAGCCCCCGGCTTTAGCCGTGGGGAGTTAGTCACTGGCCGATGACGATCGGAGGCGCGCTTAGTGGCTGGAGACAGCGGAGCTAAGAACAACGGCGTCAAGAAGGCGATCCTCGTCGCCTCCCTGATCGGCGCCGTCTTCTCGGGCGCGTGGTACTTCGACGGGCGCTACGCCAAGGCAGAGGAGGTGCGCCAGCAGGTGAGCGAGATAAAGCTCCTCTACCTGGCCAGCGAGCGGCGGGGCTTGAGGCGGGAGAAGTTCGACCTGGAGTCGGCGGCCCAGAGGCGGCAGCTCACCCCGCTGGAGCGCCAGAGGCTGAACCAGATCATCGACGAGCTCCAGGAACTGGAGAAGCAGATGGACGGGATCAAGAAGTGAGGCGATCAATGTCGATAGAAGTTCCCAGCGGCCTCGATGCCATCATAGAAATGTTTGGATCCCTGGACGACCCGGCGTTCGAGGACAAGAACATCGTGCTGTTCGATCTGCCCTACCCGCTGCTGTACGACGGCAAGGAGGTCAGACGGACCCGGTGCCACCGGCTCATGGTGGAGATCTTCCAGGAGGTCTTCCGCGAGATCGAGGCGAAGGATCTCGTGGGCGAAGCGAAAAACTTCGGCGGCATCTACGCGAGGCGCGGGATACGCGGGCAGGACTCCCATCCTTCGACCCACTCGTGGGGGGTAGCGATAGACCTGGAGCCGAAACGTTACCCGCTGGGCAGCTTGGAGAGGATGCCGGATGAATTGGTGGAGATATTCACAGACAAGGGTTTCTTCTATGGCGGATTTTTTAAAAGTAGACGGGATCCCCAACATTTTCAGTGGGCAGTCAATTATTAGTTGACGAATTACAAGGGGATATACACATGCCAGCAGCTCTCTTAGGAATCCTTCTCCCCGCCCTCATCCCGCCCGTGGCCGACGCGATCGGGATGGCCGGCAAGTGGCTCTTCGGCGGCAAGGGCGAGCCGCAGACCGTGGACGACAGAGTCAAGCTCACGCACGTCGAAGCCGAGATGCTGCAGGCCAGAGGGAAGTTCTTGGCGGCGGAGGGATTCGGCGACCTCTCGGCTTGGGCCGAGTCGCTGAACCTGTCCAACAGGCCGTGGCTCTCAGCCTACGTGGCCGTCATGATCGTCACGCCCCGCGCGATGAGGGAGGCCACGAGGCCGGCCTTAGCTTGGTTAGTAGTTCTGGCCGCCGTGGGACTAGCCATTTTCGGGAACTCCTACGCTACGCTGATGATCGACATGGCCGCGAGCGTCTACTCGCTCTACTTCGGCGACAGGGCCTACTCGTACATCAAAGGCCGGATCGGCGGGTCGGCGGGGAAATAAAAAATGGAATAAATAATTGAGAACGCTGACGACAAGCTATATAGCCCTGAAAAACCAATTAGAAGGGGAGACCGTCTGGGCGCACCTGCTCGACATCGAGGTGAACCCATCGACCACTGCCCGCTTCACCTCGCATCCTGAGACCCTGACCTTCAACGGCCAGACCTACATGCCGGTGCCGTTCACGGTCGGGGTGGAGGAGCAGACGCTCGGGAGCGAGCTGCCGCAGATGATGGTGAACGTCTCGAACTTCCAGGGCATGGCGCTTAGGTTCGCCAAGGACAACGACCTGAGCCTCCGCAACGTCACCGTGCGCCTGGTCAACACGACGCTCACGGCGTCGGGGAACGACGCGCGGACGAGGCTCCAGATACTCGGGTCCGTGTTCACCAACGAGACGGCGACCTTCCTGCTGGGGCACAATTTTAACTTCGATGCGGAGGGGCCTTCGAGGATTTTTAATAGAAGAGATTTTCCGAGTATTCCCTTTGATCAAAAACGGTTCGCCATTTTTTAGCGATTTTTTCCACGATATTTTTCTATGGAATACGTCGGCATCCCCTATAAAGAGAACGGCACCGATCCTAGCGAGGGTCTTGATTGTTATGGATGTGTTAGAATGGTGCTCAACTCCGAACTCGGATTAAACCTGCCCGAAAAACCCCCTTCCCCTGCCTCTTGGCCTCGCTATGTCAAGATATTCAGAGTCCCGCCGTGGGACTTGCGTCCCTATGATGTGCTCATGTTCGCCGACATCATCCCCGGACTGACCAACCACATAGGCATCGTCGTCTCCGCGTCCGACTTCCTGCACGCGGGCAGCCAATTCGGCGGCGTGGTCAGAGAGCCGATCCGCAAATACGAGCACAGAATCATGGCCGTGGGCAGGCCGGTGAAGCCGTGATCATAGAGATCAAGGACATAATAGGCAACGAGCGGGCCTTCGCGCACGTGCAGCCGCCTCCGGGGACGACGCTCGGGCAGATCTTCGACAGAGACCCGAAGTTCAAGGCCGTCAAGAGGCAGATCGCGCAAGTTTCCCTGAACGGCGCGCGCGTGGACGATTGGGAATCGCTGAGTCCTAGTCATTCTGACAAAGTGGCGATGCTGATGGTTCCAAAAGATCCCGTCACCATCTCTACCATCATCCAGATCTACTCCATCATCAACACGGCCATCTACCTGGGCTTTTTCGTCTACTCCCTCGTCGCCCGCCCCAAGCCGATCAAGTCCGAGAGTAGCTTCACCGGTCCGACCTACAGCTTCGAGGGGCTCACGACGCGCTACACCCCCGGGGGCCCGGTCCCGGTCATCTACGGGGAGCCCCGCACCGGCGGACAGCTCCTGCAGATGGCCGTGGACGTCGTGGCCGGGAGCCTGGACACCGTTTCTGTGGCGAACCCGAGGGTCCTGTCCCGCACCCACGCGCCCGCGCAGAAGCAATTCCTATCCATGCTCCTGGGCGTCGGCGAGGGGGTCATCACCGACGTGAACTGCGTGGAGGTGAACGGCGTGCCGATAGCGCAGCTCCCGGACGTCTCCATAGAGACGCGCACGGGCACGAGCAGCCAGGCCCCGATCCCAGGCTTCGAGCAGATACGCAACACGTTCCGGGACGGGAGGGAGTTCACCGACGCCCCCATAACCTACCGCACCACGGGAACCAACGTGGAGAAGGTCCAGCTTCAGATAGTCGCCCCGGACGGGATAGTCCGATTGTCGGGCAAGGGCAGGCATCCCGAGCGGCGCAACCCGCAGACGATCCGCTACAGCGTCGAGTACAAGAACGTCGGCACCACCGGGTTCTCGACCGTCTCCACGGTGAACCTAGAGGGCGCCACGCTGGCCAGCGCCTACGACACGCTGGAGATCGACTTCGGCTCCCGCAGCCAGTGGGACACGAGGCTCACCTGGCTCACCGCATCCGACAGTCGCACGGAGTTCGACCGGTGGCGGCTGTCGCTCATGAACGTGACCGAGATCACGGACCAGAGCTTGGCCTACTCGGGCACGGCGCAGCTCGGCGTCAAGGCGCTGGCCACCGCCCAGCTCCACGGCGGGCTGCCGGACGTGTCAATGTCGGTCCGGGGCAGGTCGGTCAGGGCGTACAGCAATCCGACGACCTTCGTCAACACCTGGACGCAGAACCCGGCCTGGCATGCGCTCGACTACATAACCAACTCGATCTACGGCATGGGCGCGTACATCACCAACGACGACGTGGACATCCAGTCGGTCATCGACTTCGCCACGCTGTGCGACTCCCTGGTCCCGGACGGAGCGGGCGGCACGGAGGCGCAACACCGGTTGGACATCGTGATGGACGTGAAGAAGCCGCACTGGCAGTGGGTCGAGGACCTGCTTCGCTCCTACCGCTCCTCGCTCATCTATTCCAACCAGCAGTACAAGGTCGTGACCGACCGGGGCGACCTGCCATTGCGCCAAGTCTTCCACGCCGGGAACACGATCCGGGAAAAGACTTCGGTGCGCATCAGCCCCGCGGACCCGCTGAAGCCCAACCAGATAACCGTCCACTTCGCCAACCGCGAGCTCAACCACGGGCGCGACGCGCTCTACGTCCAGGACTCCGCCTCAGTGTTCGGTGCGGGCGACCCGATCAAGAACGCCGACATCTCGCTTCTGGGCGTGACGCGGGAGTCCGAGGCCTTCCGAGAGGGGAGGTGGCAGCTCGACCGGCGCCGCCAGGTCGTGAGGGAGGTCAGTTGGGCGACCGGCCTGGAGGGGCTGGCGGTCGAGCCTGGCGACATGGCGCGGGTGGGGATACTTACGACGGACTTTGAGTTCGGCTACGGCGGGCGCGTGCTCGACGGCACGATAAGCCACCTAGTGCTGGACCGGGAGATAGAGGTCAAGTCGGGCTTCACCTACGACCTGTTCGTCTGGCACACGGCGGCGGACTCGCCGGAGACGCGCACCCTGGCCAACACCGTCACCTCGACCAACCCGACCGTGGCCTACGTCGTGGCCAGCCCGACCAACGCGTTCAACATCGTCCCCGTGGCCGGGGACCGCTGGGCCATAGGAATAACCTCCGAGGACATCATGCTGGCGCGGGTGAAGTCCGTCAGGCGCGACGAGCGGGGCGTCCACGAGCTGGTCGGCGAGCAGTTCGTGGCGCTCAACCCGTCCACGCCGCAACTCATATCTAAGCCGAGCGGCAATATAACCATAGGCGGCCTGCTGATAGACCCCGACGTCATGCAGAACCAGCCCCCCGCGCAGCCGATCAGCGTGCGAGTGGAGGAGGCCCGTTGGGAGAATAAGGACGGCGTGTTCCAGTCTAACCTCCTTGTCGACGTTACCCCGCATCCGCTCGTCTTCGGCGGACAGCTGACCGCGCCAGGGACCCTCGACTCGCTGACTCTGGCGCAGTCGCACACGCCGGTGGACGACGCGCTGAACGAGTCCCACCTGCTGCTCATAACCGGCGTGGCGTCGGGGAGGGCTACGAGAGTGAAGAAGTGGACGGTCTCGACGCGGGTGGCCTCGATATCCCCACGGCTGCCGTCCGTCCCCAACAGCGGCGACCTCTACAACCTGATCCCCCCAGCGGGGCGCTACGACGGGTTCGACCTGGAGTGGCGCACGGCCACCGACAGCGAGTTCGTCTACCACTCGACCAATCTGGGCACGCAGGTGATTGCCCCGGCGCAGTTCGAGACCTCCTACGTGCTCAGACTGACGCCGTTCAACGACCGGGGGGTGAGGAACACGATAGGCAGGTGGACCCCGACCGTCACCACGACGGGGGACGTGACCGCACCTGCCACGCCGTCGGGTCTGACGGCGGTATCGTCCACCAGTCTGACCATAGGGCTCACCTGGGCCGCCAACAGCGAAGCCGACCTCAAGCACTACAGGATACACCGCAACACGGTCAACGCCTTCGGCACCTCGTCGCTCGTAGCCGAGGTGCTGACGAACGAGTTCGTGGACGTGACGATCACCGTGGCCGACTCGTACTTCTACTGGATCAGAGCCGAGGATTTCTCCAAAAACGTTTCCCCGATTCACCCAGGATCGACGGCAGGGATATTCGCCCGGTCGATCCGGCTGCCAGACCCGTTACTCCAGTTCCAAAAGTGGCCGTTCGGGGGCAACGGCTCGGACAGCGTCCTGACGGTGCCCGCTGGAACTACGATCATAAACGGCCTCAAGCAGTACTTCGCCGTCACCATCCAGACGGGCGGCACGCTCACCCACGACCCGTTGAGGGCCTTGAACTTGCTCGTGCAGGATACCCTGGAGCTACAAGGCACCGGAACGATCAGCGCCGTGGGCAAAGGAGCGCTCTCGGGCGGGACGGACAGGACCGTTACGATGGGAGGGACAGCGGGAT
>ERZ1292632.2414-Hain-H43-01um-R2-2414-length-15627-cov-25_pt1 | contig 15627 bp, 28 predicted proteins | sample MGYA00564407_ERZ1292632 | MGnify/ENA primary metagenome ERZ1292632 (study PRJEB36523, sample SAMEA6512637) | groundwater metagenome | collected 2019-01-08 | study: AquaDiva: Metagenomics assemblies of 32 groundwater samples | reverse complement strand
CCAACTTGATGAAGGATTCTGAAAAAACAACGGGGTCTAAAAGCAGGCGAAGAAGATTTTCGTCGGAAGGCGGCATTCTTAGGCTGAAGCCTCTTGTTTAATAGATTCAAGAATTTCTGTGATGAGTTTCTGAAGTTCACACTTATGGTTTAAAATGTTGTGATTACATTTGATGCGGATTTCAGCGGAGCAAAAATCACAGACTTTACGGGATAGAAGCCGAAGATTTTCGGGGGCGGACATATTTTAAAAGGAGTGTGCGTACACCATTAAGGTGTGTGTACGCTTGCTTATAAAGTTTTTGGTTATAAAAAGAGAGCAAATAAATCATAAATAAAAACGGGTAGTTTGAGGTATGTTTTAACACAAATATAATTGTAAAGTAGATATAGAAATTTGTATCGAAGAGTATTCATGAAATCTATGAGTTCATACATTTCGTATCACTTTCAATTTTTCATATAATTTTTTAATTAGTTTATTTAAATCAATATCTTCTTCATTTACCAATTTAAATTCAATTTTTATAGGTTCGGTTGGTTTCAAATTTTTTAGAGGAATAAATGGTTCTCCACTATGTAGAAAATATAATCCTTTTTTATTGACAATTCCACCTATTTGTGGCTTTGTTGATTTACGTTTTACCATAAACCTATGTATCTATGTACATATATATAAACCTTTTGGAATAGCATGCTTTCGGACAGACTCAGGTAAGCATCCTTTTTTCGTAGGTGAAAAATGAATCATTGATTCAAACATGAAAAATGGGGTTTAATCTGGTTCCAGTATATTCAGTATCGCAAATCTTAAGACATGTGAAACAATACACCCGACTCACTACTCAATACTTACTATTCGTATCTTGAATCTTACTACTCAAGTCTGAATTGAACATAAGTGAATTAGTTGCACACTTAATTCAATACAATATGCAATAGCGTGAGCGCATGACTTTAAATACTCTTTTAATGTTGAATCTATGATGCTTTATATATCATGCATATTAAAGCATATTATATTGAATTGAACGTGCAATATGAAAAGCATATCTTCGACATATTTCGACATATCAAATATGTATGATAAAACAACATCATGACATAAGTCTTATTTCGAACTCTCTCGAAACATCATTTTATAAGCTGACGCAACATATAAGACACTGCGTGATTCAAAAATGCAAGACAAAACACAAAAAATATGTGATGCAATAGCTGAACTGCTAAGAAATGAAAAGAATGAATCAGAAAAAACATTAGCTCTCAATGAAATCTTAGAACATACTTTTGTTTTGAGAACAATATATCAAGTAAAAACAGAATATCATCTATTCAAAGAGTGATACAACATGAAAAGCAAAGCGCAAAGCGAAAACAAAGCTCTTCTAGAAGCACTGCACAAGACGCAAGTCTCAAGTAGTGCTATAGTTGATAAGAGCAAGTTAAGCACTGCAGTTAAAACGCTCTCTGCAGACAAAACAGCAAAAAAGAGCAATACAACAGAGCGCAAAAGCTCTGAAGATAAGAGAGATATCAAAGCTTTTCAAATCGTTTCAGTTGACAATGACAAACTATCAAAGTTTGAGCAACGCTCATACATGCACAAGTCATTAGACAACAACAAAGCGCAACTTTTCTTATCTGACGACAAAAAAGAGCATAAGACAGTTTTCTTCAACAAAGCAACAAACAAATTTGAAGCTCTGACAAAAGACATAGCAAAAGAGCAAATCAGAGCGCACATGCTCGTAAACAGTGCAACAAAACGCATTTATCGTACAAGTGACTTTCAGCAGTTGTTACAGAGCGCAAGCTCAAGCTACACAGACATGATTAGAAGTGCATGTTCAGAGCTTCACAGAGAGAAATTTCTAGTGATGTCAAAAATTCAAGACACAGAGCGCACTAGAGCAAAATATCAGTATGAGCTACTTCAAAAGAGTTGATAAAAATGACAACATGTGAACTCTGTAAGAAACATAAAGCTGTTGTACACTGTTTTACAAGTGATTTCTTTCTCTGTGCGTACTGTACTAAAACTAGATGTAACAATTGTCATCAGAAAGACATAACAAAAACTGACTGTGCAAAAAGATTAGAAAGAACTCTTTACAGAATGAAACTTAAGCTGACGTGAGCAAAAATGAAAACTGTAGAATCAGAGCTTAAAAGAATCTTTGACATGATTCTACTACAAAAACATGCTGAACTCTTAAACGATTTAGCTCTAGAGCTTCAACTGCAGAGCGCAAAACTGCAGTCATGCTGATTTTTTTTGTTGTGATAATATGACAATAAAATTAGCATCTAAAAACATGACTGAATCACGTTATTACTTCAACACTAAAACAATTTACTTAAAATACAATAGACACTTTAAAATGTTCATTCATTCAGTTATTCACGAAAATTTACATCTAATTTTACATAACGGAATTTCTTTAGATGCAACATTAAATTTTGATAATATACATATAGTAAAAGAAACATACTTTTCAAAATCAGAACAGAGAAAACTCTTCGACATCTAACATCTAATTTTTTTTGTCAAAGTCACATCTGAAATCGTAAGACAGAAGTCTCACGAGTTGACTGCCTTTCCTTTCGCAAATCTCACGACTTAAGTCTTGACAGTCGTTGACCTTTCCTCTCCACGCCTTGCCTTGCCTTGCCAAAGTTTGCCTATATGCTTCAATATATCTATATAGCATATCATAGCATAACATAGATGCTCTATAGATATATCAACCTCTCCTTAATCTACCTTGCCTCTATTTACCTTACCTTGCTTTGCCTTGTCATCACCAAGTTTATATATTCCGTATTACATCATAATCTCGATGATAAAAATGAGTTCAAAGCAAATCGTAAAGGAAATTCTAGTAAGCAACAGGAAAATTGAGAAAACATGCAGAGCAATCTGCAAGGAAGTAAACATGAAACTGAAAGGAGCAACAAACTTCGTTAACTGCAAATGGATTGAGTCCTACGCTGTAGTCACATTTCGAGACAACATTGAGGAAATACAAGTTGCTTATCTCATGGATGTCGTCAAGGACTTCAATGTTAAACTATGGATAGAAGCTAAGGACAGTAGACTGCTAGAAGTCTGTTGCGGACTAACTCGCAACTAATCCTTTTTTTATTCAAGTCTCAGCCTTTCCTTTCCTATCCGAACTTTGCCTTTCCACCGTTTGCCTTGCCTCGCTTTGCCTCGCCATCTGCAGACTTGCCTATAGAAACGTTTATATATGCCGTAAGCCAAAGTAACCGATGCGTGACGAAAAATGAACAATGTGGAAAAAAACAAAGCATTGCTTGAGGCGTTACACGCAAGCAACTCAACGAGTCCGCTCGTGCCTAAAGGCATAGTTACGCCAGCAACAGCGCCAGCGACGATGCCTGCAACAGCTAAGCCAGTAAAGACAAAAGACAAGAAAGGTAGCAAAGCAACAGCGAAGCCTGAAACTACAGCAAAGCGTGAAGTCGTAGCCTTTGTCATTAAGCCAGTTGATGAGCAAAGCCGTTATGAGCAACGCTACTACATGCGGGACTTTCACAAAGACGAGCAAGCCACCGTCGTGAGACACAAGACAAGCCACGGCATTGCAACAGCAAGCGAGGCGTGCCTTGCTTTTATGCGGGCTCAAGCCAACAAAACGAAGAAGCGAACCTTCAGAACTCATGACCTCATACAAGCGATTGATTCCTTCGGCCCATCATACGGCGACTGTATTAGAAATTCCATGCGTAAACTAAAAGCTCAAGGACTCGTAGCGATTCACCGTGTCGAAGACGGCTCAAGAAGCAAGTACGAGTTTGAGCTATTGCCCGAGAAACCTGAAGTAGCAAAGGTGAAGTGAGTCTGTTGACAGCCTCAAGCAACAACCCCTTTTTTTTTCTATACGTTTATATGTGCCTTAAAACTATAGTTTCATGATAAAACAAAACTGAATAGAGGTGATAAAGGTATGAATGTTGCATTATCAGAAATGAGGTATGAATTAGAAGAAGTCGCTAAGGATTACAACAAATGCAAAGCAGAAGGTGGACCTTCAAATTTCAAGAACATTCAACTTCGACAAGGCACAGAAATTCATTTCAAGGAGTCAATGACATGGTTTGATGTTGATAGACTGCTACCTTTCTTACACTACATTAAGGAAAGTTTCAACATCTATATAAGAAAGGACAATAACGACCTCGTAGTTGAGGTCTATTAATTTTTTTTGTCAAAGTCTCAGCCTTTCCATTTTCAGCAAAGCGCAGCCTCTCCTTTCCATTCCACGCCTTACCTTAGTTTACTTTGCCTTTCCACGCTTTGCGCCTACAGAAACATTTAAATAAACCGCAGTTTACGATTATTCACGATGATGAAAAATGTCAGACAGAGAATTAGGTAGAATAAAATTAGGACCAAGCACAGACCTCATCATTAAAGAAACTCTCTGGCAAGGCAAAATGCTGTTGCAAATACGGAAGTACGTGACAAGCCCCCGCTTCACCGGTTGGACTCAAGACGGCATAGCAATCCCTATTGAACTCAAAGAGGAACTGCAGAGAATCCTTCAGATGTGAGGCTGCAGCCACTAAATGGTGTGGTAGAAATGAGTTCAAGGCAAACAAAATGGATTATAGCACTGCTGTTCATCCTTAGTGCAGTACTAGGAGCAGTAGCAGGACTACTCAAGTAAACCTTCCCTTTTTTTATTTTTTGTTAAAGTCTCGACCTGTCCACGTGGTGCGCACACAGCCTTTCCATTCCATGGCGGAGCTTGCCTTGGGTGGACTTGCCTTAAATGGCTTTGCCTTGGTTTACTTTGCCTGGTTCAATTTTGTAAAATCCTATGTAACCACATTTTTTGCAGGTGTATTTCTTTAGTTTATATCCTTTCATATTTTCACTTTTTAAGGCAAGTTGTTTAACTACGTCTGTTGACCTGCAACTGTGGCATATTAAAGGCATTCCCTCTTCTATAGAAGGACTTGTTTCTAATAATGCGGGGATATCTAAGCCATTAAGGTAGTTAATTAATTCCTTTCCATTCCTTTTATACCTAATATTTGTGTTTGTTTCATTGTTGGTAAGCCTTTTAATCCAGTTACAGTTGGCACAAAGAATTTGGTAAGAAGTTGAGCCCGTTAAAATTTCTCCATAAACCTTTTGTAGATTACGCTTTCCTTCTGTTTTATCAAACCCATTTACATGGTCTATTTGAAGGGCTCGGATGTCATTGAAGCCACAAATTTTACATTTGTTTCCTAAGGCATCATAAGCCGCAGCCTTTAATTTATAGTAATGCTTCAGGAACCTGTTTTCTATAATTAAACTTCCCATGAAATCACCTCACCATATAGTGTTAAAAGAATGTTTCAACACCTAAAATATATAATTAAAGGTTTATAATACCCATCCCAACCCTACCCAACCCAAACCAAAATTACCCTGTATGAATTGTTGAAACATCTCTTTAACCAATCTCTGGATATATATATATAATATTTAAAATATATAAAATGGAAAGACCTTTCAAAGTGGCTATCTTCCGTTAAAAGAAGTAGGATTTGAAGATGGTTTCTGGGTTTTGGTTATTGTAAAATGGAGAGCACCTCTTCGCATCGTTCCAAATGGGAAGGTGTGTAACCTTGAAATGAGAGTAGAATACTTTCCACACTTAATTTACTTTCCACACCTGTCTCCTCTGAGACCTATAGATACATTTAAATACTCCGCATGCATAGCATCTGTGCCCAAAATGAGTGATAAATCATGAAACAGGAAGAAATCCTAAAAATAATTAGGAGCAACACCAAATACTTCGTCAGCGGCTACTTTGAGCAAGCAATGGCAAACGGCGTCAGAACACTTCACCACCTCAAAAATCTCACCGATACTGAAGCCGAACAAGTTGCAAAGGCAGTTATAAACAAACTTCTTGGAGAAAATGTTTATGCCAAGTAAACCATCAGCGCCTTGCCCATGTGAAGCCTGCGGGCAAGCCGAGGTCTGGTGCAAAATACCCGTAAAACAAGGCGACACCGCCCGTCTCATGGGTCTACACTATGCGCTATGCCAAGGCATCAAAGTTGAAGACATCCGTTTCAGCCTGTGCGCAGCTTACGCCGAGTGGACCGAATCCGAGCACCGGCAAGCCCTACGACTTAAACTAAAGGCGAAGTAATTTGTGGCAACCTTTGGCAAAATTAATCTGCAAAGTTCTGGGACATAAATACCTCAACATCTTTGCCGTTAGATGTACACGATGCAGAGAAGAAACAAGAGAATGGATAGGTTAGTCTCCTCATCTTCTCTTTTTTTTGTCAAAGTCATGACCAGTCCGTACAGCACAGCCACAATTATATTTATATAAACCGCAAGCTACTGTAGAATCGTAAGACATCGTACACAAAAAAGAGGTGATAAACCATGTTCAGTCCCAAACTATCAAAAGAAGACGAGCAACACCTTGAAGAACTTGCCGGACCCAGCATCCTCGAGAAAATCCTTGGACGAGACGACCGTAAGCGGCGCCTTGCCAAGTCAACTGAAGTCAAAGACCAACACACAAAGAAAACCTTTGAAAAACACACAATCAAGACAAAGGTTAAAGAATACTATCCCTAAATTTTTTTGTCTCCGACAAACTGAAGGCGACACCTGTCGCAAAAGTAAACCTTTCTCCGTCTTGAAGTTTCACCAAACCACACCACGAAATCCTCTTTCCCACATTCTGGGCAGGCTGCGGCCTTTGTCAGTTTCACCATTTCTTAAACACCGCTAAAGTTTTATCAGGCCACTGCTTCGCAGCCTTCCGCCTCGCAATATCCACAGGCTCATATCCTTTAATGCTCCGATGAGCATCCATTTCCCGTGAAACTTCGCTTCCTTTCACAGTAACCTCGCCCAGTTTTCTAAACCTCAGTCTGCCGACAGACTCTACAGTCCACACCGTGTCCGGCACCGCCAGTATACCTTTATAATACTTCGCTTTCCTTTCTTGCATAGTGTTAGCACCCATAAATCATGTGTGTTGCGGCACATATAAACATTTCTAACCACTCCGCACTCAGGTTCAACCAAAGTAAACTTTATAACTACCGAGTCTTACTACTCAAGTAGTGAACACAATGCAAGAGCAAAAGGAGAAATTTCCTCTTCGACTCTACCTCTGCATGCTATTGCTCTGGTTAACCTTTGTTGTTTTGCTCTTCTTTGCTGGCGTAGTCCTCGGAACCTTAATCTTTGGGAGATGACCAGTTTGTTTGCTTTGGTAAATGCATTTTTTGCAATAAACCTTAAAATCTTTTTCTGAAAAAGGCTTGCCCATCATATCACATTGCAACCCTTCTTTAGTGGTAGATACACAACAGAGTTTTTCTCCTGTTTCAAGAAAATGTAGAAACCACGAGTCGTCACCGTTCAGTAAACGCCTAATCATGGATGTCATAAGGCTCCCTGCTTCTCCAACAATTTTCTGGCCCAACCCTGCATACACTCCGTGTAACGTCTGCAAGTGCGACACGCCTTGTCCTCGTGAGCCGAGCCAAACAAACTGTAATCCTTACAAGTTCCAGACATCTATTTCACCTAGAAACCAATAAACCTACACTTGAAATCACTATTAGGCTTATGCCAATAGGTACTGTAATGAATCCTAAAAAGGGAATGAAAATCATTCCTAAGCCTAGACCAAACAAAAATCCGAACAAATCATTTTTATAGAACTTCAAGGTTTACACCTGAAACTTTTTCTTCGGCTCATACGTTGCAATGCCATAAGGCGACTTGATAGCATGATGCCAATGCTCGTTATACCTCTCTATAAGTATGCTTACTCGGCGCTCAAGCTCCGTAACTCGAATCCTCAACTGCCTCGTTTCCTCGTCTACCATATTTCACGCCTCAATAAATTGATGATACGGCAACTATTTTACCGCATTTTTTGCATTCATGGATATGGTAACAACTGATTTCAAATTCATCAAGGATGTCTATAGTAGTGCTACCATATTTTTTCTGAAGCCAAAGTCTATGAGATTCCTTTTGATAGTCAAACTCTTCACCGTCTTCACTTGTCGGGTCGAATTCCACTAAAGCGTGGCAGTGTTGACACTCAACCTCAACTGAATAATCTGTTCCCATTTTTGTTCCCCATTCAAATTGTTTACTTCTCAAGTAAACTGTGTCATAAGGCTTATATAAAGTTTAAAACCCGAAGCACCGCCCATTCCACTGGAGATTCATCCTGAACTTCTCCAAGGTAGTGCACCAGTTCGTGAATATCGGTCTCAACCACTAATTTGATTGTTTCTACCATATCCTCATGTGTTTCCTTTGAATAAAACAAAAGAGGCTTATCAAGTACAACATAAGGTAGAATACTTTTAATTATTGGTTTATGTTTGATTTCAGGTCTACAGAATCCTCTAATGTATCTCCAACGATTTTCCATTATTTGAGCTTTTTTTGGAAATTCCGAATGCCAGATAAACCTAATGAACCTTCTGTTCTTCACGTTTCGCACCCACAAGTCAAGTAGACAACGGCTTTAATAAATGTAGCGTACCTACTGGCCTTCAGGCGTGACCGCATAAACATTAATAAGAACCGCACGCTACATACATCATGTAAGACGTGAAACTATGAAATGGCAAATAGTAATACAGGACAAAAAGGGAAAGTTACGCCGGATACCTCTAGACCATGAATATGAAACAGAGTGGGAAGCGGAATCAGAAGCGGAGAATATAGCGGCTGAGGAATATTCCGAAAATGACGAGGCGTGGAGTCTGAGAAAAATGTCAAAGTCTCAACCAGTAAACAGACGGAGAACCAAAATTATCTTTTATTCCGAAATACCTAAGAAGCTTCACCATGCCTACAAATTACAAGGCAAGTTTTTAGATATTTGTTGTGGAGCCAAATTAGATGGAATTGATGTTACTATACATGGATTTTGTTCTCCAATCCAATTTGGTCGTAGAATTTTAGGTAAAACACGTCCGACAGTTGTTGTTGATTCTTGCCTTGCCGAATTTTCAAGAAAAAACAAAACAATTCAAGGAATATCTTTTTGGGCTTCAAACACTGTAGTCCATGAATTATTGCATAATTTTATAAGTCACCGAGAAGAACCAGTTGAATTTGCCCTTAAAAACATCCGTTGCCTATCAAGAAAACCCAAAGTTTAAATATGCCTCAAAATATAGTCTTTACTACAGAAAAAAAGTTTGGGTGAAAAAAAATGGAAAGTTTAGAAGTGAAACCTGAAGCCCTGTTAATACCAACGCCGATGCCGACGCCAGTAGTTGAAGCTCCAGCGAAACCAGCCAAACCTGAGAAATCAACAAAGTCTATGAAACCTAAGAATTCCAAGAAATCCAGTAAACCAGAGCCGAAGCGTGAAGTTGTCGCCTTCATAGTGAAACCAGTTGATGCACAAACACCTTACGAGAGGCGCTCATATATGCGAAACTTCCACGAAAACGAACAAGCCGACCACGTCTACCACAGTACCAACTATGGAATCAAAACCGCCATGCCGAAACTTCTCGCCTTCATGCGTAGACAAGCCAACTCAAAAGCCAAGAAAACCGAGTTTCTAACAAATGACCTCATAGCCGGAATCGACTCCTTCGGTAGTGCCTATGGGGATGTCATCCGCAACAGTATGCACAAGCTAGCCAAGCAAGGTTTCGTAAAGATTCACAAAATCACGGAAGAGAAAACTAGGGCTAAATACCGTTTCGAGTTGCTTCCGCAAGCGCCAGCGCAGCCAGCAGAAGCTAGCGAAAAGTAGCAAAGTGCTTGCCTCAACTCGAAATCCCTTTTTTTATTTTTCATCAAGTTTATATACGCCTCAAGCTACGTTAATCATGTTAAAGTAAACAAACTATTAGAGGTGAAATCATGAATACTGGAGATTGGTTAGTGGGAGTCTTCATAGCTACCCTTATAGTAGCTTTCATGTTTGTCTTCGCCATAATTAGTGCACTCTTTGGTGCCTTTGCCGGTTGGGTTCTCTCTATGACCTTTCTGGGTCCAATGATTCAAAGTAGCCTCGAAAGCCTCGGAGCGAAATCTCCAAATCTAGTCGAGATTGGTGCACTCCTAGGTTTCGTTTCTTCATTCTTCCGCAACTACACTTCAAATAAAGGAGACAACAATAAATGAATCCCTTCTGTCCAAAATGCAAGTCAAAGCACGAGGTGCCGCCACTAATGAAGAAAAATGTCTACCGAAAAATTAACCGCAAACACGATGAGGTCACTCTGGTGACCTACCGTTGGAAGTGTCCTAGATGCGGCCATAGGATGTATTAATATGTCCCGAAGAATTCCATGCAAGCATTTCCAGATAGCCGAGAATCTCACCGAAGTCTGCGACCTCGGTCTAGACCTCAACTGTATACTTTGCGACAAGTATGAACCCGAAGGCGGAGCTGTTGCCGCATGAGTGCCATAACTCTTAGCGAGTTTGACTTTGAAACAAAATTCCTCAAGAAACTTCAAGACGACTTCGAGGATGGCATCCTCAATTATGATTAAACATTTAAATATGCCTCAATATACATCATTTGTAGTGAGAAAAATGAAAACTTCAGAGGATGAATAAAATGGGAGGCGAATCATTCATTACTGCATCATGGGGAAAAACTACTGAAGAAGCCTTTAAAAGTGCAGTAGAACGTGCCGAATATGACCATGGGCATGCTGGCTACACAGGCACAATTGCGGAGAAAGACTCGTTTTTAATGGTGAAACTTCCAGAACATAAAGACCCAATAGACTTTGCGAATGAACTCATTAAAGGTAACAACGAAGTATCAGATAAATGGGGACCATGCGGTTGCATTGAAATACCAAATTCTCTCTATAAAAGAATAGAGGAACAATGCTACATAATCCATAGTCAAAGTCCTAATGACAAACTATTCATATTCTTTGGATGGGCCTCTTCATGAAAGAACCTCAATTAGGCGAAGTCATCACCGATGCCGAAGGCAAGCACTACCGCTTCTTCAAAACCGTCAAAAACTTCGCTGAAGCCAAAAAAATCTGCACAGCCCTAGTCGAGAAGGCTGAGGCCCAACCCGGCACGAATACTCTCGAAGATGGCCGAGTTGAACTCTTCCTCAAAGTGGAACCTCTCGAAGAAATCCAGTTTACAGCCGAGGAAATCTCATGTGGCTCGTGCCCGAAAAAAGAGTCTGCGGTCTGCAATCTTGACTGTGAAACTGCGGTTATCCTCAGCAACGCTAGTTTTCATGCGGAGCGTGGCTCAGCGGGAGCCTTAGCAATGTTCGAGTATTACATAACAAAATTGAAGGAAATGAAGGTGGTAAAAAAATGAATACTTTTGGAAAGACATTAATCGAAGCAATTAATAAGGTATTCAAAATTGATATCCCAAATACTGAGGAAAATCAGTCCATAATAGACAGCATATTTAGCGACATAGCTTCTGACGCTGGTTGGGGATGGTGTGATGATTGTGATGAAAGAAGGTCTGATGAACCAACGAGAGATGAAAGTAGGGACTAATTCCAATTCATAATCTTTATATGTGCCTCATTACACGTTTACTATGTGAAGTGTGAAACATGAAAAGACTGCAAGCAACATTAAAATCAGAACTGGAAAGACAACTCTATGAAGAGGAGCCAGCAGAAGTTTCCTTTGAAAACAGGGATAATAACTTGGTTATTTTCATTACTCCAACAGATGAAAACCTTAATAATTCAAATATTGTGGTAGAGATTCCTTTTGCTGAAATTGAGGCCAAGTTGGGTCCCAAATGAAAAGCCTTGTCAGAACTGAAAAGGGAACCTTCAAAGTGAAATCCACTCTGTCGCCAGAAATCGAGTTTATACCAAAGTCAACTTCACCCATTGTTTCAGCAGTAAACATACCAGAATTCCTGAAGCCTAAAAAGCCCACAAAAACCAATTTTTCAAACAAAAATTCTGGCTTATCCAAGAAATCTCTACTTGCAGCCATGCTGAAAGCCGGCGGTCGAGACTTGTCAACTCAACAGTTCGCCGTGCTTCTTGCGCCGTGCATCAAAAAGTCTAAGGACCTTGAGGGGCACCACAAGTGGGACCTAGCGCACAGCCACGTCCGTGGTCTTGCAAGACAACTTGAGAAAGAAGGCAAAATCAAAATCCGCAAAGACCCAAAAAGCAAGCAACTCCGGTACCTCTACTCAGTAAACGAGGAGTAAACCCTCTTTGAAATCACCGCAAGTTAAACCAAAAATACTTCACAGAACCTGTGTAGATGAGGACAATTGCGGAATACAATTTCTATGCCAAGGAGAGTGCGAAGCACCAGACAAAATAGCGTGTTCAGACAACTGCTACTGTCCAAGCTGTGCTAAAGAACATCAAAATTCATGGATAATTCACTGTGAAACAAGATTCGGCAACGAAGCCAAAATCAAATTCAAGCGTGGTGCGCCACTATGAGTGAAACCAAAAAATTTCTGCATCGAGTCTGCGGCTACGAAGACAAAGATTGTGGTGCACAATTTATTTGTAGAGGCGAATGCAAAATTTCCGATAGAACAAACAATAAAAGAGGTTGCTGGTGTAGAGTATGTGTAGGAAACAATGGCACAATAAAATGCCAAAGTAGGTTTGGTAAAGATGCCAGCCCAGAGTACAAGTATACCACGTAATATTCTACGGCGGGTCTGCTGTCGCTGTGGCTTACAATTCATCTGCTACGGCGACTGTGGCCTTGAATCTAGGCTTAAGTTAACTAATAAAAGCGACTGTTGGTGCGCAAAATGTGCAAGAGAACGTGGCAATGCTTCGGATAACTCCCTATGTAAAGTGAGGAAGCAATATGCTCCATAGACAATGTGTCCATTGTTATATTCAATTTCTTTGTTTTGGAGATTGTCGTAACCCTGAGAGAACAGATAGAAAAGGACGCTGTTTTTGTCCAGAATGTGCCGGCGGAACAGGTTCAGACTATTGTAAGGTGAGAAAAGAATGGTTAAAACTGCATCCAAACAAGTAATGCACCAACTGTTGCACAACGGCATTCTGATTCCTAAACAAGGAACTTTAATTGAGGAAATGATGTTGGCATGGGCACGCAAACTTAATACACCTTATGTAAAAGATTCTGTTTTTTCAAAGAATTTTTGGCACGACTTTAATCAAGTAATATCGGATGCAGATATTCCGTATCCATCCAATACAGACTGGAAGAAACTTGAAAATATTTTAGAGCAAGAAAAGCAAGCCAAGTTAAACTGGAACCCAGAACAAAAGAAGTCCGACAGAATTCAACGCAAAGCCTTGGCCGAACAAAACAAGCTCCGCTACGGCTACGCTATCGTTGACGGTGTTAAAACCGAAATCGCTAACTACCGAGCGGAGCCAGCGGGCATCTTTATGGGCCGTGGAGCGCACCCTAAGCGTGGCTCATGGAAGGCTGCTGTCTCGGCTGAAGAGGTTACACTAAACCTCTCTCCAGATGCGCCTATGCCCGCTGGCTTTGTAAACCGTGTCTGGGAGCCCAGCAAATGCTACGTGGCAAAATGGAGAGACAAATTCAGTGGAAAAATTAAGTACATCTTTTTTGCGGATTCTTCCACGATTCGTCAGTCCGGTGACATCGAGAAGTATAACAAGGCTGTAGAACTGCTCAAAAATTTTGACAAAGTCTCGACCCTCATCGAGTCAAACCTCACATCAAAAGATAAACACCGAAGGCAAATAGCCACTTGTTGCTGGTTAATAGAAAACTTGGGACTTCGAGTTGGGGATGAGTCCAACCTAGACGAGGCCGAAACAATCGGGTCTACTACCCTTAAAAAAGAGCACCTTTCATTTAGTAAAGACGGGAGAACTCTCACTCTTGATTTTTTGGGCAAAGATTCCGTTCATTATCAAAACTCTATTAACGTGACCGCACAAATTAAAACTAACCTTAAAGAGTTTTGCGCCAACCCAGATGGCAAATTATTCGGCGACATAAATTCAACCGATGTCAACAACTTCCTCAGCGAAGCCATGCCAAAGTTAACCGCTAAAGTGTTCCGTACAGCACTCGGCACCAGTCTTCTGCAATCCTTTTTGAATAAACATACGCCTAAAGATATGTCAGGCATTGCAGAATATGTCAAAGTCTTGACCGCAAAGTATGCTAACCTTGAAGCCGCCAAGTTTCTGAACCACCGAAGGGCCTTGCCAAAGAACTTTGAGCAGAGTCTCAAAAAGAAGGAAGCACGTCTGCACGGTTTACTAGCCGAAAAGAAGTACGAACAAGCCGACAAGTTGAAAGCCGAAATCGATTTTCAGGCTAAAGCTGGAAATTTTGCCCTTAACACGAGCCTTAGGAGTTATCTGGATCCCAGAGTTTTTATGGGTTGGTGCAAGCAGGTAAATCTTGAACCTAATAAAGTATACCCAAAAACCTTACTTAAAAAATTCAGTTGGTCTATGGAAGTGTAAACATGGTTAAGGTCTGTGAAAAACACATTTGCTTCCTTAAAAGAGGGACCACATATGAATGGGTCAGCCAAAGGCAATGCGATTTGTGTAATCTCAAGTCTTTACCAGAGCAAAGAGCCACCTACGTTATTGAACGAGTTGAACCGTTTCACCTGAAACTATATGCGGTTGCTAAATGTTTAAATAAACCTCAATGCATAAAGATTAATGCTGAATAGACGAAATCAAAAGAGGAATAAAAAATGCCCAAGACAGCACAAATCGGTCGACTAAACGGCGTAATGTCAGAAACTTTCGTCCTAGACGAAGACGCAACCATAAACGACCTAGTCTCTATTTCCGGAGAGGAACTCTCTAAAGGAGAAGCTCTTCAGATAGACGGCGAAGTTGTTGAGGGAACCTACGTCTTTGAAGACGACGAAAAGGTTTACATCGTGCCGTCAACGACCGGTGCCTAAACCGAGAGAGGTAGTTTATTGGTGCCTATCTCTCACCCCTTTTTTCTTTTTTGTCAGAATATTCTATTGAAGAGGAATAAAAATGAAGTTATGGTTACTTAGACCAAAAGAAGAAGATTTGCCTGATTTTGATAATCCATGGGAACCTTGGTATGATAAATGCTTTGGTGCAATAATTCGAGCTGAAACAGAAAAAGATGCAAGACAACTAATGGCAGAGGCAACAAGTGAATACGGTGAAGGAAAAGATGCTTGGCTTGATGAGAAATATTCTTCCTGTGTTGAATTAACAAGTGAAGGAAAATTTGAAATCATAATAAGAGATGAACACTGGGCTTAAAAAGGAGAAGTAAACCATGAATGTAACATTCGGTCCGTTTGACGATGTGTCGGACAGTGAATACTGCAAGTCCGTTGTCACGAATTTCTTCCAGCTTTTGAAACATCCCAAAATAGACCAAGTCTACGTTGCCGTGCCGCATATGCTCTACAGCGACGACGGCTTTGAGCCAACTGCCAAATCCTCGAAAAGAGTTGAAATTTACTTTTTCTCCTCACCCAAAGAAGTTGGTATGTCCACTACTAGACAGTTGTCCAGACTGCATTTAAATGGGCAAATTTTCAGTCTTGCCCGAGGCCAGGGCGACACAATTAACCCTAAAGTTGTTGAATTTGAAACTGCTCTAATTCCGTCGGAGT
>ERZ1292632.2413-Hain-H43-01um-R2-2413-length-15629-cov-4_pt1 | contig 15629 bp, 18 predicted proteins | sample MGYA00564407_ERZ1292632 | MGnify/ENA primary metagenome ERZ1292632 (study PRJEB36523, sample SAMEA6512637) | groundwater metagenome | collected 2019-01-08 | study: AquaDiva: Metagenomics assemblies of 32 groundwater samples | reverse complement strand
GAATGAACGGGAGTTTGTTGAAAGCTGCTATCGTCACAAGACGGACAAGGAGCCGATTATGGCACATAAAGGCAAGGTTCATATAGAACAGTTCTTGGCCAGTTCTGCTAAGATGCGCGATGCCATCTTCACAAAATTATCTCAGCAATTCGATGTAAGTAAGGGGCTGGCACTTCGAGACGGAAGGTTCAGGGTCAGTATTGACCAGAAGAAGAATAACCAGCTTCTGGATAATTTTCAGTTCCGGTTCTTGGGGCTCTGAAATGAGTTCCCCGGAACGTCTTCTTGAAATGGCTTTGGACAGGGCTCGTAAGAAGTGGTCCACCTCAAAGAATGTTGCGAAAGGCGATTGGTATGAGATGACCGATGAACAGGTCCGCTCACGAATCAGAGACGAGATAGAGGAGCTATGGCAGGCCCTTAGTCCCTGTATACATGGAGATGACTGTCCGCGTTGCGATGTAGATTGGGATGCCATCGTGGATGAGGCGGTGGATGTGTTCGCGTTTGCACTTATGGGCGCTGACCCGCGTCGAGGGACGAAATGAAAGAACGGCGCAAACATTCGACCGCATATCGTCAACGCAATCGTAATCCACGGACTCACAATCCAACATGGATATGGCGGCCGTTTGTCGTAGTGGTCGTCGCACTTATCGTGGTTTTCTTGTCCGTTGTCATGTCCTCGGAGTCGCCGGCAGGCCGATTTGGCGCAGACCACACGTATTGGAACTTTGGTGAGGTGTCCCAGGGAGTTGTTAGCCATTCGTTTATCTTCGAGAACCAGGGTGATAGCGACCTTATCCTTTATGGTGCATGGACATCGTGTGGGTGTACGTCCGCTATTGTGATTATAGAGGGCGTGGAGAGCCCTAAGTTCGGGATGCATAGTAATCCAACCTGGACGGGGAGGATTTCTTCGCTCGGGACCGCCATGCTCATCGTGGAATATGACGCTCTCGTGCATTTGGACTTATATGTAGGGGAACGCTCAGTCTTTCTCAAGACGAATGACCCCGCACAACCTGAGGTCGAATTCCGGATAGCGGTAAGTGAGATATGAAATCCCGTGAGTTAGAAGAACTCAAGGAATGTGGATGGCGGAGCAGGAAGAAATGAACATCGGAATAGTAGGGTGTGGATTTGATAAATTTACGTCAGAGACAAGAGAACTGGCATACAAGCTGATTCGGGAACTTTTGTCGGTTGAAGGTGCAGTTCTAGTGTCCGGTCGCTCGCCAGTCGGCGGGATAGATGTGATGGCGGAGGAGACGGCTGATGCGCTTTACATATTAAAAATCATCCATGCGCCCAAGGTGGAACAATGGGACCCGCCGTTCCAGTATGGCTACAAGGCCCGCAACTTGGACATTGCCAAGGATAGCGATGTCGTGCATGTCATTGCGGTCAAAGAGTATCCGCCGGGCTATAGAGGTCAGCGGTTCGACCTTTGTTACCATTGTGCTAGGGCCGGTCGGGATTCAAGGGGGCACAAAAAATCGGGGGCCTGCTGGACTTTGAATGCGGCCTCGGTCGAGATTGGGAAAAGGCAAAAGATGGGAGCGATTCATATCATATCCGAAGAAGGAATAACATCCGAAGTTTATTCTCTAGATTGCCCCTTCTGTGGAGCAGACCTGGAAGTTGAGACACACTATGCGAATTGTCGAACCACCGTGCAGGCTTTGTAGGTCGATGGTGAAGAAGGTATGAAGCTGGACCGGCTTAGCAAAGCAATGGCGTGGCTGGCCGAGCCGGATAAACACATTCATAGTGTTTTGATAGACGAAGATGGTGTGTCTGCGGTAGTGATTGGAGAAACAGGCGAGTACCTAGTGGGTATTAACGGGGCCGACCGACAGATTTGTGGGTGTCGAGCCAATCAGGGTTACGGAATACTTTGTTCGCACATAATCTTTTTCATTGGGTGGTTGGCTATGCGAGGCATAGGTTACCGGTAAGCTTTAAGTACTAGAAGGAACTGTAATAATCGTGTCTCGCTTCTCCTTTCCAAATGGAATCGATAAACTGACCGGAGTTATTGATGGAGGCACACTCATGCTAATATTTGGTCCTCAAAATGTTGGCAAGACCACTCTTGCTGGTTATGTACCTATCACGGCTATCTACCTACAAAACGAACTTGCGGACAACGAAGTCTTTGTCTTCATCGATGGCGATGGCGGATTTTCATTCGAGAGGTTTGAACAGATTGCTGGAAAGGCTTATGAAGACCTGAAGGCACGGCTTATTTATCGTGAATGTGTGGATTTTTCAGACCAGCATAACTTGCTGGCAACAGGCCCTGGAGGTTCGCCATCCATGCTTGAGAAGGAACTCAAAGACAAGGAACTGAAGCCGGCTTTGATTGTCTTTGACCCATTTACGGCAGCCTATAGAGGAATCGTAACTCGAACTGACCAGACACATAAGGCATCGACCATTCAGCAATATGCCGGCAAGCTTGACCTTCAGCTTCAATCAATGCGAGGAATGGGTGTACATAACAAGTGTCCGGTTATTGTAACAACTTGGCCGTCTAGTCCGGTTGGAGCGGCGTTAGCAAAGGAGGGCACTGTACAGAACGAGACACCATTTGTTGGTGGACGTGCGTTAGGATTTTATCCAAAGGTCATCATTGAACTGAAGCCGATGAAGTTCGGTTCTGGAGAACGAGTTGCGGTACTCTTTAAACATCGAAGTAGACCGGTTGGAGCAGCCGTCAAGTTTCGGTTGGTTGATGAGGGGATTATGTGAAACCTCCGCGCTTTCTACAGAAATTGAAACGGATTTCAAATAAACCGCCGCCCGCTGGTGATGACGGGATGCAGCTTACGGAAGATTTCATCGTCAAGGAGATGGAAACACGAAAGGTAAAGTTCGACCTATCTGGAGATTTCTATATCATGTATCGATGTTTGGAGTGCAAGACCGAGGCTGTGGTCGATAACGATGTATTTGAGATTACGGCGTGTACTGGGTATAAAATTGTGTGCGTAAAGGAGGAGCATAGACATTCGGATGACCGACGAGATGCTTCGAAGTGCAAGAAAAAGGAGCATATGCACGATGACGAAACATGCAGAACCCGTTGTGGTGCTAATAGTTTCTGGAAAACGTATGGTGAGAAGTGGGTACATGAAAACATGGATAGGTTTTGGCTTTTGCTAGAGACTACCAATGACATTCGTGTTCCGACCAAGTTTTCTAAGTGGTTGGTTGGTCAAGAACGGCCAAAAGAGGTGACGCAACTGGCGCTGTTGCAGTTCTTCCACAAGCTGCGTATGATTCAGGATATGAAAAAGCAGGGTATCGAAATTAAGGGGTTGCTTAAAGAACGTCCGGGTCCGTATTTGCTCTATATTTCTGAGCCGGGCTGCGGTAAAAGTTTGCTTATCAAGATTGTTGCCGAGGAGATGGAGGAACTCTACAAAGAGTATGGTATCGAGCTTTCTGATGTCTTGACGCTGGAGAATAAATTGGATAAGTATCGGCCGCACGTAAGAAGTGTTAAGGCCGGGGTAGGCGGTAGAATTGTTACGCAGGCTACTCGACAGGAACTGGCAGCAAAGAAGGGCAAGCAGTCGCTTTTATTTTCCATACTTACAGCGGTCATGTTCATTGGAGGTGCCATGGTTTTCACGGCACTGTTCTTATTGGGACTGTATACCTATGGTTATGGATTTGTGGATGCCTGGTTCGGATATGCGTTGCCGATTTTCGCTACTTGGCTTGTGATAGGGACAATTTTGCTGGTGTTTCCGATGTTTATCATGGTAATGGCCAGTGGTATGATGATGCGAGTAGATTCGAAGGAACTTCTCAATGTGCCCTATTTGATTGTTGACAATGGGCCGGGTAGAAAGCTCGTTGTCAACGCTACGATTTCCAATTCTCCAACGTTAACCGGAGATATCAAGTGGAATGCGTTTGGCGATACGCCTGGTCTAACTCCACCGCTACATACCAGGGTCGTAGCTGGTGATATTCACAAAGCGAACTTCAAATTATTGTACATGGACGAAATCAAGAACCTTCCACGGCACATTGCTATTGAGCTTCTTACTATCATGGAAGATACTGAATCGCCAATCAAGGCACATCAGGGCGGGGGCTTGGGCAATTCGGAGACGAGTTCTATTTTGGCAATTTCGACCGATGAGGCCGTGGAGGCAAACTTCATGTTGGTTTGCCTACCGAAAGGAACGCGGGTTTTGACGGAACGCGGGGTTATGCCGATAGAGCAGGTGCAAGGGGAACGCATCCTTTCGTTTGAGACGGACTTGGCGCAAGTTCCTTACGTCGCGCGGCATGGAGAAAGAAAATATTCATGGGCCGCGAAAACGATGTTCGCTCCTGTATCGAAGGTTTGGAGCAATGGAAAGAAGGAAGTTTGGAAAGTGGTGACTGCCAACCGAACGATAGAAGCCACCGATAATCATCCCTTCCTTGTCCTTGAGAAAGGCGCACTAGTATGGAAACCTTTGAAAGAACTCAAGCAGGGCGATTCTCTTGCCGTCCAAGGAAAAGTACCATTTGGAACGCCTTCTGGGCTGTCCATTGAACAGATTAGGCTGCTTGGTTTATACACCGCTGATGGTTATATCAAGCGCACCGTCTCCGGAAATCCTCACGGGGTTCATTTCTCGCTCTTCCCAGATGACCCGAACTATGAGGACTATTTGGCAGCAATGCGAACATGGAATTCGCACCTCTATGTGGACAAGAACGGAGTATTTGTTTCAAGTGTGAAGTTGGTAAATCACATTGAGTCATTCGGCCTGTCAGGGCTGGCCTTGACCAAGCGCGTGTCCGCGTCCGTTTTTGCCATGCCTCCTAAGGAACGCATAGCTTACTTGGAGGGCTACATTGACGGGGATGGACATCGAAGAAAAATGCCCAATGGTGTTGTCGCTCGATGGGACTTTGGCTCTCCAAACGAAGACCTTATAGCAGACCTGAGATTTATTGCTATGGGCTTGGGACTCCGCGTGTCAAATCTGCACCACCGCGAAAAACATTCGAGCATTGGCGGCCACGAATATGACCGAATCTGTTGGGTGTTTTCGGTTTACCCAGAGGCTCGCACGACTCAGGGAAGTTTAACAAGAGCCGTTCCCTCAGAAGGTATTCTGTTGAACACAATAAACCGTATCGAGTATGTCGGAAAGCGGGAAGTGTACGACATCACCGTGCCGCAGACGGGAACGTTCTTTGCGGAAGGAGTAGCGAGCCATAATTGCGCGGGGAATATGGATATCCTCTATGACCCGAATTCGGTTCTGAACCAAGTTACGGCATTTAGGGACCGGTTCAACTACGGCAGCATCGTCTATTTTGAGACCGAGATTGATGCAACACCATTGAACGAGCTTAAGATTGCACAGGTGATTACGGACGAACTCTTCCGGTTTGGATTTAACCCGATGGAAAAGGCCGGGCTTCGGAGAATCATAGCGTATGCAAGGAGCCGAGCGACCAGCAACAAAAAGTTTCGCGTTATGTTTCGGTATGTCATCAAGGTCATTATGTCATCGTTCCAGCTATCGTTGTCGCGGAAGGATACGATTATTCGTCTTTCAGACGTTGAACGGGCAATCGACTATTTCTGTCAACCGATTGAGCAGCAGCACCTTCTAGCTGAGATGGAGAGTCGCAAGGTGTTTAGAGAGCTTCTAAACGAGGGCGGAGAAATAGGTCAGGTCAATGCATTGGCGGTAGTTGGCAATCCGGGTGTGGAGGGTCGTAGTGCCGGAACGACATTCCCTATAGTGGCTGCTTTGTTTCCAACAGCGAATATAAAAATGGCTGACTTTATAGTGACCGGAACCAAGAAGGAGGCTGAGTCGTGGGTACAGGATAGTATCAAGACCGTTAGAACCGCAATTCGTCGTATGTATGGTGTTGACATTGCAAAGCAGTTTTATACACAGATTTCGTTCCCAGGTCATGGTGGTAAAGATTCGTCGGTAGAAGGCCCTAGTGCTGGTTGTGCGATGACCTTGGCGGTTATGTCGGTGCTAGGAGACCCGCGTAAGCCTTGTGAATGCAGTACAGAGGGGCTGAGGCACGAAGGTAAGGACCATGAAGAGAACATGTGGAAGTGTAAGGTTCCGGGCTGTCCCTGTGAGATGGTCTCGCGTAAACCGGTCATGATTCGACAAGACGTTGCGATTACGGGAACAATTGAAATCATGTCGGACCAAGAAAACCCGATGAGTGTCCGAGTTGGCACGATTGGCGGTGTACCGGATAAGATTCAGGGGGCACGGGACTGGGGAATGAAGTATGTCATTGTTCCGATGAAAAACTTTGAGCATTCGTTGACTGACGAGGACTACGGATTGAAGGTCATGGGGGCGAGGGATATCCTTAGCTATTTTGACCTAATGTCGTACTCAAAAGAACGTCAACCGTTGGCATCATTCAAGAGGGGAGTCACATGAAGAACAAGTCGATATTCGTTCGTCTCTTTTGGCTGATGGCTACATTTGGCCTTGCCTATCTGTTTTATTTGGCCGCTGAGGTAATGTTCGGAGAACGCTCTGCCTTTTTCCATTTGGACGCATATTTCATCTTTCTGCTTATGGCTATGTTACTGATAGCGATTGTCAAGTTCGCTGTTCGCAGAGTATCTGAGTTTTTGAAGCATCTTAGTTGGATGAAGCATAAGTCGGGTGGCAGCTTTGTCACTGACCCGGAGGCTATATACTGGCTTCGGTTGATAAATGACCCACGTTGGAAGCCCATATGGAGATGGTATTTTGACGCGGAGTGGGAGAAGAAGCATGGTAAAAATAAGTCTAACATACTCAATACCAAAGAGGATGGAGATAAGCCGGAATCTGAAAAGGAGAAGCGTCGAAAGAAATTTCACAAGCGAGTTAGGGTCACGTCATCCGTGGTATCTGTAGTGTTGGCACTGGGAATCGTTCTTCTTTTGCTAGGACCGAGCGTGATTCCTAAGATTCATGTTGACGTAGAGCCGGTTCTTATGTGGAACTTGTCTCCGACCGGGAATCTAGGAAACAAGTTTCAACGGACGGATACAGCAAACGGCATCGTGGAGATAATATTGTCCGTCAGTAGAACCGACGGTATGTCGGGGGAGGCAGATGTTGTTGTTACCGTATCTAGCAGCTATATCTTGATTTTGATGGGGCTTACCGGCGGTATCTATGTCCCTGCCCTAGATGGGGTTGGATTTGCTAATGTTGATGAGGAAAGCATGACGGTGTACGGTCTTGTCTTTTACCAGAACTCTACTACGCAGACATATGCAGAAACGTTACGCATTCAGAATCGTGGACATGCTTTGGTCTACATATTCATGGTGCTTCGGGAAGAGTTGGTAGTGTCTCCGTGTGGGGAACTGGCCTTTATGGCCTTTACGGGTACCCCAGCTAAGTACACGATAACAGAAGCAGGATGCTAGACCTAGGGGCATTTCTATGGCGAGTAGGAATCGGCATAAAAAGGAAGAGGCCCGAATTAGAGCAGAGCGTGAACAGGGAAGGAAGAGAGCCGTGGGAATCTTCGTGTCATTGTTGGTTATCTTTACGGTCGCGTATCTACTAATCACAAATCCACCACCGGTTCGAACGTTGCAGTGCTTTGAGAATGGAACGAAATTTAACTATCAGTACGAGGCGAAGTTGTTCATACGTGTGGGACCGGATTCGGATAACCGGTTCATAGAAATTCCACCGGTAAGTTCTAGCGACCCGACCAGAATCGGTATTCTGAATACCTGTCGGTGGCCGATTACAACGGGAGACTATACGGGGTCAGAGCGCGGTGCAAATTGGACCAAGATACATATCGACTCTCCGTATCGTCACACTTACACGCTGGAAGACTTCTTCTCCGTTTGGTCAGCAACCATAGGGTTTACGGTTAATTTTGGTCCTGACGGTGTTAGCAGCACAGTAGGCCCCACATACGTCAGTTATAACTTTGAACCCGAGCACCGAGCCGACTTGGCCATGCCGATTCGTCCCAACGACTGGATTGTCATACGAGTGTATCCAAACTAGTAAGGTTCAAGTACTTAAACTGGCATGGTAAACGTGATGGACAGTGAGGTAGCTATATATGCCGTCTCATGGACCAAGACTAAAGACGGTAAACCGAAGCTCAGACTGTTTGTAACCGACGCGAACGGATTCAAGGCCCAGCCGGTCTATCTCGACTTACCAATTTTGCCATATTTTTATGCCGCAAAAGAGGTAGTGGATGCCAAGGGTTTGCCAGAGGGCATGAAAGCAGAACTTGTAGATGTGGTATTTGGTATGACCGGAACGGTTGGAAAAGCGTACAAGATTATTACCAACGAGCCATCCGAGATTCCTGGCCTGCGGGATTATTATGGGGTCAAGAACACCTTCGAAGCTGATGTACCATATGGTCGGCGAGTGATGATTGACCGTGACCTGACAATCTCGAAGCCGTCCAAGATGCTGTACGTTGATATTGAGGTAGACCCCAGGGGCGGTGTGCCGGACGTACTAAAGGCCGATAGACGGCTCATGTCTATTTCCGGTACGGACCAAGATGGTCATACTGAATTTTTCAGCGACAACGATGAGATTGCGATGCTAAGCCAGTTTTTGGTGTACGCGGAAAAGTATCCTGTCTGGGGTACATATTTTGGGAATCACTTTGACCTTCCATATCTTCAAAACCGCTGCCAGAAGTTGGATATCCGTTTTTACTGGGACTCCGTTATTCATATCGACCTGTTGGCGGTGTTGAGATATGTCTTACAGGAGAAGTTCGACCGCTGGGACTTGGATTATGTTGCACAAGAGATTCTTGGAATGAACAAGCCGGACGTGCCAATTTCTGTACTGTGGCCCTCGTTTGAAGGCGACAAGTCAAAGCTAAGGGAGCGTAATATATGGGACTCGATGGCACTTCAGAAGCTTGATACCAAGCGAAGCCTCAGCAACATCATGTTCAGCATAGCAAAAGCCACGCACACGAATGTCAGGGACCTGCTCAGGATTAACGAGAGGAATGACAAGGAGTGGAATCCATCGGTGGCCATTGATGCGCTGAATCTTACGGTTTCAAGTCGAAGAACTCCGCCGGTCATTTGGCCCAGCAAAGAGTTCAAGGAAGACTCGGAGGGAGAGAAAAAGTATAGAGGGGGGTTGGTCCTAGACCCGGTTCCGGGTATTCACAAGGCAACTATCATCCTAGATGTCAAAGCGCTCTATCCTAGTATAATTCGAACGTTGAATGTGGGTGCGGAAACCTACAGACCAGATGGTTCAGGAGATATCGGAGCACCAATTGGTAGTTTTGTCAGCGATTCGGAGTCTGTAATGTCCGAATCCCTTCGCATGATTGCAGAACTGCGGGAACGGTTTCGACGGGAGAAGGACGATGCCGAACCTCAGTCTCCGGAATGGAAGGCCGCTTACTCTAAGGAGTACGCGATGAAAGTACTTAACTTGACCGTTTATGGTGTATCTGGTTCGAGACATACTCGTTACTTCATGAAGGATGTTGCAGAGAACATCACTCTTACAGGGCGCAGAGTTTTAGAGTTCCTGAAGCAGGAACTGGAGACCCTTGGTTATCCGGTTTTGGGAGGAGATACAGATTCGATGTTTGTAAAACTTCCAGAGAATGATGTAGACCATGTTGCGACCGCAAAGTTCATGGCACAGTATCTTACCGAGAGAGGAAAGACATTCCTTGCAGAGACGTTCCATCCCAAGCAGATAACGTTTACGCTGGATATCGGTAGCATTTGTAGTGCTGTGTGGATACAACCGGCAGTGGGAAAGAACAAAGACGAGGGTACTAAGAAACGTTATGCGGCTCTAGTAGAATGGGACAAGAAACCTACGATGTACTTGCTTAGGAAGGGGTTGGAAATCGCTCGACACGACTGGTCAAAGGGCTCAAGAGAAGCGCAGGAAGAGGGACTGTACTTGAAGCTGCTTGGGCGAACTATCGAGGAGCAGAGTGCTGCCGCAGAAGAGCGTAAGAGACAGCTATTTGCTGGTGAGCTTGACGAGAAGATTATCATTTGGAAGGGTCTCAACATGAACATCGAAGACTACAAAGTCGAGACACAGCAACTTCGTGTTGCCAAAATGTTAATGGAACGAGGATTGTTTGCTTTCCACAAGAACGATAAGGTCGGGTTTGTCAAAGTAGGACCGAAGCCAGACCAACTTATACCAGTGGTCGAGGGTGTTCCAATCGACCTAGAAACAGGCCAGCGACACATATTTACTGAGGCGGAATACGGATTTGTCTGGGACAAAGAATTCAAGCCTATCTATGACCGGCTGCAAATTCCGGTTGAGGGTGAAAAGATACGATATGCCACAGAGCGACAGAAGAAGATTTTGGAAAAGAAACGCCAGCAGTCACTACAGCAAACTCTTGACGTTTCGACCCAGAGTCAGAAGTAGATTTGTAGACTACAGTTTGAATAGCTTTGGATTGGACAGTGCCAGCAGAACTGCTTTGCCGGACGTATTCGGCAGTGCCCTGTCATGATAGTCGATTCCGTGTGGGGTGTCGCTGGCCTTTTGAGCTTCATGGGCTAGCTCGTGCAGAATTAGGCCCATGACATCGTAGGTCAACCCTTGGCTAAAGAAGCTCTTACCAAGAGCGTTGACAACGAAGGTGAAGATTCCGGTTCCGCAGGTTGCGGCCGCACCCGAGTTTGGTATCTCAACGAATCGGACTTTGACATCATGCCCAATTACGTAAGGGGCGAGTTTGTGAACGAAGGCCTCGATTTGAAGCATATCCTTGGTGGGTTTGACCGGCTTCATCTTCTCGCTCGGGGTCATGCCGTAGACTTCGGACACGTTCTTGACCACTCCGGTCTCCTTGAGTCGAGCCCGCTCACCGGCAGTCAGACTACGGGGATGAATGATGACCATTCCGGCTTCCTGAGCCCGTTCCATTGCAGATTGGTCCAGCGGATTGCCGACCATCGCCTTACCTTCGAACCGGGCATCGAAGACATCCCTCACGGCTTCCTTGGATACGCGCTCGTCCCCAATGGCCTCCTTGACCCACGTCGCACTAGCTCCTTCTTGGTCCAGTTCGTCGGCAGTCGCATTCAGAACCTCGGCTAGAACGTCCTGTAGATAGGCCGGCCGGACAGAATCCCGGTTTGGCGCGAGAGGAATTTTCTGCTGAACGTCAAGATGCCACGGAACTTCTTGCTTGTCAAGCTCTTGAACGGGAATGCCCATTTCGAAGAGCATCGGAATCTCGTCGGGAAGCGTGTCATAGACGAGGATTATTGTCTTGCGGCGAGTTGGACGCATCAGTCCATCGGCAGCCAGAAGAACGGTCTCCAGCGTTGCCTCAATCTCGTAACGAGGCTTTCGGTTTGGAATGCGGATGCCATTGACTGTGTAGACCTTATCAGTCGGAGGGATGAGCCGTGTGAGCTTCTGAATGACATCATTCATGTCGTCGTCGGTCCAGTCCATGTTGACCGTCACGATGGTTCCTTTCTTGGTTCCTTTGTGGGTCTCTTCACGGGAATCCTGATTGAAGCTCACGGTTCCAGAGGTAGTCTTGACCGAACCGCTCTTGGCCAACGCCAGAATCTCTTTCTCTCCGAGGTTGAATCGGCCACGGGTCGTTGGGTCTTCGCGCTTGTAGGTGTAGGCGTAGAGTGTGTACGCATCCTTGAGGTCGCGGAAGCCGAGACCATCGTCAGTGACCTGTATCTTGACAAGACCATCTACGCGGTCTACAGTGACAACGGCCCTGGTAACTTCCTTCTCGTCAAAGGCATTGGAGACAAGCTCCTTGGCCAGCCGCCATGGCTCACGTCCAGCCTGTAGCTGTGCGAATCCTTTTGTATCGACCTCGAATTTTGACATCGGACAATGTATTAACGGGGTAATAGATAAACCCTTTGGTGTCATTTCATTCTCTGATAACAAACTACCATCGAAAGCTTTATATGATACCAGTGGTATACTCTTGTCGATGAAGCGCGTGATGAAGAAGGCCGAGTTTGAACGGCTCGTCGTCGAGAACAAGCTGCGGGTCTTTCGCGGTGAGCTTGAAGTTAGTGCCGGTGAGGCGCGGCCGGGATACGAGGTCGAGTATCTGGGACGTACCTACACTATCACGGGTGTCGGCGCACTCATCGAGATGGAGGATTGTTTCTAAATGCCAAAAGCCGAGCTTCTGGATTCCGGTAGACTGGTCGCCACCATGTACGGTGGATATGAGCAGCTAGCCTTTGTTGAGGGGCTCGGTGCAATGCCGGTCATCACCGGACACCAACTTCCTGTTGGAACCAAAGGAACGGCCGAGTACCGTACCGCCCGTAATTACGGTCTCTGGTTCTTCACCCCGGAGGACTGATTTGGACGACCACATGACTCTAGCTCTGTTCCCTCTGGAGACTGCGGAGACCGCCCATTCGAGCTAACGGAGGCTTAGTAGACCGATGCGTGTCGTGGACACGCTTTGTCAGCGTTGTCAGCACTACCTTTCAGAGCACGTTACGCCGAAGGGACGGGCGGGCATCCGTGGATGCTCGACCTGTGATTGTTGGACGTTTCAACCGAGGAGATTCGCAGGAAGTAAAGCATAGGTTTCAGATTTGGTAATGATTCCGAAATGTTTAAGTACTTCTGCATGTATGTAGTTTTGCCGTAAAGGGAGCCGGAAACGCACAACGGCTCTTGGAACGGGAGGCAGCAGAAGGCCCAATAGGGTGCGGTGTGGGCAATCTGGCCTCTCAGCGGCACGGACCCCTGTCGAGGCGGCAGGACGGGGAAATCCAAGGTACGTGCCGCCTCGGCTGCCCGCCGACCCTGAAGGGCGGGAATCGGACAGCCGGAACAATCTTTTGCTAAGCCTTAAGTACTAGACCGGCCTTTGGATAGGTATGGCCGAAGACCTGTTGTGGGTATACGTTATCATTGCAACAGCGGGGTCGTTTACTACACTTGTAACCGCTGTGTACTATTGGTTGAGATTGCGATTAGAGCATACACGCTCTACTAGAACCGAGGAGTACTACACGAAACGCCTCCTGGTAGAGCAGAAGCGAGCAGATGACGCGGAGAAATACTACAATGAGCGTGTAAAGTTCGAAGCGGAGAAGTTATCTGTGGAGAGGGGCAAGCTTGCGGCCTACGATAAACGAATCGATATCGATGAACAGGTGCTCAATGTGGAAAAGCAAAAGTTGGCCGCTCGTAACGGTCCGGTTGGCAAGCCTTAAGTACCGAAGGACACATGATAGATGTAGATGTCGAAAGAGAAACTGCTGATGGCCATTGGCGGGATTGTGCCGTTTGTGGTGATGTCGCTTTCATTGCTCGGCTACATTAGTTATGATATGGCCATTGCAGCAATACTCTTCATGTTTGCTCCGGCATTATTTCCGGCTCTCATTGAGAACTATCGGAAGAAACAGGGATGGAGTAAGGTCTCCACGGTTACGACTACCGCTGGTCAAGCCGCTATCGGAGTCATATTCGTCGTCATGGGTTTGACGATTTCTGTTGTCATTACGGCGTTTCTTACACTGGTTTGGGGAATCTTGATGGTACAGGCGTTCATGTACGCCAAGAAAGAGCCATCTGTTCTTGAACGAGTACCAAAGTTGAGAGATACCTTTGACCCGGATACGTTTGATGTGTGTCCGAAGGAACATGGTGGTGGGTGCGAACCTCCGGTTGAAACATCGGCGTCGAGGTATATGTGACCGACGAAGAGAATCACGGCCCGCTCTTTTCTGGTACAGAGGAAGACCTGTATCGAACTGCCTTCGAGAATGTCACGGCCGTTGCACAGAAGGTCACTGGAGAGGAACTGATAGCTCTCTATTGTGAAAATTGTGGAAAGCCAGCCGATAAGGTTGAACGTTGCGAGACCTGCCTCTTCTACTGGTGTACTAAATGTATCAACAGCATGGACCATCTGGAACAGCATCGATTGAACATGAAGAACGAGGAACGAGCATGAAAGCCACCAGTGAAGAGGACGTAGACGATTTCATTTTTTTGTTGCACGAGTACGCGAGTATAGACCCAAGAATCTTAACGTCGGATGCAAGAAAACTCAAGTATCTACTTGTCCAGGCACTCAATGACAACGGATGGTTCCAGCAATGAGTAGCGACTTTGACCGTTACACGATTTTGCCGGGCTATTCTACACTATCCAGCCGGGCAGAGGTTGATTTGAGTACCCGAATTACTGCCGACTTTAGGAGCAACCTTCCGTTTATGGCAAGTCCGATGAGCACGGTTACAAAGGCGCGTATGGCTATAGCGATTGCAAAGGTCGGCGGAATTGGAGCCATTCATCGCTACTTGAAGCCGATAGACCAGCATGAGGAAGTTCGCCTCGTGAAAGAGGCGGGTTATCCCGTTGGAGCGGCTATAGGGGCCACGAAGAACGAAGAACGAGTGGATGCGCTGATGAAGGAACCGCGCCCAGATTTTCTCATAGGTGACGTTGCGTCAGGAGATATGGAGTCGTGTTTCGAATTGTTAGAGTATATCAGGAAAACATATGGAGACGAGATTCAAGTTATTTCTGGCAACATAGCGACAGCGAGGTCTGCCGAACACTATTATACTGCCGGGGTGGATGGATTTAGAGTTGGTATAGGGGCGGGGTCGGTTTGTATCACTCGTCAGGTTGCTGGAGTCGGACGAAATCAACTCATTGCCATCAAGGAGATTCACGATGCCTTTCCAGAGATACCGATTACCTCCTGTGGCGGAGTCAGGTATTCGGGAGATATCGTGAAGGCACTGGCCTTTGGTGCAGAATCAGTAGTCATCGGTCGTCTGTTAGCGGCCTGTGATGAGAGTCCGGCAAACCGGCTCATGAGCGGTCAAGTAGAATATTTTGGTATGGCCAGTTATTTTGCAGAAAAGCAGCGCGCAGAATTGACCGGCGAAGACCCGTCTGCGATTCATCACTTGGTTGCTCCGGAGGGAAAATCCGATATGCTTGAGCCGGCAGGACCGGTAGAGAAGGTCATAGCCAGTTTGGCCGGTGGAGTAAAGGCAGGACTAGCGTATCTGGGAGCGCGGACGATTCCAGAGTTCCAAAAGGTCGCTCGTTGGGAGTAAGGGTAACTTGACTATAGCGGACCCAGACTTTTTAAGCAAACTTCTACTGTCGTTCATGGAGCGCAGACTCGCCGTGAACATCGTACCACAGATGGCCAGCGAGAAGCCGTGGTTGGTAGAGGTAGAAGTGCCGGCATTAGAAGGTCAAAAGGTGTTGTACTTTCAGGAACCGGTTCTTGAGTGGGCACTTGAGAAGGCGCTTGACGAGTACGACCGAAGAGCCCGCGCACAAGACGTGCTTTCTGGGCAGACAGACGTTCAACGTAGACAGCGTATCATAAGAGGGGAAACCAAACCTTTGCCATATGGCGGAACGGAGGAAGGGTCATGAAGAAGCACGGCCCGAATGACGGATGTAGAGAACTGAATCGTCCGTGTGCGTGTATTCCGAACGGGGAATCATGTCACTGGCATCAGGTTCATGAGCCATCAAAGCGGAAGGTCGTCTAATGAAGGTTCAAGAACTGGTCAACAAGTGTTACTCTCAGGCGGTTAAACATGGATGGTGGGACGGGGTAGATGGATGTGG
>ERZ1292632.2412-Hain-H43-01um-R2-2412-length-15633-cov-7_pt1 | contig 15633 bp, 11 predicted proteins | sample MGYA00564407_ERZ1292632 | MGnify/ENA primary metagenome ERZ1292632 (study PRJEB36523, sample SAMEA6512637) | groundwater metagenome | collected 2019-01-08 | study: AquaDiva: Metagenomics assemblies of 32 groundwater samples | reverse complement strand
ATCGCGCCGCTGGTCTTTTCCACGCTGGTCGCGGGCATCGCCCATATGGGCGACAGCGCGGCGCTGGGGCGGATCGGCGGGCGCGCGCTCGCCTGGTTCATCATTGCATCGCTGATCTCGCTGACGCTGGGCCTCATCTTCGTCAATTTCTTTGCGCCGGGCGAAGGGCTGAATCTCGTTCGGTCGGGCGCTGACAGCGGCGTGAACACCGAAGCGCTCAACTTCCGCGACTTCATCCTCCACGTCTTCCCGACCTCGATGGTCGGCGCGATGGCGGAAAACTCGATCCTCCAGATCGTGGTCTTCTCGCTCTTCGTGGGCGTGGCGCTGACCGCCATCGGCGAGAAGGGCAAGCCGATCGTCACGGTGATCGAGGCGATGGTCGAGCTGATGCTGCAAGTGACGGGCTATGTCATGCGCGTCGCTCCCTTCGCGGTGTTCGGCGCGCTCGCCTCGTCGGTGACGGTGCAGGGCCTCGGCGTGCTCAAAACCTATGGTGAGCTGGTCGGCGAATTCTACATAGCGCTGGTCTGCCTGTGGGCGCTGCTGTTCGCGGCGGGCTCGATCTTCCTCGGGCAGCGGATGCTGAAGCTGGTGCGCTATGTGCGCGAACCGATCCTGATCGCCTTTTCGACCGCCTCGTCCGAAGCCGCTTACCCCAAGATGCTGGAGCAATTGGATCGGTTCGGCGTGCCGCGCCGCATCTACAGCTTCGTGCTGCCTTTGGGCTACAGCTTCAACCTAGACGGGTCGATGATGTATTCGACCTTCGCCACCATCTTCATCGCGCAGGCCTATGGCATCGACCTGCCGATCGCGACGCAGATCACCATATTGCTGGTGCTGATGGTGACCAGCAAGGGTATCGCCGCCGTGCCGCGCGCATCCCTCGTGGTGGTTGCCGCGACGCTCGGCCAGTTCGACCTGCCGGTGGAGGGCGTCGCCTTCATCCTGGCGGTCGATCACTTCATGGACATGGGCCGCACCGCGACCAACGTGCTGGGCAACGCGATCGCAACATCGGTCATCACCAAATGGGAGGGGATGCTGGAGGTCGAGGAACCGGTGGATGTCGCCCATCCCAAGGCGCCGGCGCATACGCCCGCTGACGGCCGCGCCGGCCTCCAGCTCGCATCCGACATGGTGGACGACGACCGCAAAGGGTGATGCCGGTCGCGCGCAGGCTTGCATCCGCCTCGCGCTCGTTCAGATCATCCGCCCGTAAATCTCCGCATGGCGCTTTTCCGCATAGCGGTCGGTCATGCCGGCGATGAAGTCGGCGATGTGGCGGCTGCGGGCGGGTTCCTCCAGCGCGCAGTCGGCATGCCATTCGCCCGGCATCAGCGCGGGGTCGGCGTGGTAGGCGCGGAACAGGTCGGCGACGATCACCCGCGCCTTGTCCGCCGCCGCAATCTGTTCGGGATGATGGTAGAGCGTCGCATACATGAAGCGCTTGAGCACCCGCTCCTGCTCGGCGAGGTCGGGCGAGAAGCCGACCAGCGTCCGCCCGAGCGCACGGACATCGGCCGCCGTCTGCACCCCCGCCTCGGCGATGTTGCGGCGGGTTGCGGCGATGAGGTCGTTCGCCATCACGCCGATCTGCTCGCGCACCAGTTCGCGCAGCAGCCGCTCCTGCGGCACGTCGGGATAGCGCGCCCGCACCCGGTCCCAGCATCCCCGGATCAGCGGCACGTCCAGCAACTGGTCCAGCGTCAGCAGCCCGGCGCGCAGGCCATCGTCAATGTCGTGATTGTCATAGGCGATGTCGTCGGCAATCGCGGCAAGCTGCGCCTCCAGCGAGGCGTGGCTGCCAAGGTCGAGCGGGAACATCGCGTCCAGTTCCCGCATCGCCCAGCCGGGATGGATAACCGGACCATTATGCTTTGCCAGCCCTTCGAGCATTTCCCAGCTAAGGTTCAGTCCCCGGAAGCGCGGATAGGGACTGTCGAGCAGCATCAGAGTCCGCAGCGTATGGGCATTATGGTCGAACCCGCCATGATCCTCCATCGCCACTTCCAGCGCATCCTCCCCGGCATGACCGAAGGGCGGATGGCCGATATCGTGCGCCAGGCACAGCGCTTCGGTCAGATCCTCGTTGAGGCCGAGCGTGCGCGCGGTGGTGCGGCCGATCTGCGCGACTTCGAGGCTGTGGGTGAGGCGCACGCGATAATGATCGCCGTCGGGCGACACGAACACCTGCGTCTTGTGCCGCAGCCGGCGGAAGGCGATCGAGTGGATGATGCGGTCGCGGTCGCGCTGGAACATGTCGCGTGGCCCCCGCACCTCGCCGCCCGGTTCGGGGTGCAGCCGGCCAAAGCTGGCGTCGGGATGGCAGGCATAAGGCGCGAGGCTGGTCATGCCCCGCCCTTACTCGCCGCCGAGCCTTTCGACCACCTCCCCCGCTTCGCTTTTCCAGGCGAACACGTCGGCGCCATCGGCCTTGAGCTTGCTCTCCACCTCCTTGGCGCGGGTGAAGCTGGCGAACGGGCCAACCAGCAGCCGGTTGGTGCGGCCCCAGCTTGCGCTCCAGGCATCCTGCGCGGCGAGGCTCGCATATTTCTTGCGCAACCCCTTCATGGTGAAGCCGAGCGCGGACTTGCTCTGCCCCACCCCGACCTGGAGCCAGTTGCGCGAGGGGTTGGCGGCGAGGCGCTTCTTCTCCTCGGCCTCCTTCTTCGCCTTGGCGTCGGCCTCCGCCTTGGCCTTGGCGGCGGCCTCCTTCTTCGCCTTGTCGGCGGCGGCCTTGGCCGCAGCCTGCCGCTCGGCGCGGCGCTGCGCCTGGAGCGCGGCGACTTCGTCGAGATTGACGGCGGCTATGCTCGTCGCCCGTTCCGCTTCGGGAACGTCGATCGCCCGGATGATGTCGGCGAGCGTCCGGGTCGCCTCCGGGTTGGGCTGCGGCGTCGGGGCCGGCGGGGGTGGCGGCGGCGCAGCGGCGGGGAGCGGCTGTACGGTGGGAGTTACCGGAGCGGCCGGCGCGGCAGCCTGCGCGAGGGTGATGGCGTTGAGCTGCGACCCGGCGGAGGGTGCGGCGGATGCCGGGGCGGCAGGCGGTGCGTCGATCGTGTCGAAGCCCGGCGCGGGCGGCCCCTGGACCTGCGCGGGCAATGTTTGGGATGGGGCCTGGGCTGGGGTTTGAATTTGGGCCTGCGCTTGGCGGGCGGGCGTATCCGCCGGCGCGGCGGGTGCGGCGGGAATGGACTGGACGGTTTGCGGCGCGGGTCTCGGAGGGTTCGCCTGCGGGGCTACGGGCGGCAGAGGCTGCGGCTGGACCGGCGCAGGCTGGGGCGTCGGGACTGCCGGCTCGGCCAGCGCGACCTGCCGCTGCGGAACAGGCGTTGGGGTCGGCGTCGCCGCAGCAGTGCGGACCGGCTGCTGCTGCGCTTGCGTCCGGGCCAGCCGCGCGGCTTCGCGCCTCTGGCGGCGCTGCTCGGCCCGGCTGAGCGGATTGGCCTGGCTCGTCGGGGCAGCGGCGACGGCGACCGGCTGCTTGGCTGCGACCGTGATGCCCGGCGCTGGCGGCGTCGGCGTGACGGCGGCGATGGTCGTGCCGATCTGCTGCGGGAAATGCCCGAAATGCACCGCCGCCGCCTTCTGCGCCGCCGTCAGATAGGGCATTTTCTGCATATAGGGCGCGATCGCGGCGGCGAGCTGCGCCGGCATCGTCTGGTCCGCGACCTTGCGCGCGTCGGCCTGCCGGTTGTTCATCGCCAGAATGAAGGCGCGATAGCGCCAGGCGGCCCGGTCGCTCTTGTAGAGCAAGGGCTCCAGCACCTTCTCCGATGCGTCCACTTGCCCCGATATGCCGAGCGAGGCGGCATAGCGGCGGACCAGCTCATCGTCCCTCGGCGACCGGGCGAGCGCCGCGTAATAATCCCGCTGCGCCCCGGCCTGATCGCCAGTCATGTCCTTCGCAAGTCCCCGATCGGCAAGGACGGAAGCGTCGGGATAGCCGAGCCGCGCCGCCTGGTCGAAAAGCCGCAGCGCTTCGGCCGGATTCTGGAGCTTCAGCATCACCCGCGCAAGGCCCGCCTTGATCCGGCCATTGCCGCTCTCGATTGCGTCCGCCCGCGCGAAGAATCCGGCGGCGGCGCGCGCATCGTCGAGCGCCAACGCCGCCTCCCCCGCGCCGATCAGCGCACTGGTGTCCCGCGGGTTGCTGGCGAGCCGGGCGAGGTTGCTGTTGAGATCGGCGGCGGCCGCCGGCCGGACCAGATCGGCCTGGTCGGACTGGGCGTGGGCAGCGCCGGAAAGCAGAAGGGCGACGATTATCCATGGGGCGGTGCGCATCACGTCCGGGCTTTAACCGATGCCGGGCTGAATGGGAAATTGACCGCAGCAAAAAGCGCGCCGGACCGCCTTATGGGACGGACGGCGCGCTTTATAGTCGGGCAAGCCGTTTACTGGTTGCTCTGGCGGTTGAGGAAACGGGGAATATCGACGCCCGGCGCGCCTTCGTCCACGCCCTTCTCGCTACCACGGGTCAGCCCCGCCATACGCTCGAACAGGGTGCCGCCGGTGGCGACGCGCGGCGCGGGCTGGGGTGCGGGAGCGGTCTCGGCATTATCGGCACCCAGGACCAGCTCATCATCCTCCGGCCCCTCGTCCGAGAACACCGCCGCCGGCTTGGGCGCGGCGAAGGGTGCGGGTGCGGCGGCCTCGGCCGGAGCGGGCGCTTCGGGCACATCCAGTTCCAGCGTCTCGGGCTCCGGCTGCGGCGCGACCGGTGCGGGCGCGGCGACCGGCGCAGGCTGGGGCGCCGGCGCAGCCTTGGGCGCCACCGACTGCGGCACGGCGACGGCGGGGCGGCTGGCGAAGCTGAACGGCTGGGTCAGCGGCGCGGCTTGCGCGCCCACATCATTGTCGATGCCGGTGGCGACCACCGAGACGCGGATCTTGCCATTGAGATTGTCGTTGAACGCGCTGCCCCAGATGATGTTCGCGTCGGGATCGACCAGTTCGCGGATATGGTTCGCGGCCTCGTCCACTTCCATGAGGCGCATGTCCTCGCCACCGACGATCGAAACGATGACGCCCTTCGCGCCGCGCATCGACACGCCATCGAGCAGCGGGTTGGCGATAGCCTTCTCCGCCGCCTGGAGCGCGCGGCCGTCGCCTTCCGCCTCGCCCGTGCCCATCATCGCCTTGCCCATTTCGCCCATCACCGAGCGCACGTCGGCGAAGTCGAGGTTGATGAGGCCTGGCATAATCATGAGGTCGGTGATCGAGCGCACTCCCTGCTGCAACACCTCGTCCGCCATCTGGAAGGCTTCCTTGAAGGTGGTGTTGGGGTTGGCGATCAGGAACAGATTCTGGTTCGGGATGACGATAAGGGTGTCGACATGCTTTTGCAGCTCCTCGATCCCCGCCTCGGCCGACTTCATGCGGCGATTGCCCTCGAAGGTGAAGGGCTTGGTGACGACGCCCACGGTCAGGATGCCGCGATCGCGCGCCGCCTTCGCGATGACCGGGGCAGCGCCGGTGCCGGTGCCGCCGCCCATGCCGGCGGTGATGAAGCACATATGCGCGCCGTCCAGCGCCTGCTCGACCGAGGCGATGGTTTCTTCCGCCGCCGCCTTGCCGATTTCAGGGCGCGATCCCGCACCCAGACCTTCGGTAATCTGCGGGCCAAGCTGGATGCGCCGTTCGGCTGGCGAGCTGTTCAATGCCTGCGCGTCGGTATTGGCGACGATGAAGTCCACGCCCTCGACGCTGGCGGCGATCATGTTCGCGATGGCATTGCCGCCCGCGCCGCCGACGCCGATGACCGCAATGCGCGGCTTCAGTTCGTCCACATGGGGCGGGCTGATCTCAATGCTCATAATGTCTGCTCCCTCGGCTTCCTCGTCAGGAAGCATATCGTCACATATTGTTAACACCAGAAATCGGCGGATTTCACCAGCTAATTTCGTTATAGTCCATTTTCATTCAATAGTTGGTCTTGATCGCCCGGATCATCCTTTGCCACCACATTGGCGTGCTCAAACGATGGACGGTCTGCGGCGCGGGCGCCATGGTGCGGAGATCAACCGGGTTGGAAGCGCCGTAAAGCGCGAGGCCCGCCAAAGTCGCGAAGGCCGGGCCGCTATGCGCTTCGGGCATCGCCGAAAGTCCACGCGGCCGACCGATCCGCACCGCCCGGCCGAGCGCGCCCTGGGCATAGTCCGCGACCCCCTTCATTTCCGCGCCGCCGCCCGTCAGCACCACCTGCCGCCCCGTCGAATGGAAGCCCATGCCGGCGAGCGCCGCATTCACTTCGGTCATGATCTGGTTCAGCCGCTCGCAAATGACGCCCACCAGCGCGGCGCGGGTGATCTTGCCCCCTTCGGCATTGGGGCCGGCCGCCTGCCCGCTTGCCGCGGCATCGCCATGGGGGGGCGCGATCTCGATCATCTCGCGAAAGTCGCGCGGGTTCTGCATCGCGGAGCCATAGAAGCATTTGATCCGCTCCGCCTGGCTGCGGCGAATGCCGAAGGCGGACGCGATATCGTCGGTGATGTCCGACGCACCCATCGGAATAGAGTGCAGCCCGACCAGCATCCCGCCGGCATAGAGCGACACGTTGGTGACGCCCGCCCCCATCTCCACCAAGGCGACGCCAAGATCGCGCTCCTCCTCCGACAGGCAGGCGAGGCCCGTCGCGATCGGCGAGGCGACGATCGAATTAACGTTGAGATAGGCCCCGCGCACGCACAGGTCGAGATTGGCGAGCGGCGCGCCATCCGCCAGCACGACATGGATATCGACGCCGAGCAGGTCGGCGTGCATCCCGAGCGGCTTCTTGACCGGCACCTTCCCGTTGATGGTGAAGCAGGTCGGTTGGGCATGGAGGACGATGCGCCCGTCGGGATCGATGCCCTGCTGACCGGTGGTGAGCAGATCGTCGATATCCGCCTGCTCGACGCGGTAGCCGCCCATGTCGCGCTCGACCGTAACGACATCGCTGACGAGGGAGCCGCCCGAGAAGCTGACCCACACATCCTCGATATTGGTGCCAGCGACCCGCTCGGCCTGCTCCACCGTCTCGCGCACGGCGAGTTCGGTGCGCTCCATGTCGGCGATGAAGCCGCGCCGCACCCCCCGGCTCTCGCGCTGGCCGGTGCCCAGGATCGCGAGTTCGCCGGTGTCGGTGCGGCCAGCGATCAGCGCCGACACTTTCCAGGAGCCAATGTCGACCGCCGTGATGAGCTTTTCGACCTTGGGCTGCGGCATGGTTTAGCCTTCCTCGCCTTCGCCCGAGCGCTTCGCCGCTGCGCCGTCCGCCGGCTTCTCCTCGACCCGGCCCTGCGGCAGGCGGAGGACGAAACGGTCCGGATCGCGCATGTCGAACTTCACAATGCCGCGCCCGAGCAGCCGGTTGACCCCGTCCATCCGCGCGAAATTGACCAAGGCCGACGCCGAATCCTTCGCGCCCTCCGGAAGGGAGAGCGTCTCGCCCGATTGAAAGCGCAGATCCCAGCGCCGGTTCCCGACCCAGGTCGCGCCCGCCAGCATCGGCTTCAACGCCGGCGCATTTTCCATCAGCGTGTTGAGCCCCGCCGTCTGGCGGTTGGCGTTGGGACCGACGACCAGCGGCAGATCGGGCATGGCGCTGGCCGATACCGACTGGAGCACCACGCCGTTGACGTCGATCAGATGCAGCTGGCCGCCATGCTGCCACACCGCCACCGGATCGCGCTCGACGATATCGACCACCAGAGTATCGGGCAGGCGGCGAGAAATGCGGGCGTCCTTGACCCAGCCGAGCTTCAGCATCTCCTGCCGCACCCTGGGCAGGTCGAGCGAGAGCATCGAACGGTCCACCTGGCCGAGAGCAATATTATAGACGGGCAGCTCGTCCATCCGCTCGACGCCGCGCACCTCGACCTTGTCGACCTCGAAGCCCGCGCGGGCCGCGATCTCGGCCGCCTGCTGCTTCGCCATGCCCGGCAGGCCGGCGAAAATGGCGATACCGATGGCGATGCCGCCGACGATCGCGACGATCGCCCAGCTCGCCAGGCGCTGGAGCGTCGCTTCGCTGACCGGCAGCATCTCGATCAGCCGGTCGATGCTGCTCTGGCGTTTGAGCGCGCGGCCGCCACCGCGGGTCGCCCGTCCCTTGGCGCTGCTGAGGCGAGCGGCCCCGCCGCGCCGGATGCGTGCATCAGCCATGTCTCTCACCCCCCATTGCGGTACTGGGGGCGCGGCCCAGCGCCTCCTCGACGATCATCTCGACCAGAGTCGCATAGTCAATCCCCAGCTTCGCCGCCTGTTCGGGGACGAGGCTCAAAGGAGTCATGCCGGGCTGGGTATTGACCTCCAGCAGGAACAACCCTTCAATCCCCTGCGTGTCGTCCCAACGGAAGTCTGACCGCGACGCGCCCCTGCAACCCAGCAACTGATGCGCGCGCAGCGCGATCGCCTTGCACGCCTCGCCGATCTCCGGCGGAATGTCGGCGGGGCAGACATGCTCGGTCATCCCGTCGGTATATTTGGCGTCGAAATCGTAGAAGCCGCTCTTGGGCCGCAATTCGGTGACGAGCAGCGCCTCATCGCCAAGCACGGCAGTCGTGAGTTCGCGGCCCCGGATATAGGGTTCGGCCAGAAGCTGGGGGAAATCCTGCCACGGCCCCACGCTGTCGCGGGCGATGGGATTGCCGTAATTGCCCTCCGCCGTGACGATGGCCACACCGACAGAGCTGCCTTCGTTGACGGGTTTCAGCACATAGGGGCGCGGGAGAGGATCGGCCGTGAACAGGCTTTCGCTGTCCACGATATGGCCGCCGGGCACGGGGATGCCATGCGGCACCAGCGTCTGCTTGGTCAGCTGCTTGTCGATCGCGATGACGGAAGTGGCGAGGCCGCTATGGGTGTAGGTGAGACCCATGAGGTCCATCAGCCCCTGGATCGTGCCATCCTCGCCGGGGACGCCATGCAGCGCGTTGAACACCACGTCGGCCTTCGTTTCTGCGAGGCGTTGGGCGACGTTACGGTCCATGTCGATCCGCGTGACGCGATGGCCGCGCTCCTCCAGCGCCTTGGCGACGCCCTCCCCGCTCGACAGCGATACGGGGCGCTCCGCCGACCAGCCGCCCATAAGGACCGCGACATGCCAGGGGCCGCGGGTCATGCGAAAAAATCCAGAGGAAAACCGTTCGGGCTGAGCAAAGTCGAAGCCCCGGACAGAGCCGCAGGCGAAGTCGCTTCGCTCCGCTCAGCAGAGCCCTTCGACAGGCTCAGGGCGAACGGGGTTTGGAAGGGGCTCACTGGCTCACCCCCACACGCTGGATTTCCCATTCCAGCTCTATTCCGCTTGTCTCTCTCACCCGCCGCCGCACTTCCTCGCCCAGCGCTTCGATATCGGCGCTGGTGGCGTTGCCGAGGTTGAGGAGGAAATTAGTGTGCTTCTCACTGACCTGCGCGCCGCCGATCGTCAGGCCACGGCAGCCGGCTTCGTCCACCAATTGCCAAGCCTTGTGACCGGCCGGGTTCTTGAAAGTCGATCCGCCGGTCTTGCTGCGCAGCGGCTGGCTTTCCTCGCGCGCGGCGGCGATGCGGTCCATTTCGGCCTGGATCCCGGCGGGTTCGCCGGGATGGCCGCGAAAGGTGGCGCTGACCACCACCGCGCCTTCGGGCAAAGTGGAGTGGCGATAGGTATAGCCGAGGTCGGCGTTGGAGAGCGTCACCTGCTCGCCTGAGCGAAGGACGACCTGCGCTTCGATCAGGATGTCGCACGTCTCCCGTCCGTAGGCGCCGCCGTTCATCCTAACAAAGCCGCCGACCGTCCCGGGAATGGAGCGCAGAAATTCGAGGCCAGCGATCCCAGAGTCGCGCGCCGTCGAAGACACGAGAATGCCGGACGCGCCGCCCCCGCAGACAAGGCTAGTGGCGTCCTGTTGCTCCACCGTTGCGAAAGGCTTGCCGAGGCGCACGACCACGCCTGGCACGCCGCCGTCCCGAACGATGAGGTTGGAGCCGAGGCCGAGCGCCATCACCGGCACCGACGGATCGAGGTCTCGCAAAAAGGCGGACAGGTCATCGGCATCCTTGGGCTCGAACAGCCATTGCGCCGCGCCGCCCGCCTTGAACCAGACGAGCGGCGCGAGCGGCGCGTCGGCTTTGAGCGAACCTCGCACTGCGGGCAAGTCCCCCTCCCGCTTGCGGGAGGGGCTAAGGGAGGGCATGTTCGGGGCGGCGGTGGTCAAGTAACAAGCCCTCCCCCGACCCCTCCCGCAAGCGGGAGGGGAGCTTTATGCTCTACCCTTTCAGTTACCGCTGCTGCGAGCCCCGCCGCCCATTTGGTGATATCGCCCGCACCCAGGCAGATGACCATATCGTCCGCCTGGATGTCGGCGGCGAGATGCGCGGCGAGATCGGCGGCGTCGGCCACGGTGGCGGCGTTGCGATGCCCGCGCCGCTTCAATCCCGCGACAAGCGCGGCGCTGTCCACGCCCTCGATCGGCTGCTCGCCGGCGGTATAGACGGGCGCGGCATAGACGATGTCGGCATCGTTGAACGCCTGCTGGAACTCGTCCATCAGGTCATGGAGGCGGGTGAAGCGATGCGGCTGAACCACGGCGATGACGCGCCCCTTCGCCCCTTCGCGCGCGGCGGCCAGGACGGCCTTGATCTCGACCGGGTGGTGGCCGTAATCGTCGATGACGGTGGCCACGCCGTCGCCCACCGCGATTTCGCCAACCTTGGTGAAGCGGCGCTTGACCCCGCCGAACTTGGCGAAGCCGGTCTGGATGGTCGCGTCGTCTATGCCCATCTGGAGGGCGACGCCGATCGCGGCCATGGCGTTCAGAACATTGTGGCGGCCCGGCATCGGCATCTCGATTCCCTCGATGCGGCGGGTAGAGCCGTCGCGCTCGCGTATCTGCACGTCGAAGCGGTTGCCGCCGGGGATGGGCTGGACATTGTCGCCGCGAATATCGGCCTGCGCCGAAAAGCCGTAGGTGACGATGCGGCGGTCCTGCACGCGCGGCAGGATCGCCTGCACTTCGGGATGATCGAGGCAGAGCATCGCCGCGCCATAGAAGGGCACATTGCCGACGAACTCGACGAAAGCGTCCTTCACCTTGTCGAAGCTGCCATAATGGTCGAGATGCTCGGGATCGATATTGGTGACGACCGCCAGCGTGCCGTCCAGCCGCAGGAAGCTGCCGTCGCTTTCGTCCGCTTCCACCACCATCCAGTCGCTGTTGCCGAGCCGCGCGTTGGACCCGTAGCTGTTGATGATGCCGCCGTTGATGACCGTCGGGTCCACCCCGCCCGCGTCGAGCAGCGCCGCCACCATGGAAGTCGTCGTCGTCTTGCCATGCGTCCCCGCGACCGCGACGGTGGATTTGAGGCGCATCAGTTCCGCCAGCATCTCGGCGCGGCGGATGACGGGGATGCGGTTTTCCAGCGCCAGTTCGACCTCCGGGTTGCCGCGCTTGATCGCGGTGGAGGTGACGACCACCGCCGCGTCGCCCAGATTTTCGGCCTGGTGGCCGATCATCACCTTGATGCCCTTTTTCCGCAGCCCCTCGATCACATAGCCTTCGGCCATGTCGGACCCTTGCACGGTGTAGCCGAGATTGTGCATCACCTCGGCGATGCCGGACATGCCGATGCCGCCGATGCCGATGAAATGGATCGTGCCGATGTCGGTGCCGACACCCTTCATATACGGGATTCCTTAAATGTAGAACCGTTCGGGCTGAGCGAAGTCGAAGCCCCCCGCTGAGCCGAAGGCGAAGTGCCTTCGCTCCGCTCAGGCGAGCCCTTCGACAGGCTCAGGGCGAACGGGGGTTGAGCCTCTTCGTTCACGCCGGAACCCCCGCCAGATTGAGCGTCGTCGGCACCGGCCCGACCTTGACCGGATCGTTCATGACCGGCGCCTTGCCGATGCTTTCGAGCAGGTCGGCCATGTCGCGCGCGGCATTGGGGCGGCCGCAGGTCCAGGCGCGTTTGGCCGCATTCTGCAGCGCGCCCGGTTCCATCGCCATCTTCTGCATCTGCTTGGCGAGTTCGACCGCGGTGAAGCGGCTCTGCGGGATGGTGCGCGCGCCGCCGGCCTCGGTCATCTCCTTGGCGTTGGCGGTCTGGTGATCGTCCATTGCGCTGGGCAGCGGAATGAGGATCGCGGGCCGGCCGGCGCAGGTGAGTTCTGCGAGCGTCGACGCGCCTGCGCGCGCGATCACCAGATGGGACCAGCCGAGCTTTTCAGGCACGTCATTGAAATAGGTGGCAAGATCGGCAGGAATCTCCATCTCCGCATAGGTCTTGCGCACCCGCTCTATGTCCTCAGCGCGGCATTGCTGCGTCACCTGAAGCCGGCGGCGGAGCGCGACGGGCAGCATGGAAAGACCCTCAGGCACCACGCTCGACAAGATGGTCGCCCCCTGGCTGCCGCCGATCACCAGCACGCGGAACACGCTTTCGTCGGTGAGGGCGGGAAATTCCTCCTCGCGCAGCTGCTTGACTTCCTCGCGGACGGGATTGCCGACCAGATGGACCTTGTCGGCATATTTGCTTTTGAGGCGCTGCAAGTCGGGATAGGCGGTGGCGATGGCGTTGACCCGCCCCGCCAGCAAGCGGTTGACGCGACCCAGCACGGCATTCTGCTCATGGATCGCGGTCGGCACGCCATCCGCCAACGCACCCAGCAGCGCGGGCATGGCGGGATAGCCGCCGAAGCCCACGACTGCGGTCGGGCGGAAGGTTTCGTTCAAGCGGCGCGCCATCGCCCGCCCCGCCAGGATCGCTTTCAACGCGCCCGGCCAGCTCATCGGGTTCTTCGTCATGCGCCCGGCGGGCATGACATGCACTTGAGCCGCCTCAAAGATGCCGGGGATTTTCGCGCCCCGTTCATCGGTAACCAGCGCCACGCGATGACCGCGCGCCATCAGTTCCTCGGCAACCGCATGGGCGGGAATCATATGGCCCCCCGTCCCGCCAGCGGCGAGGACGAAGTGACGGGAAATGCTCATCGGCCGCTCCATTTGACGACGGTATGCCGGCCCATGAAGGGATTGCGCCGCGTGAAGGCGAGCAGCAGGCCGACCCCGATACAAAGCGCCAGCATAGAGGAGCCGCCATAGCTGATAAAGGGCAGCGTCATGCCCTTCGATGGAAAAATCTGCGCGTTGACGCCCATGTTGATGATCGCCTGAAGCCCGAACTGGGTCGTAAGGCCGGCGGCGGCGAGGATGGTGAACACATCCTCCTCGTCCAGCAGGCGCAGCAGCACCCGCACCACGATGGCGAGATAGACGCAGGCGATGGCGATGCAGGCAAGCAGGCCGAACTCCTCGCCGATCACGGAGAAGATATAGTCGGTATGCGCTTCGGGCAGGCGGAACTTGTTGAGGCCCCCGCCCGGCCCCACGCCGGTAAAGCCGCCATGGGTGATGGTGCGGAAGGCAAGGTCGGTCTGGTCCGGCCCGGTGTCCATCTGCACCCCGATGCCGAGGAAATCGTTGATCCGCTGGCGGCCATTTTCATAGAACATATAGGCCGCGACCAGCCCGGCGAGACCCGCGCCGCCGAGCATCGCGATCCAGCGCATTTCGAGGCCCGATAGCAGCAGCAGGCAGCCCCAGCAGGCGAGGAAGATGACGGTCTGGCCGAAATCGGGCTGCTTCATCAGGATGGCGGCGATTAGCAGCGTCAGCGCGCCGGTCAGCGGCACGACCGGCAGACTCGCATCCTTTGCGCGCAGCGAGAGCAGCCAGGCGAGAGTCACGACATAGGCCGGTTTCAGGAATTCGGACGGTTGAAAGCGGAAACCGGGCAGGTCGATCCAGCGCTTCGCGCCGTTCACCACCGATCCGAGCAGCGGCACGCACAGCAGCATGACGAAGAAGAAGGCGCACAGGAAGATCGCCAGCCGTCGCGCCTGCGGCCGGGGCAGCATGGAGATGACGAGCATGACGGGCAGGCCGAGGAACACCCACATCAGCTGGCGGTAGAAATAGATGAGCGGGTTGACCGCGACCGTCGCCGTCGAACGGTCGATCGCGGCAACGGGCGAGGCGGCGGCGACGGCGACGAGGCCGATCGCCATCAACGTGACGATCAGCGACAGGAGAACGCGGTCGATCTCCCAGAACCAGATGGCGAGCGCGGTGCGCTCGCGCGGAACGGTGCGGCCCTTGAAGCCCTTCACCAGTTCGCCCGGTCTGAACATTCCTGTCGTGCCTTCCCTGTTCATGGCCCCTGCCCCCAAGCCTTATTCCAGCGCCTCGACGGCCGCGACGAACGCATCCCCACGCGCCTCGAAGTCGCGGAACTGGTCGAAACTGGCGCAGGCGGGCGAAAGAAGCACGACATCGCCCGGCTGGGCGATGCGCGCGGCGCGGCGGACGGCGGCGCTTAGCATCTCGCTGTCATCGACCGCCATATGGGGGCGGAGCAGGTCGGCGAACATATGCCCCGCTTCGCCGATGGTATAGGCGTGGGCGATGTTGCCATAATGCGGCACGCACTCGTCCAGATTGTCCGACTTGGCGACGCCGCCCAATATCCAGTGGATGCGGGGCTTGCCGTCCTTCGCCGGCCATGCGGCGAGAGCGGGCGCGGTCGAGGCGGCATTGGTCGCCTTGCTATCGTTGACGTAGAGGACGCCGTTGTGGGTGCCGACCGCCTGCATGCGATGGGGGAGACTGGCGTAGCTGGTCAGGGCGTTGAATATGGTAGGCAAATCAATGCCAAGCGCGCGACAACAAGCAATCGCAGCTTGTGCATTTTGCAGATTATGCGGCCCTTGTAGGGACGGCCATCCCGACTGGTCTGTCACGGCCACACTGTCGAGTTCAACAGCCTCCTGTCCCGACCAATCATCTAGTATTTGATAATTTGCCTCGGTAGCAGCATCAACGATCGCAATACCGGTTGCAGACTGCATCGCAAACAGCCGCGCCTTCGACGCGACATAGCCCTCAAACCCGTCATAGCGGTCGAGATGATCGGGCGTGATGTTGAGCAGCACCGCCACGTCGCAATCGAGGCTGCGGGTCAGGTCGATCTGGTAGCTGGACAGTTCCAGCACATAGACGCCCACGCCGTGCAGGTTCGGCTCCAGCGGCGGTTGGCTGAGGATCGGCAGGCCGATATTGCCGCCCATCACCGTGGGATAGCCCGCCTGCTCGATGATATGGTGGATCAGCGCCGTGGTGGTCGACTTGCCGTTGGTGCCGGTGATGCCGACGACCTTGTGCGGGGGCAGTGTCGGGCGGGCGAGTGCGAACAGTTCGATATCGCCGATGATCGGCACGCCGGCGATCTTCGCGCGCACGGCGATGGGGTGGCGGTTCAGCGGTACGCCCGGCGACACGACGATGCCGTCGAAACCGGCAAGGTCGATCTCCATCGGATCGCCGAGTTCCGCCTTGCCGTCCACCAGCGCCCGTGCTTCCTCGCGGCTGTCCCACGCTACCACGCGCGCGCCGCTCGCCACCAGCGTCTCGACCGTGGCGAGGCCGGACCGCGCCAGCCCCAGCACGGCATAGGTCTTCCCCGCAAAGGCGCTGCTGACGATCATCGCAGCTTCAACGTCGCAAGGCCGGCAAGCGCCAGCACGAAGGCGATGATCCAGAAGCGGATCACGACGGTCGGCTCGGCCCAGCCCAGCTGTTCGAAATGATGGTGGATCGGCGCCATCTTGAA
>ERZ1292632.2409-Hain-H43-01um-R2-2409-length-15639-cov-8_pt1 | contig 15639 bp, 9 predicted proteins | sample MGYA00564407_ERZ1292632 | MGnify/ENA primary metagenome ERZ1292632 (study PRJEB36523, sample SAMEA6512637) | groundwater metagenome | collected 2019-01-08 | study: AquaDiva: Metagenomics assemblies of 32 groundwater samples | reverse complement strand
CATAGTCCTGGTAAACGGCAGAAGTGTAGGCATAGTCGGCATGCAGCGCAATTTCCCCCCCTTTGACCGGAAAACGCTGCGTCGCGCCGATGTTCCAGGTCCAGCGCGGCGCGCGCGGAACAACCTCCCCGCTACGATCCACCGTACCGCCCAGGCCCGCCGCGGTGAATGATCCCGCAGCATATTTCGCCTTAAGCCAGGACAAGGCGCCGCTCAACTCCATGCCCTGCCACGGAATGAGCGTACCTTCAAATTCCAGACCATAGGCCTTCACATCGCCTGCATTCTGAACGAATTGGGTCAGATTACCACCCACCAGGGCATTGACGACATTCTGGGCGCCGTTGCGCCAAATGTAGAATCCAGCAAAATTAGTTCGCAGATGCCGATCGAAAAAGTCGCCCTTGAAGCCGATCTCGGCATCCTTAACCTTTTCCGGCGCAAAGGAACTCGCATCGGGCGGGGTCGGACGCGAATTGAGACCGCCGGCCAGTGCGGCGCCGCCCGTCTTTGCATAGATGAGCTTGCCGTCTCCTAGTTCGTAGTCGATGCTGGCGAGCCAGGCGGGATAATCAAATTTGGCCGTCACAGGATCCGTGCAATCCGGACCGGAGGCGACCAGATTTGCATTGGCACCCACGGCGCATAGCCCCGTAGCGGGCAACGTGATCAGTCGGCCGTTGGAGACGAACGAACCGGAAAAGCCCGGAATCCCTCCGATATACCCCATGCGGTTGATCGAACGCTTGTCCCAGGTATAGCGGAATCCGCCGGTCACGCGCAGCCGTTCGGTCAGGCTGTAGTTGACTTGGGCGAACAAGGCCTTCGATTCCGACTTGTATGTGGCCAGGTTGGTATTGGCCGGCGCCAGGTTGAAACCGAAGTCGGTATCCTGGAAGACGAGCGACTGGGACTGCTCATCGCCCGTTTCCTTGAAATAGAAACCGCCGAAAATGAACTCCAGCTTCCCCAGGTTACCGGAGAATTGCAGTTCCTCGCTACGCTGCTTTTGCGAATAGTCGCTCGCATAAGATGCGATCTTGGCGGGCGTGCCGTCAAGATCGGTACCATCCCCGGTATCCGCCTCGCGATAGGCCGTTATCGATTTGATCTTAACGTCGCCCAGATCATATTCGATGGTCGCACGGACACCCCACGTCTTGTTATAATTATATGGCGTATCGATGTTGGCGTTGCCCGTATCGGGATCATTATATGTTCTGTAAAAGCGGCTCTTGCTCTGAAGGAAGCTGGCGATGTCGAATTGACCGGAATATAGTGCGAGCGCCGGTCCGGTCGGGTTGATACCGCGCAGAGCGACGTTATTGTATGTATCTTTGATATTGGCATAGTCGGCCGACAGGGACACAGTCATCGGGATCGCGGACGGCTCCCAGTTCAGCGTGGCACGGCCCGCGATGTCGTGATCGACACGGGCCGCATCGACCCCTCTTATCGGATTGTCGCCAAAACCCTTGCCCCTCTCGCCATAGCGGCCAGCCAGGCGCAAGGACAATTCATCGCCCGAAATCGGGAAGGTCAGCGCGGATTCGATGGACCAGCTTTCATAGTTACCGATACGTCCGGTTACATAGCCGCCGAAATTTCCGTCCGGCTGCACAGTTGTCATGTTGAGGGCGCCACCCGTCGTGTTGCGTCCGAACAAGGTTCCCTGGGTTCCGCGCAAGACCTCGACCGAAGCCAGATCGAGAAGTCCGAGATTCCCGGCGATAGGTCGCCCATAATAGACGCCATCGACATAGATGCCGACCGCAGGATCGGAAAATGAGTTAGGGCTATTCTGCGCATTGCCACGGATGGCGAGATATATGAGCGATGCGTTGCCGGTGCCACCGGATTGCACCGACAAACCCGGCGCCGCCCGGCCCACATCCGCCACTTCGACAATCTGCCGTTCAAGCAGCGCAGTCGGATCGAGCGCCGTGACGGCAACGGGAACCGTCTGAAGATTTTCCGACGTGCGGCGAGCCGTCACGATGATGTCGCGCACGCCGCTATTGTCATCACCGCTCGCACTTTGCTCGACCGCTTCTGCCGCGTGGCTTACGCCTGCACCACCGACACCCAATACCGTGCCGGCCATCAGGATTGCGCGGAATATTTTAACCATTTCATCCCCTCCACAATTAATATTATTAAATAACGGAATTTAATTGCCATATTTTTTATTATTTTTATGCATTTATATTAATGGTACTAAGAGAAGAAATATTATATCATTATATTACATCACCAATCTAAGGCCGCGAATATGATCTTGAAAACTAGATCAGTGCGATATTGGGCAGTATATTAAATACTTTACTGTTTCGCCGTCGTCGGTTATTCCACCCTCCGAATTTTATCGCTTCATACGCAGAAGACACATACCGTCGGATAGGTATCCTGACCCAGAGGCCCACGCACTTACCCCCGTAGCAAGGGCTCCATGGGCACCAGAACAAGATGATCGGCAGGCGCATCGGAACCTGCGATCACCAGGCATTGTCGCAGCATCCGCCGGTGAAAGAAGCGCGTCAGGGCGGCATGGTCGGCAGGCGTGCTCTTTTCGATGAAGCGCATCAATGCGGCCTCACCCGCGGCGGCATCGGCATAGGCCGTACCCAGCAGCGCCTCGACGTCCTTGCCATCCTCTTCCCGCAGCCAATCGCGATAGCGCAGCTGGTTCCGCAGATAGTGAGGGATCGAGGCTAGGATATTACGTTGCCAGCCCTGTAGCGATCCGCTTTCCGGCAGACGTTCGATCTCCGCCTGCAATTTATGAAGTGCCAGATCATTCTGGTCGACGGCGGCGGGCGGCGGAAGCGCAATGTCGTCGAGCGCCACGCCCAATATCTCGGCCAACGCCTCCATACATCGCCGTCCGATCATCGACACCTGTACCGCTGCCTCGACCCAATCGCCGCCGCGCCCCTTTTCGTGCATCCCGAACAGGGGACCGTAAATGGCTTCGGCGAGGAAGGACACGGTGTGATAGGCGATCGCGTCAAAATCGAGCGGTACGCCGATCGCCGTTTCATAGTGACGGAATAGAGCGGCGACGTCGCCCATATTCTCGATCGGGTGGCGCCCCCGGAAGCACGCGAGATCGCGCATGGGATCGCCTAGATGACCGATTTCCACATCCAATATGCCGGTAACCTGAGTACCCTCCGAAAGGAACTGGCCGCAATCGCCCGTGACGAAGGAGATGGATTCCCGATGTCGGGGATAGTTTCGGCGCAGCCATCGCGCGCAAAATTCCAGCAGCGGATCGGTGATGCCCTGCTCGACCGTCATGGCATGAAAGCGTTCGAAATTATGCAGGGCGATCTCGCGCGCACCCTGCGGCAAATGGGCTCCGCCTTCGATGAAAGCCTGACTTGGCAGGCTGTGGATGTCAGCCAATATCTCCATATAGCGTAGCGATGCGGCCCACCGATCCTCGGTCATCACCGACGCGCTTTCGATCGCCTCCTGGACCAGGCCGGGATCCCGGCCGCCTTCTATCCATTCCATCACGATGGTGTTGGGTTGGTCGCACATGCCCAATATGGCGGGAATGGGAATGCCATTTTCATGCAGTGCGCGCTGCATGCGCATTTCATACACAAGCGGATAGGGATGGGTCGGCCAGGTGCGGTCGCCCTTGAGCAGAAAGTCGCGCTTCACACCATTTTGCTGCGCGCTAGCGCGCCAGACCGGGCGCCAGCGCCGCTGCTTTTCGAGCACGACTTCAGAACAACCCAGGACATCCTCGAGCCATCGGCTGAGCTGTTCGCGGCTTTCGGCCTGATCCTGATCGGCTTCGGTCTGCGCCATCGACGGTCCTCTCCATAGTCTTTTTCTGTCCATTATGGCCGGTGCGTCATCCGCCTTTTATGGGCCGGGCGGCCGTTGCGGAAAGATCGGGCTGACGCACCGTTTTTAGTGCCTGCCCTCAATCGCCAAACCGATAGCGAACCTCCACGCCATAGGTCCTCGGCGCGCCATAGAATCCACTGAATATCCCGAGCGCGGCCGATCCGACATTGCTCGACGCCAGATATTTCTTGTCGAACAGGTTGCGCACGAAAAAGCTGATGTCGGCGTTGCTGCCGCCAACGCCGTTCAGGTCCAGCCGTCCGTTGACCAAGTCATAGGCGGGCAGGACCTGGTCCGAAGACCGTACCTTGCTGGAATGATAATAGTCCAGGCTGAACACGGTTTCCGCCAGCGATGGCGGCACTGGCAACGTCCAGCGCACGCCAGCCGTAACCGTCGTCTTTGCAACCAGATTGAACGGCACCTTGAGCGCTGCAAGATAGGATTGGAGATCCGCAGGCACCGTCAGCGACCGCGACTTGAGGTCCAGGAAGGTCGCACCGGCGTCGAGGGACAAGGTCGATGTCGGCTGGATACGGGTCGAAAGGTCGATGCCCGCCACCCGGGTCTTGCCGGCGTTGACCAGCAGCGTCCCGCCGCTTGGATCGTTGCTGGCGTCGCAATCGCCGTCCGGTGATTTTGGCGGATTGGTCCCGCCCGGCGTGATCGTGTTGCAACTCGCCTGGGTGTTGAGGCCCGAAATCGGTACCTGCACATTATTATACCAGCCGACAAAGGGTGATGCGTTGAACTGCAGCTTGACGTCGCCCACGGTGGAGTCGGAGCGGATACCGACCTCCACATCCGTCACCTTTTCCGGGGCGAAGGACTGGAAGGGCGCCAGCCGCCCGGCCAGCGTCGGGCTGTTAATGCCACCAGCGCGATAGCCCCGGCGCGTGATCGCATAGAGGAAGATCGCATCCGACGCCTTCCAGTCGACGCCCAGTTGCCAGGTCAGCGCCTTGGACGAGGTCTTGTTGACGCTCGAATTGCGGATCGTTGCCGCGCCGTCCGCGCATTCTTCGGGTGAAACGACAGGCTGATTGCTCAGGCCGCCGCCAACGCAGGCCTCGATCTTGTCCCAGGTGTGACGTACGCCCAGATTGACGTGCAGGCCGTCGGCGATTTCATAATTGACATTGCCGAACAGCGCCCGGCTCTTTTCGCTGTAAAAACTATAGTTGAAGCGAGCATCGGTAATACCGGGTAGGGTGAAGACCGGAATATAAGTGCCCGACGGCCCGAGCGGCTTGCTGTCCAGGTAGAAGGCCCCGACCAGCCAGTCGAGACGATTGCCGAGTGCCGATCCCTTCAATTGCACTTCGTCGCTGATCTGCCGGACGTCGGATGTCTGGCGCCCACCCACGATCGTCACCGGAAGCCCGGCAGGGATCGCGCCGCTTCCATCAGCGATCAAGGTGGGCAGTCCATCGACACTGGAATAATAATCGATCTTGGTGCGCCGATAACCGAAGATATTGATGAAGGTGATGTCATCGGACAGATCGAACTCCGTCCGGTTGGTAATACCGAAACGCTCGACCTTTTCGAACGCATCGACGTCCGAATTGATCACGCGCGGCCCGCGCGCGCGCTGCAATGCCAACTGCGCCAGAGCCGCCGCCGCCGTGCCCGTCGCCGTCAGTCCATTGGGACCGGGCAGCACGTCGGTCAGCACCGATGCGCCGCCGACCGCGTCATTGTGATAATAATCGACAATAAGCGTGTTGCGGAACGCGGCGCTCGGCTCGAACAGGATCGAACCGCGGATCGCGCGCGAATTAAGATCGTCCGGGTCGCCGCCGATGCCGATATTCTTCGTCCAGCCGTCGCGCTTCTGGATCTGACCGGCGATGCGGATGGCCAACGTGTCGGACGTCAGCGGTATATTGACTGCGGCTTCCAGCAACCGGGCGTCGTAATTGCCGTAGGACGCCTTGGCATATCCTCCCAGCTTATAGTCCGGCGCCGCCGGATAATAGAGGATCGCGCCACCGGTCGTGTTGCGGCCGAACAACGTCCCTTGCGGTCCCTTGAGTACTTGAACGGACGAAAGATCATAGGTCGGAATGCTGGACCCGACCGTAGGAGACGGCACTTCCGCGAAATAGCTGATGACGCCGGGCGCGCTGTTGCCGGCCAGCGCCTTGGACTGACCCCGGATGGAGAAATTGGTGTTTTCGCGCCCGCCTGAACCCGCCAGGAACACGCCCGGCGTCTTGACCAGCAAATCCTGCGTATCACGGATATTGGCCTGCCGCAGCGAGTCCGCGCCGAAAGCCACGACCGAAACCGGCGTCTCCTGAATATTCTCAGCGGTGCGGCGCGCCGTCACCACGATGTCGCTGGTAGCACCCTCCTGCGGCGCGGCGTTCGACGACTGCGCCAATGCCATTTGCGATGTCGTCAGCAGCAACCCTATCGGCAGCATGAAACCGGTTATCTTCATTTTTCTTCTCCCTGGCGGTCAAAGGATGACCATTGTCTTTGAAAGCCGGTCTGTCGCCGGCCTGTCCTGTTCATGAGATCAACGATGGATAGCTGACGCCCTGCCCCGCGCGCCAATGCTCGACGATCGCGCTTTTCTGGCAGTTGAATATGCCGATCTGTCTGGACAATATGCCGCCATCCCCTCCGCATTTCCCCGATGGATCGGGTGTGCGGCGGATTAAACGCCAATCCGCGCTTTCAATTACCTGTCGAAAGGTGGGTCCGATGTCCGATCACGCCAATATCCACCAGATATGAGGATAAGGACGGTCCGCAGATACCTTCGGTCATATGGGGAGAGGACGAGATGACCTGCTTTGCAAACGGGCTGTTGATGCCTGAGGGACCGATTGCGCGGCCGGATGGCGGCCTGCTGCTGGTGGAGGTGCTCGGCGGTCGCCTGTCCCGCCTTGGCCCGGACGGTGCGCGCACCACCCTCGCCGATCTGGGCGGCGGTCCCAATGGCGCGGCGATCGGTCCCGACGGGCGGATTTATGTCTGCAACAATGGCGGTTTCGAAAAGATGATCCTGCCGAACGGCGACCTCCTGCCGGTCGAGGCGCCTCTCGACACGCCGCCCGGCACAATTCAGGCCGTCGATCCCGCCAGTGGCGCTTTCGAAACCTTATATGCATCGACCGAAGCGACCCCCTTCTGGGGACCGAACGATCTCGTCTTTGACGAAACCGGCGGCTTCTGGTTCACCGATTTCGGCAGGGATCGCGGCGCGGCGCGAATGCGGGGTGGGCTTTATTATGCCAAGGCTGACGGGTCGGAAATTCGGCGCGCTGCCGGACCATTGGACGGGGCGAATGGCGTCGGCCTATCGCCAGATAGACGCACCCTCTACGTCGCCCTCACCTATGAAGCGCATCTGCTGCGCTATCGATTGTCGGCGCCCGGCGTGATCGACAAGACAGCGTCACCCACCCCTGATGGGCACAGCATCGTCGGTCGGGCCGGGCCTGGTCAATTTCTCGACAGCCTGGCCGTTGACAGCGCCGGACGCATCTGCTGCGCCTCGCCCGGCCAAGGCGCCATATTGATCTTTCCTCCCGAGGGCGGAACGCCTCAGCAGATCGAAACGGGCGATTTCCTCACGACCAATATCTGCTTTGGCGGCAAGGACGGGCGGGTGGCCTTCGTCACGCTGGGCAGTTCCGGCAAGGTCATATGTATCGACTGGGACGTTCCCGGCCTGCCCCTCGCATTCGGCTGAGCTCTCATCGTCAACAGCGCCGCCCTGCCCGCCGACAGGTCAAGCAAGGCAGCCATTGTTGTTCTCTCGCGCCATGCCCCGGAAAAGAGCGACCATGTCAGCTGATTGTTATGACTATATCATCGTCGGGGCGGGGTCTTCCGGCTGCGTGCTGGCCAATCGACTGTCGGCAGACCCGACCGTCAAGGTACTGCTGGTGGAGGCGGGACCGGACGACAGCAGTCCGTTGATCGCCATGCCGCGCGGTATCGGCAAACTGCTGGCGCCGGGCAATCCCCATGTGTGGGATTACGCCGTATCGCCCGGCGGCAACGCACCCCAGGAAATATGGCTGAAGGGCCGCGCGGTTGGCGGGTCCAGTTCGGTCAACGGCATGGTCTATGTGCGGGGCGCTCCGGCCGATTATGATGGCTGGGAAGCGGCAGGCTGCACAGGCTGGGGCTGGCAGAATATAGGCCGATATTTCGTCTCTCTGGAGGACCATGCGCTGGGCGCCAAGGCGTGGCGCGGTGCCGGCGGCCCCCTCAAGGTCAGCGTCCACCCTTCCGGCGACCCGCTGTGCGAAGCCTTCCTGACAGCCGCCGAGCAGGCCGGCACGCAACGGGTGGACGACATGAACGACATGCCGGCCGTGACCCAGGGCGGCATGGGCTATCAGCCGACATCCACCTATCGCGGCAAGCGCTTCTCCGCCTCCCGCGCCTTTCTGAAGCCCGTGCGCGGCCGCCCGAATCTGGATGTTTTGCCGCAGACTGACGCCCTGCGTATCCTGTTCGACGGACAGCGAGCGGGCGGTATCCTGCTGCGCAACAAGGATGGCGTGCAGGAGGTCGCCGCCCGGCGGGAGATCATTCTTTCCGCAGGCGCGGTGCAGAGCCCCAAGCTGCTGCAATTGTCGGGCATCGGTCCCCGCGCCCTGCTGGAATCGCTCGGCATCCCGATCGTCGTCGATGCGCCGGGCGTCGGCGCCAACCTTCGCGAACATCGCTATTTGGGCTTTACCTACAGGGTCCGGGGGAACAGCCTGAACCAGAAACTGTCCGGTATGGGCCTTATCCTGTCGGCCTTGCGCTACGCCTTCGGGTCGAAAGGGCCGCTGACCCATGCAGCCCACGAAGTGGGCGGCTTCGTCAAGACCGATGCCACGCTCGACCGGCCCGACGCGCAGGTCGGCATGGGCCTCTACTCCTTCCACACGGACGACAAGGGCGCGGTGGCGCTCGACCCCTATCCCGGCATGACCGTCATCGCTTATTATATGCGGCCCGACAGCCAGGGCCATGTCAGGATAAGTTCGGCCGATCCGGATGTCCCGCCGGTCATCGACGCCAATCATCTGGCCACCGATACCGACCGACGCCATTTCGTCGCCCTGTTTCGCTGGCTTCGCCGCCTGGCGCAACAGCCCGCGCTTCGGGATTGGATCGTCGAGGAAACGGGCAAGACCGTCGGCATAGAGGCGGACGAGGACATTCTGGCCAACGCCATTGCCCTTGGCGGCACGTCCTTCCACATTTGCGGGACATGCCGCATGGGCGCGGATGAAACCTCCGTCGTCGACCCCCAGCTTCGCGTGCGCGGCGTCACCGGCCTGCGTGTCGTCGATACCTCCATCATGCCGACCATTGTATCCGGCAACACCAATGCGCCGGCCATGGCCATCGCGCTCAACGCCGCGGAAATGATCCTGCGGCCCAGACAGGAAACCATGCCATGACCGTGCCGTTCACGACGTTCGACAAGCTTTATATCGATGGCGCCTGGGTCGATGGCGGGAGCGAACGCGACGCCATTATCAATCCCGCCACCGAAGCGGTGATCGGCCACGCGCCGGTGGGTAACGCCGCCGCCGTGGACGCTGCCATCGCAGCCGCGCGCGATGCGTTCGACACGGGCATCTGGCCACGCATGGCCATGTCCGAACGCGCCACCTGTCTGCGCCGGATGCATGCCGCACTGGATGCGCGCAGGCAGCAAATCGCGGCGCTGATCGTCGCGGAAGTCGGTTGTTCGCAGGGCATCACCCAGGGCATGCAGGTCGCCAATCCGCTCGACCACCTGCTGGCCGCAGTCGAACATTCGACGCGCGACGACAGCGTCCGCCTGCCCATCGACATCACCCCCGATCCCTTCAATCCCGACGGGCCGAAGAAAATAGGCGGAACGACCGTGGTGCGCGAACCGGTGGGCGTCGTCGCGGCCATCACCGGCTATAATTTCCCCTTTCTCATCAATCTGGCGAAGATCGTTCCCGCGCTGCTGGCCGGCAATACGATGGTGCTGAAGCCGTCGCCCTTCACACCCTTTTCCGCGCTGCTGTTCGGGGAGATCGCCGAAGAGATCGGCCTGCCCAAAGGCGTGCTGAACATCGTTACCGGCGGACCGGAGGTTGGCACGACCCTGACCTGCGATCCGCGCGTCGACCTCGTCACCTTCACCGGGTCCGAAGGCGTGGGCGCCGCTATCATGGCGCAGGCCGCCCCCACATTGAAGCGCGTGCATTTGGAACTCGGTGGAAAGTCCGCGCTGATCGTCCGCCAGGATGCCGACGTCGCCCGCGCCGCGGGCATGGCGGTTGCCGTGCTCTCGGTCAATGCGGGCCAGGGCTGCGCCCTGCTCACGCGCCTTGTCGTCCATAACAGCATCAGGAAAGCGTTCGTCGAAACCGCCTGCGCCATCGCCAGCCAGTTCAAAATCGGCGATCCTGCCGATCCCACCGTGGCGATGGGGCCGCTGATCCGCGAATCCCAGCGGGAAAAGGTCGAAAGGCTGATCGCCATCGGTCGCGACGAGGGCGCGCGGATCGTGCATGGCGGCGGACGCCCGGCCGGTCTCGACAAGGGCTTCTTCACCGACATCACGATCTTCGACGATGTCGACAACAAGATGACGATCGCCCAGGAAGAGGTGTTCGGTCCGGTCGGCTGCGTCATCGGCTTCGATACCGACGAAGAGGCGATCCGCATCGCCAACGACAGCCGCTATGGCCTGAATGGTGGCATCGAAACCGCAGACGCTGCCAAAGGCTATGAGATGGCGATGCAGATCCGTGCGGGCAGCGTCATGCTCAATGGCGGCACCGGGCGCATGACCTATGCGCCCATCGGCGGCTACAAACGCTCGGGCGTGGGCCGGGAATATGGTCCCGACTGGCTGCACGAATATCAAAACCAGAAGTCGGTCTTCTATCCCATCGGCGGATAGAGCTGCTGCCTAACCGGCGGTAATGCCGCCGTCGACCGCCCAGCAGGCACCATGCACATGACGCGCCCGATCGGAAGCCAGGAACAGAAGCGGCTCGGCCACATCCTCGGGCAGACAGGGCGGCCGCATGCCGGTGTAGCGCGCGAGGAGCCGGGGATCGGCGAAATCGGGGAAGGACATGCCCTGTGTCATTTCCGTCCGCATCGGGCCGGGCGAGAGGATATTGATCCGCACGGGACTGTCCATCATCTCCATCGCGAGCGACAGCGTCAAACCGACCAGTCCGAATTTGGAGGCGGTATACGGCGCCAGATAGGCCTGCCCCATGAAACCGGCGGTGGAGGCCACGCAGATGATATTCCCGCCGCTCTCGATCAGGTGCGGCATGGCCGCCTGCATGAGAAAGAAGGGGCCGGACAGGTTGGAGGCAATGGTCCGGTTCCATTCCTCCTCCTTGATGTCCGCCAATCGGTGAAACATGACATCGGCGGCGATATTGCACAGCACATCCAGCCGGCCGAATGCCGTCATCGCCCCTTCGATAGCCTCCCTACAGCCACGCGGCTCGCCAAGATCGCAAGCCAGCTCGACACACCGGCCACCCGCGTCGCGGATCAACCGCCCGGTCTCTTCCAGCTTGGCTCGGGTGCGCCCGACAAGGCACAGTGCCGCGCCTTCCCGCGCGAAGGCGAGGCTCGCCGCGCGGCCCAGGCCCGACCCGGCGCCGGTGACCAGTACGACCTTGCCTGCAAAGTCCATTCGCATATCCTCTTCCAAAACGGGCTGTCGGCGGGGTCAGAATGCCACGCTGATGCCTGCCCTAAGGGTGATCACGGCGTGGCCAACCTTTCCCTGGATGGGGTTGATCCCCTCACCAGCGCCGTCGCCATTGCGCGCCGCGCCGACGGTTACGGATCATCTCATCCCGCTGCTCCGGCGTGACCAGCGGCGTGTCGGCGGGAAGATGCGAACGGAGTTCCGCAGCCGGCACGATCCTGAGCGTCGGCTCCGGCACGGAACTCGCGCCGGTCCAGCGCAGCATCAACGATCCTTCGTTGCGTCCGGCCGGATCAAGCCAGTTGGGCACGCCCGGATCGTCCAGTGCGATGACGGCGCGGAAGCGGCCGTCGCCGTCCAGACGCGCCTGCGCCGCGTTGAGGCTGCTCTGATGGTTCATCCAGTCGATCGTGTTCCACAGCGGATCGTTGAGCTGGACGTTCCAGTAACGCACCTGATCGGGCACCGCCGTGTCGATGATCATCGCCTCCCCCGGCTCCAGCCGGAAGATGCCCTGATAATAATGCTGCCCGGCCACGCCGCCGCGACCGGCCCAGTCATCATATTCCAGCCTGTTGACGAAGCCCTGCGCCCGCTGCCGCTGGCCATAACCCAGGGCGAATGCGGCATAGCGTTCGACGAACGCTGACAGGCGATCGAGCCGATGGACGATCTCGGCTGCGGGCACCGGACCGCCGCCCACGCGCCGGTCGACCCGTTCGATCGCGATGCGTAGATCGCGCCCCACGCCCCAGTCATAATAGGCATGGCGCAAGCCGATCGTGACCGCGCGCGGGTCTAGCGGAAACCAGTCGCCCGCATGATCCGGCCGCTCCCCGCCCAACACGATGTCGAACGCCCCGTCCGGTCCCAATGTGCAGGCATCTAGATCGATCATGCCCACCGAAGGCCCGAGATCCTCCATCGGTCCCAGACCGCCCGCGACCAGATCAAGGAACACGAAAACCCCGTCCCCCCGCGTGCCCGACAGCCTGTAGACGCCGCTGCCGTCGATCCGCGCCGCGCCATAGATGAAATCGGGATTGACCCCGACCGTGTTGAGGATGCTGCTGACCGAGGGTACGAAATCGGGATGATCGGGATCGGCGAAGGCCGTCTGATAGCCGGTGGCGAGGATAGCGAACAACAGGCGGTGCGCCTCGGCCCGGGCCTGTGGATCATCGGGATCGGCCAGCCTGTCCAGCATGCCTTCCGCCCCCACCATCCGCTCCAGCCAGGCGCGCCACTGGGACGTTTCAGAGATAGGCATGGTAGGTCTCGATATATTCGGCGAACCTGTCGCTCACCTGTTCGGCGGTCAGACCGTAATCGGCCAGACTATAGCTGCGCGGCCCATGCTTGCCCGCCGGATTCTCCCGCAGCCAGCCCAGCATGCCCTTTTCCGACTCCGGCGTGAAATCCCAGCCGAAATGGTCATAGGCGGCCCGGATGGTCGAGACCGGGTCGGCGACGAGGTCCTTGTATCGCATGTCGTAAATCGGCAGGTCCGGATGCGCCCTGCGATAATCCATGCAGAACTTCACCCCATCCCACCAGAGTTGCAGGAACTCGGCGCCCAGCGCATGCAGATCGAGTTGGTCGTAGGACGGCCCACGAATGACGCTGATCAGTTGGGAGATCGAGGCGATGACGGTGGTCGGGTCGCGATGGGGCTGAATGAAGATCGCATCGGGATAGACGCTACGCAACGCGGGGAGCTTATACATATGCTCCTGAATCTTGAGCACCCAATGCCTGCCGGGATGCCGCCAACCCAGATGCTGAAGCCACATCTTGTGGACCTCGTAGCGAAAGGTCGCGTCGATGCCCTTGAACCAGTCGTAGAAGCGCGGGAGATGCTGGAACATGCACGGATTGCTGCTCTGAAAGGAGGTCGTCATGAACGATCCGCATTCCTGCGGGATTTTGGCGCCCAGCGGATGGGCTTTGAGCAATTCGTCGGCATCACCGCCCAATTGCGCGCGCAAATGTTCGTCGAACCGGGAGATGCGCGGGTCCGTGTCGGCGGTTGCCGCTTCGGGAGGAGGCGATGGTTCGGCCACTTCCCACATCAGCGGCGTGCGGATCTGCGGGTCGCCTTCCATCAGGGCGTGCAGGAAACTGGTGCCGCACCGGGGGAGGCCGAGGATGAAAAGCGGCTGCCTGATTTCGACATCGGCAATGTCAGGATAGCGCGCTCGGTCGTCGGCGATCGCCTTCAGCCGGGACAAGTCATCGGCAATGATATGCAGTGCACGCGCATGGCCATTGGCGTTAAGTGCCCGGTCTTCCGCCATTGAGGCAAGCAGTTGCTCCAGCCCCGGCCGCACATTGTCGCGTAAATAATCGGGCAGCGGATACTGCGCCAGCAGCGCGTCCGCGTCCGGAAATTCAAATGTCATTGCCATCCTCTCTCAAACCGGTCTGACGACCATTTTGGGCAGGATGACTGGTCCGGACACCGATGAAAAGCCCAGGTGCCATCGATGTCGCCTATCGGAAACAGATGTCGAAAATTGCGGCTACATCAGTGGACGCTCAGTGGATCAAAAGCCGGTCACGGAACTGCCGCGGCGAACACCCTTCTATCTGGCGGAACGCCACACTGAAGCTTGCCGTATTGGCGAAACCACAGCGATAGGCGATCTCCTTGACCAGAAGCGATCGGTCCATCAGTAGGTCCTTCGCCAGAGCGAGCATATGACGACGACAAAAGGCTGCGGGACTTTCGCCCGTCGCGGTGCGGAACAGGCGTTCATAATGACGGACGCTGATGCCGCGTTCCGCCGCCAACTGCCCGATCTCGACCCTGCCGGGCTGCTCCCGGATATGTGCAACAAGGCCAGCCAGATAGCGCTGGTCGAACGTCCGGCGACTGGTGAACTCTGGTTGGCTTTCTGGACCGAATTGCTGCACCATTTCGGCTGCGAGGCCGACGCTGATCGAATCCAGAATGAGTTGCGAACACAGCCCCGGCGCCACTAATTCTTGGTGCGCCCGTCGCAACAGCGACATAATGTGGCAGTTGCGAATGTCGACGGTATCGCAAAGTTGATGAGCAGACAATTCCACCGTCAATCCGGTAATCGCGGGAATATCAATCCGACAAAAGAGCGATCTTTGCTCCCGTTCCTGCCAATGCATCTGAAATGGCCGCGCCTTCGGATAAAAGCGGGCTTCGCCTTGCTTGGCGAAGTCGCAGGCAGATTCGAGATAGCGGCCTTCGGACGAGAAGCGGGTTAACTCGAAATAGCTACACGGCGGCGTGAAAGCGATTTCCGTCCGTTCTCGCCAGAAAAATCGGCGCACTTCGAAGCGCGCGCCAAATGACGAACCTGATGCATCCAGACACGTCTCAAACTCGGATGGAAATACGAAATCAATATTTTCGTCTCTGTAACAGATTGTATTGTAATTATGATTCGATAACATTTCAGACTACTCCCTGAATATTATAAAATTCTGCGCACTATTTTTCAATATTCGTGGAAATGGGGTAATTTCTAAAAATAGAGTAACCTTGCAGGCCCTGTTCACATGGGTGGCTCGCATAGAGGCAGTCGTCGAGCGGCAGCAGCGTATGCCGACGGAATGCGATAAACATTGCCTCCTCAGCTTGGGTCAGGATGGTTGAGGGGCCTTTGGCCCAGTCTTCAAATCCCCGACTGTCTTGCGCTTGCGCCATTTCGCCACGGTCTTGACGTTGACCCTAAGCTACGGCTCAGCGTCGCGAGCGAAGCTTGCGATCGCTGTATTACTGCTCGGACGGCGTGCGTGGCCGTGGCGCTCCCGTGAAGTACTTGTCCCATAATGCTTCCCTCCATTCCAGCAAATGGATCGCGCCATCCAACCGTGGGATCAAACACTCAGGCTGTCCATGACGGAATCCCTATTCTTTTGGCAGTTTGAATGCTGATCGATAGTTCGAAATAGGCGTTTTACATTGCTACTGAGGAGATAGTGTCCATTTGCTGCCGGCAGGAATTTCATGAAAAAAGAGCCACGGACGAGGCTTACCCACCTGGAGCGGCTGGAGGCCGAGAGCATCCATATCCTGCGCGAGGTGGTGGCCGAGGCTGACAAGC
>ERZ1292632.2407-Hain-H43-01um-R2-2407-length-15650-cov-4_pt1 | contig 15650 bp, 29 predicted proteins | sample MGYA00564407_ERZ1292632 | MGnify/ENA primary metagenome ERZ1292632 (study PRJEB36523, sample SAMEA6512637) | groundwater metagenome | collected 2019-01-08 | study: AquaDiva: Metagenomics assemblies of 32 groundwater samples | reverse complement strand
TCCGGTATCCTTGGTAACTTCAGCCGCCCTTAGTTGTGTTTCAAGATCAAGCACCGCCTGAGACATATCCGCCGCCAGTTGTAGAAGTCGATCAATAATTGCCTGCATGTTATTTCTTTGCTCCCTTAAGTTTCTTTTTCGATGTTTTCTTTTTCTTTGATTTCTTCATCATCATTGGGTACTCATTCATCATTTTCATCATTGGTTTTTTCATTTGCGTTTTTTGCGTCCTCTAAGCCGGGGTTCCCGACGATTCTTGTGTTCAGATTGCATTTCAAGATTACTCATACTATTGTCAAACGGAGAATTATTTTTGTGCGCGGTGTCTCTATTATCGCCCTTGTGTGCTTTCCCTGCCTTTACCATCTTTGCCCGAGCAGCGTTTCGTTTGGCTCGACGTTTGATCTGCTCAGGTCGACCTTGATACGTATCATATTCAATTCTGTAACTGCGTTTTTTCTTCATTTGGATTATTTTATCACAAAATTGCTGATACGAGAATACCAACCAATGTTGCGGCTAGATACAATCCAAGCATTTTGATTTCAAACATAATACCTCAATTATAACAGTTTTATGACTAATGCGCAATAGGTGCGTGTTATTTAATATCTTCTGGATAAACACCGGCAATAATTAGTGTTCTGACTTCCTCCTCAATCATTTTTACTAGACTAGTTTCATTGTATGATTCAGAACTTCGCCCTCCAACTCCAAACTTTGGTCTGTAGGAATTCCATAGATATTTATTTCTGACAAGATCTCTTAATGTATCGATTTCTTTTAGTGAATATTTATAATCACTCACCCACGGTCTCCCTTACAATGTCATTCGGATCAAACTCGGACCAATATAATTCCAACGCAACACCATCACTCAACGCCTCGAATTGATGATATTCCCCCGGTTGTACGACGGTTAACTGTCCCGGAAGCAGCTTTGTTTCATCAACCAGATCATACGCATTTTTCCACACCCGAATCAACAGCTTCCCCGATATGACATAAAACAGATTGAATTTGGTGTTGTGTTTGTGTTTTGAACATCTATGTCCGTTTTTAAACTGGATCTCATGAAATTCCAATGCCTTGTTACTAAGCAATGATTTGGTTGAGCCCCAACACTTCCCTTGAATCATTGTCAATTTAAATTCTCCATCCGCAGTTGTTCATCGAACCATTTGTAGATCTCCCCGGTAATAATACGATATGTTTTGACAATTGCAAAATCGGTTAACAAATATCGTGACGACGATAGACCCCATTGATCGAGGTTTAAATTACTATTGACATACGCCATTACGTCCTTTGGTTTACACCGTTCAAGTGTGTTTTCAGCGATATACTTACTGACCAGGGATTGTACGGTTTGATTAATTGTTTCCTCGGGGTTATTAATCGTATTATACAGCGGCAGGATATCGTTAATACTATATTCAATTGCACCGGCGACAGTCAATGTATGTCCATCGGTTGTTGTAACACTTTGACTTTTGACGGCGCAAATTCGTAAACGAATACTCTGTTTAAACACCCGATCAAAAAATGGAATTTTAAAATGAATTCCGGGATCAATCTTTTTAATATGTTTTCCAATACGAACCCTGATTGCTCGTTCCCATGGATTGATGATGAAAAACCAATTGAATATCTCACCAACAATGTTCAGTACGGCCTTAAACCATTCCATTATTTAATTCCAAGCCTTTTATCTATAGTTTCAATCGCATCTAGAAGCAATAAAAATCTAGCTATTTCATTTACACAATTCTCGTATTTTTTAGCTGGAGCAAATCTGCTGCAATACAGCGACGTAACTTCCTCTAAATAATCTTCTTTGGAAAACTTAGTTCCGTCTAAATATACACGATCAATAAATCTTGGCATTAAATCACCATAGTTTAATCTCATAGTTCTTAATTATATTTTCAATGTTATCAATTAACACATCATTAGAGATAATCCAACTGTTATTTCTGTATTCCTCAATTAATTTCTGAACACGAGCAATTGAATAAACCATTCTTTCAAGGTCTCTTGGATTATATTTACGCAAATATATCTCAGCTTGGTCTTCAAAGTATTGTGGATCATCCATCATATCACCTGTGTAATTGGATATTGAATAAAACTAATTCTTGAGTTTGCAATCAATTTCTTTGCACCGATAAATGATTCCAGCCAACGCTCGGGTTCATAATCCGTGGTCACAATACGTTCAATCCGCAGATCATTGACAATCAATTTGGCGCAATCAAAACACGGCATCAACGGATACACATAGATTGTCGCATCAAAAACCGAATCGTCATCGAGATCGTTTAATGCATTCACTTCGGCATGTACGCAATTTTCAAGTTTATATTCACGATCCCAATACAATTCCGGATCATCGTTCTCCCCGGGAGAAAACCCGTTATACCCAGCTGACTTAAGTCGTTTTTTATGTACAATTACCGAACCAACCTTGGTTGACGGATCCTTGGAACCGGTTGAGTATTGTTTCGCAATACCAAGATACCAAAGGTCCCACCAAATCTGTGACTTTGTTTTAACCTCCGGGTTAAACATCATCAATTACATCGTAATATTTCTTGATCCGTTCCCACGACCCAGTGTCAATCCCCATATCTCCGATTGTATCGTCGGCTAATTGGTATGTAATATAGAGATCGGCGGCAACCCGTGTGCCAAACTCATCAATCCATTTCTCCCCCGATGCAAAGGCGACACAAAGTATTTTATTGTCGAGATTGAAATAGCCATCGTAATACCCTGACAAATGCCCGTTTGTCTTTGATTCCCAATATCTCCAGACCTGTACCGGAATTAATTTACCGTAATTAAGCTTTGTTTCACTCATCAAAAACACCCAAAATCCATAATATAAAAACTATTGAAAAAACCACAAGCAAAATACCTAAATATTCTAAACTCATTTTGTAAACACCAATCCATTTTGTCTGAAGAATTCACGTTTCATTGTTGATCGTTTCTTTGCCTCATTGGTTAAATCCAAGCTGTATTTCCATCCGTAATCCGAAATAACATCAATCCAGTAATCCGCGTTTTGTTCATTGAAATGTTTATGATTCTTTGCCTTCTTCGAATTTGGTGACGCAAAGGTCATCGCGATGTATTTTGTTGCACAATTAAATGTCTCAATGAAATTTGGTACGAACTGCGGTTTAACATGTTCAACAAATTCACATGACCAAATTAAATCCCGATTATCAATCGTCAACGGACCAAGTTCGTAATCATGCTTTAAATAATGCTCGGGGTTTTTATATGTTAATGCCGGATCGCCATCAATTCCAAGCGCATCATAACCAATCTCAATTGCCTTATCAACCTGACCTCCGGGACCGCAACCGATATCTGCCATTGATCGACATCCAAGATCATGGAACATCCGTAAGATGCCCGAATCAACATGGGTGATTCCCATGTGTCCGCCGAGATGTGATGGAGTTATTGTAACCATTCCTTGATATTTATCGATCTAACTTTACCTCCGGCCCCAGTATGCCGTTTAATGCATTGTTTGATTATATTTTCCGATTTCATCCCCGAATGCAACAGTGCAAATGCATAATCCTCAACTGCTCCGAGGGTTGTTGGCGTCTTAATCTCGTTGATTATAATATGGTTTCCGTCATGTGTAAAGTATTGTTTCGGAGTTTGTTTCCAGAATATGATCGCCTCAGAATCCGAGCTTAGTTCAACAAGCATTAATGAGTCGAAGTCAGAGCATTTCTTTAACTGATTCTCAAGTTTAAAATAATCAGATTCATTGCCACAGACTGAGAAGACAAAATCGCGGACAAACCATATTTTATTGAAGTTGTAATCGCATTTGATTTCGGAATCCTTACCGCCGAATAAGAGACTATCGGTTGCCAGGGTTTCACCATCGTACGCAATAGCGGTCAACTGTATTCCTTTAATAGACGGTTGATTCCAATGAACTCCGGATCGAAGTACCCTGAGCCGTCAACCCCATGAAGATATGTTACCCCATTCCACCACGATCCGCCACCCTGAGCCCCAACCCAATCCGGCCTTGGATCTTCGGGATCATAGAACCACCCCGGTTGTAATGCAAATGTCGGCCTCCCCACGGCGTTGTATGATAGTGAACATTCCCCCTTGTGGCTATGTGCTCCCACGGCTGATCCGGCGGCTAATTTGGCTATCGTGTCAACGGTAGATGCGGTTGATGTCCCGTTCACGAAATTGTGACTAAACAGAATCCCCTCGATTTCAACCGGAACCTGATACGCATAAATCTCGTCATAAAAGTCCCGTGGATCAAATAACTCATCTATCTTACGATTGGTCTTGTTTTGATTGAATTTATAGAATAACAATGCCCGAATATCGTGATTTCCATAACAAAGCACCCGTCGTAACGGTTTTAGTTTCTTGCGATTTTTCCGCGCCTTTTCACATGTTTTCTTATACACGCCAAAGAGTTTGTTATGAGCAATTGAAATCTCGCAGAGATCAGACTCAACCTCAATTTCGGTCTCCTCCTTGAATGTCCATGATCGTTTCCCCGAAATTCCATAGAGACACTGGAATTCACCCATATCGCCCATGTTTACAACATAGTCCGGACGACGTTGATCAATTAAATTCCCAAGTGCGTCAAAACGTCGCAGATTCTGATTGTGTTGAACGTGTTGATCAGGAAGGATTAAAATCGACTTATACATGAAACTCTTTCCACTGTTTCTCGGGCCAATTGTGATTACCCTTTTGTTTCACCAATTCATTCACCAACGATGTCTCAAGACCAGTATCAAATATTCTGATGTCAGACGAGTTTTTATTATTCGAAATCAATCGTTCGAAATCCTGTGCCTGAGCGATAAGCTCCCCTGTTGTCCAGAATGGTTTGTCCTTGACATCAATCTTGAGATATCGTTGTTTCCCCTTACGACATTTAATGTTCGTTGGTTTCGGGGCATCAAAGGATTAATCAAAGCCGACACAGGTTACGGTTGGAATCCCCATGAAGAACGACAACTCGATAGTTCGGGTTCCAGAGCTTGTCCCGCCGGTAATTGGAATGCCATGCTTTCCACCCATGATGTGTTTTTTGTATTCATTCGGCAATGATTGCATTTCCGGAGTCAACGCATGCCATCCAACAATATTATACCCCTTTTCCATCAAATGCTTGGTGACTGAAATATGGGTCATTGATGCGACAAAGAACGTTGTTTTCTTCGGCGCCCTGTCGTACAACTCTGATCGTTTATGTCCCAACGTTGATACAGCGTCAATTGGCCTCGGGTCGAGGACAACACAGAAATCTGGTTCAACCCCGGCATCCATCAATAATGGAATAGCATGTTTGATACAAAAGATCGGATTGAATTTATCAATCAATTTCTTATGGTCGCGAAGGAACAATCTTGTTGACGGCCCGGCGGATACAATCAATGCATGGTCATTGGTTTTTTTACATCGTTCGAACCATTTCGGAATATTGTCGATGTTATACGTCATGTTTTTGACAAGTTGTTTATCACTTGCCGACGATGCTGGGGTAATTACAAACGGTTTAGAACTCATTATTCAAGTATTCCCGCCAAATCATTTAAAAGTTGATCAAAAATCTCAACTGGGATCTCAACTGATGCCTTTGCGCCATCTGCACTTACAATATCAATGAACACATATCTTACATCAAGATCAACCCCAAGATGATATTCTACCGATTTATCCTTTGAGAACGCGACAGCATTATTAATTTCAGGTATCATTTCAAAATCTCCGTTGATTTAACGTATCCCAATTTAGCAATTAGATTTTCAAAAACGTCAAGTGGCAACTCAACAGAATCTCGAATGGAGTTCATACAAATTACATCTAAATACACTACTTTATCTGTTGATTCTATACGATACTCATCGTCTACACCGTTTCTGTACTCAACAGCCATAATCATTTCAAAATCTCCATAAACGATTTAAGGCATTCGCCGGATTTGATTTCATCCATGTGCCATTGGGTTGATTCAATAAACTTGATCCAATCCTGAGCCTGTTCCGAATTACTAAAATTTAAATATTGCCTATCGAGAACATCAGAGATTGAACAACGTTTCGACCAGAAGCCATTGTCGGATTGAATATACGTTCTGTTACCATTTAATATCGCCTCAACACCCATTCCCGACGAATACGTAATTACGCAATAGGCATTATCAAGTGTCACCTTGCGATCATCATACGTCCCCTTTTGGTAATAAATATTCGCTGTTTCCTTCAACACATCTACGATGTTAAATTCCCGGTCAAGCTGCGGATACCTAATTACAATGTCCCGGTCAGTGTGCTTACGTATTTCTTGAACCGTTTCAATGCACCATTTGTTAATGTCGATGAAATCCAAAGAAGCGTCACCGGGGAGCTGAAGAACAACCAAAATATAATCAGTTCCCTTGGCCCCGGCGGATGAAATTGAATTTTGTGCTTGTCCATGTGACATCCTCTTGTTGTTTAGTGGTGCATATTGAGCATTTCTCATGAACCCGTTAAGACCGACACGGAACCATTTATCAGTCATGATCTCCTGTTGAGGACCGCGAAGAAGCAACGGGGTTTCAATCACCAATACATTCTTGGAATTTTTGACGATATCACGTTTCAAATTGTGGTGCGGTACGTTTCTTAGTTTCCATGAACCCAGAATAATTTCCAGATCTGCTACGTCGGAAAAAGTATCCTCTGTTCTAAGAACAACCTCGGCTTCGGTGTTTTTTGAAAACAACTCCAATACATCTTGTAAACTTTTATCAAGTATCGATTTTAACCAGATATTAATTTTCATTCTGTTTCGTTTCCAAATATTTTACTAAGGCTTTAAATTCCTCTAAAGTTCCATCTCTTTTTAAGAAATTAGCTCTGCATGAAATAACATCAACATTACCTTTAATATACCCTTTTGTATTATCAGTTCTATCCACAGATGGGCCATTGTCCTTGTGAAAAGTATCTAGCCTAGTTCCAAAAACAGGACAAAACTCAGGAACTAAAATATCCTCTGCTGTTATATTAAATTCAAACCCTCTGTGTTTGGAGGAATATTTTACTTTATTTAAAAGATAGCCTGCTGGATTGGACTTTTTCCACTCTCTTAATTTTTCTTTAAGAGTTGGTCCATGTTTCTTTTTCCTACTTTGGTATTTTTCTTTTGACGACAGTGGTTCACAACTAATACAAGAAGCATTGTTTGTTCTTCTGTTCGAAAAATGACCACGTATACACGGACGTTCAGTGTTATACAATTTTAAACCCAACAATTTTGCTTGTTTTCGCTCCACGGTTATTGATTTTCAGGGTCAAAATTAATTAACGTCGGCGGTTCATTTGAATCCATTCCAAGCCCTTGTTTAAGAATGTTTTTCTTCTGTCCTTTTTTATGTTCCATGAAATCGGCCAACAATGTTCTTTCGAACACATCCCGTTCGCGCATTGTACGATTGAGATTCAATACTTTGAGGTTCGGGTCAACACCAATTTTCATCAATGTCTTGAATACGTATCCATCGTGCCACTCAGCCATATCGAAGACAAATCCCGAGATATAGACATGAAGCATCAGCTGAACAAATCGATCCATTTCCGGCGTACGCTTAAGGATAAAGAACCCGGTTTCGGCGGCGTACCACGGGAAATCACGGTCAAGGAATACGAGGTCAAAATCAACGAAATGTTTGAAGAATTCGGTATCGAATTTGCGGTGCAACATTATATCAGCGTCAATCCAAACCAAAAAATCGTTCTCCGGGAGAGACATATAGGATGCCGCCCATGAAAATACCTTTTTGGCGAATGGCAAATAGTTGAACCTGAACTCTGAACCTGCGGGAATCTTCTCCGGATTGATACCACGTTCATTCAACGGAACATTGCCGCCATACATACGTTCGAAAATAATGTATTCATTAAGCGTATTCAACGATCCGAATTTGTATTTTGACGCAACAGTTTCGGACAAACCAAGGTTCTCAATAAACGGTTGAACCTCAGAATCGGAGTCAAGCCAGATCATGAACGAATCCACATCATCGGGGAAACCATCGTCAAATGCGGCGATGAATGATCCAACGGTTTGATTCGCATATTTATCCCAAAGACGCTGTGATAGTGACGTAACCAAATGAAACTTACAAAGTTTAGACATTTCAATCGAAATTGGTTGTTGATTAATGGAAACACAGTTTGACATTATTTAATCTCTCTCTCAAGTGCAATGTAGTATTGTGAAAACTTTGATGTTTCGTATCCATGCAAATTAGGCAATCCCTCGGTAAAATGAATCCCGTCGATATAGTCAACATTATTTTCACTGTGATTTGGAATAAAGTTCCACGATTCGCTGATTTCACCAATATCTTCGTCCATAACCCAAGTCAGACGGTGAAGATTAGACGATGTAAATGTGTTAACCTCTTCGACTGTTAGTTGTCTGTGTTTTTGGTTAAAAACCATTAACGATGACCACAGTTTCTTTGGATACTTAGTCTGAACCTGATGATCCATCTTTTCATCGCTGCTTGGATTGTAATCGTGTTTTACACACCATAGAGTTTTACTATGACTAGAGCATCGACCAAATAATTCATAAATATCACTGAAAAAAACGAAATCAAGATCGACAAACATCAGCAACCGCTGGTTAATCCCGAGCCATTTGGCATACTCCGGAACGAGGAATCTTGTATGGGAAAACTGATTTGAAAACGGGAGATTATCGATTTTATCCCTGTATACCCCGGTTTTACCATCAACAACCCATTCACGCCAAAATAACCCCTTGCGACGCAAGTCTTTGTGATCCAATGGATATATATCGACCGGACCAGAGGCGTTTCGGATTATCGATTGTTTACAGACCTCGTATGCCCGTGGTTGCCGATCATCGTAACCAATGAATATCTGCGGCCTTAGAACATCGTCAAACTTGAGTATCGGCGGTTGGATCATTAATTACTTAATTTCATGCGCTTTGTTATAGTAAAACAACAGTCTGCAAATCGCGTGTATGACATGGAGTTTCCCGGTTTCATCATCATTCCCTTTGTGGCGCATAATATGCCTCAACGCAGCATCGATGTCAAGCTCTTTGTCATACTTCAGATAATCCTTGTTGTCACCATGCTTTTTCTCACCGTGGGCAAGGACATCACATACGTCACTTAACGCATCATTAAAATCGGACAATCTGGATAGTTGTGGTTTAATTTTATCTTGATTTACTGGTTTAGTCCTAACATGCCAAAGCTTATTTTTAGAATCAGTAAATGTATACTTGTTTGCTTTCATTCCGGTGTTAACCCAATATTTACACGACTCATCCTTGTCAAAATCAAGGCAACATTCCCAAACATTTCCAAACTTATCGGTGTAATATGTCCCTTCGTCAAATGTGTATGCTTGAGGTAGAATATCGTAATCTTCAGTTTCCACGTATTTCCACTGTTCTGAGGTTTTTAACCAGTATTTATTTTTATCTGCCCCCCCGACTACTTTCCAAACAAACCCATCTTTACCGACCCAAGTATCCCCAAAATTACAACTAACTGGCGGTAAAATATCGTAATCGTTATTGGTTTCTTTAAATGGGGTTCCACGACAGACCCAGCCATTTTCTATATCGTTATAAACATATACCCAGGATACGTTGTTTTTATCAACAAATTCATCGCCAAAATAGTAAGTTTTAGCCGGATTTTCCCATGTATATCTAGTCATCACCACTCCTCCAATAACCGATTAAGTTCACGTCCAACTGAATTATGCCGATCAATCAACAACCTTAACGCGGTGTCAATCTTGTCCTTGCGTGTCTTCTCCGATTTGTATCGTTGTTCAATTGTTTGAATTGTCTTTGAAAACTGTGTCTGTAATGCAACATATTCACGTAACCCCTCCCGAAGGGAATTAAGTTGTTCATTCTGAGACCATCCGGTAATTTCCATTTTAATCCTTTATTAAAAACGGGAGAATTGGTTCAACCCTACGTCTGTCATTTCGTTGAACCACAGTAGGAAAGAAGAAAAATTACTGTGTTGATCATCCCAATTACGTCTTCTTAACAATCCCAGTTGGTTTAAATTCATCATAATACACGGTATTAAATTGATATGGAAATCCGACGTCACCCTGAAGTGCAATCCTCATTGCCATTGCTGCAACTTGAACCGCCTCATTATAAACACACTGTTCAGTTCCTTTACCATATCCGTGATCAAGAAGAGCACTTGACAACTCCCCAACCTCCTCCATCAACGCCACGGTTTGATTCTTGTTTCCGGGAAATTTAAATGTTGCTCCGGCAAATTCATCCAAAACTGCACTAAGAAAAGCTTCTTCATCAAAACTAGAAAAACTAGAAAGCATCGGCCCAGTCTCCTCTGTTAATCCCTTTACTGTACTCTGTGACTTTTGTTTCGAAGAAATTTCCATGTTCATTCCCAAGAAGCATATCGTCAAACCATGACAATGGATTCTTCTTGACCTTGAAATTTGGTTTAAGTTTTAATTGCAATAACCTCCGATCAGCCAGGTATCGAACATACTGTTTTACGTCATCCTTTGTCAGACCATCAATATCGCCCATTTCAAATGCCAAATCAATGAATTTATCTTCAAGATCGACCATATCCCGGCATGTTTGATAAATTAGTTGCTTAAAATCGCTTTTCCAGATGAATTTGTTTTCATCAATCAATGTATTAAACAGTTTTATCATCGCCTCACAATGTAACGATTCATCACGAACAGACCATGTAATAATCTGCCCGAGGCCCTTGAGTTTCCCAAAACGCTGGAAATTCATCAGTATGACAAATGAACTAAATAGTTGCAACCCCTCGCCAAATGCGGAGAATTTACACAGATCAAGGACAATGTTTTTTAACGAATCATAAATTGGAATCTTTGTAAATGGTCCGGTGCCGCCCTGTGATGCAACCTCAATCTCCTGTTCAACGTGTTTTTTAAACAAATATTCGTGTTTATTCTCCATTTCCTTGTACTCATGAAACGCTTGATATTCAGCTTCTGGCAGCCCAAGTGTGTCTAAAAGATGGCTATAGGCATGCGTGTGAATTGCCTCAGTGTTTGCAAACGAACAGAGCATCATACGGACCTCTGGCGCTTTAAAATATTGCATGTATCGTTCAATATATCCACGAGCAATATCGATATCCCCTTGAGTAAAAAATCGGAGGATTTGAGTTACGAGGTTTTTTTCGCCTTTAGTTAGTTTGAATTTCCAATCCGAAATATCCTCGGCCAATGGAATCTCATTTGGCAACCAATGCATTTGTTGCTGTTGATGATAGTACTCAAATGCCCAGGGGTAAGAAAATGGGCGATAATAATCACGATGCTCGGTTAAGGTCATTAAAAATCTCTTGCCCTTTTGTCGTAAGTTTACATGGATCACCAATTGTAATCAAACCATCCTCTTGTAGGTACTCAATAGCTTGTCCCATTGCAGCACCCCAACATAAACCATCCTGCGGAACACCACCGATTTCAAGCAATATTTGTTTTTCGTATTCGCTTAATTCAACCATGGCAAGCTAGACACTCCTCTTGTTCACTACGAATTTCTCTCTCGACCGGAGCAGTGATATTCTCAGGTCGTCCAATGGCCGTTGTTCTGACATAATAGAGAGATTTTAATTTCTTTTTCCACGCATCAATATGTACCTGATTGATATACTTAATATTGTCCTCTTTAGTAAAAAACAAATTAACTGATTGCCCTTGGTCGATAAACTGTTGCCTATGTGACGCCAATTCAATTATCCAATTTTGATCGATTTCGAATGCGGTCTTGAATACATCCTTTATGCGTTGATCAACATCAAGGTGCTGCACTGAACCTCCGTTTGCATGTATACTTTTCCAGAGTTTCTCATCCATTCCAATGTGTTTCTCAAGCTCACGATTTCTCCAGACGAAGTTGAGTGTTTTTGTTTTGTGGACATACGAATTAGAATTGATTGGCTCGATTCCAGGGGATACCCGGTTACAAACGATTGACGAAGTAGCATTCGGAGCGGGGCCAATCCTGTGAGCATTTCTTAATCCAGTTCCAATCATATCAGGGGCTTCACCGCGAATTGATCCAAGTTCACGTGAGGCAATTAGGGTTTCGGTGTTAATTCGATCAAACATTTTACGGTTAATTCCAACCGCCATTGGGGAATCAAATGGGACCATCTTTGATTGTAGATATGTATGAAATCCCATCAAACCAACGCCAATTGATCGTTCACGTGATGCTGAATAAACCGCCTTTGACATTTGAGGTTGTGGGGCTCTCTTGATAAAATCATCCAAGACATTATCGAGGAATTCAACAACATCACGATAAAATTGCTTATTATCGGCCCATTCATCATATGTTGCGGCATTTAATGAACTCAGGCAACAAACCGCAGTCCTTTCATTGTTCGTCGCGAGCATTATTTCAGTACATAGATTTGATCCGTTAATACGTAAACCGAGATTTTTCTGTGTTTCAGGCAATGCGGCATTAGCGGTATCAATAAAAAACAAATATGGTTCACCAGTTTCAAGACGAAGATTAATTATACGCATCCATAGATCACGTGCACTAACTATTTCAACTGTTTCCTTGGTATGCGGATCAACCAAACCCCATGTTTCATCCAACAACACCGATTGCATGAACAAATCACTGATGTTTACGCCATGGTGAATGTTGAGGTTTTTTCTGTTGATGTCCCCACCGGTTGGCTTTCGCATCTCAACGAATTCAAGAATCTCCGGATGTGATACGTCAAGATATGCAGCATAAGCTCCTCGGCGGGTATCCCCTTGGTTAAACGCCAGCATTTGGCTGTCTGCAACATGAAGGAATGGAATAAGCCCGGTAGTCGTAAGTCCTCTAGATGTTCGCCGTCCAATAGAACGAAGACTACGCCAGCTTGTTCCAATCCCGCCACCATTACTTGTGAGCCATCCATTTTCACTGTAGTGGTCCAGAATTCCCTGCCGTGAATCATCGACGTAAGATAAGAAGCAGGAGATTGGCAGTCCTCGATCTGTTCCAGCATTCGCCAATACGGGACTGGCGGGGAAGACCCATTGTTGAAGAAAATATGAATACATTCGGTCAGCATGTTGTATATCAGTTCCATACGCATCGGCACACCTCTTTAATCCTTGTTCAAGGGTTTCATTTGATAACAAATGTTGATCCGCCGAAACAGTTCTGGAAATATCATCAAATTCTCTAATAATCATTTTAATACTGGATTTCCGTCGTGATCTGTATGAAGTTTATATCCGTAAGCAAATTTCAACAGTTCCGTTTTTAATTCGTTTAATTCGTCTAATTCTTTCAAAGAGTATTCTTTAGCATTTTCATGACTATTTTTATCTTTGTGTGATAATTCTCCACATAATTTCATCTGCGGATCAATCCACTCATAGACATATCTGAGTACAGACCATCCAAGATGAGCGCGAAGTTTATTTTCATCAATCATGGATTACACCGTTGTCTGATGTTGCTTCGGATAACAAATGTTCGTTCCTTGCGTCCATTAGGGTGTTCATACAGATTTTCCTCAATGTATGCGGTAAATTGCGGATAACCACGGTTTGACCAATGTTTATTAATCATTTTGACCAATCGCATTGATTCATTACGATCTTTATAGTGATCGGGGTATGTTTTAACGTACATCGTATTTTCTGTTTCTTTTGTAATTTTTCTTTGAGTTAATCAATTTACGTTCCATTTCAGAATTATCAAGACAACCGGATGATACTTTGCCTGATTTTTTAGAAAATTTCTTGACTATTTTTTTAATCCAGTTTTTGTATTCTCTCGGCCCGTGCATCATCAATCCCACAAATTAAAATAATATTTACGGAACAAATCCAGGCCCTCTTCAACGCGTGGATAATCAAAATCGTTAAAATGCCATGCCACATCATCAATCAAGCTAAAGGCAATAATCATTTTGTCCAATACTTCTTCCCACTGTTCAAACGTCAAATTATTAGGATACCCATGTAAACTGTTGCGAAATAGCTTAAGCCTCGGAAGAATAAACAATGCAATTGTTGAATCGAGGTTCCATATTTCAGAGTCGTCATACCCGCGAATCAAGCGTTGCAATAGATGCTTGAACCCATTAAACGGACGCTTCCATGACCATGTATTATAACCATATTTTGATTTATACAAATTTAACATCATCCAATCTCGATTCAATAATTACCAGTTTCTTTGAAACCTCACGCATCCACTCAATTAATTCACTAGGAACTTTTTCTTGCCGGTAATCAGCGCATGGATCTGGAATATCCCAAACCAAAGGAACCATAAGATCACCATAAATCGCATATGACATATGTATACTCCTTAAACATGTTAAATTGACGTGACTACTTTGGTCATTTTTTTGTATACCATATTTGAATCCAAACCGGCCAATTCGCAAACCATCATGAAATCGTATCCCGAAACCGCGAACCAATCAATGAGACCATCCCATGTAACCGATACATCGTCCCTAAAATTACTCTTACCCTTTAGGAGATCAGACAACGATAAATCAAGAACCGTACGCCACAATCTAAACTCGGGTTCAATCTTGTTGTCACACACCGGCAATCGACTGAAATACCCACGCTTTAAAATATCCTGACTCTTAACTATTCGCTTATCCATTCCGTAGGTATTGAATTCCCGATATGATAGTTAACGTTATTTTTGATACACCATTTTGACGCCGTTAATCGTTTACCAATTTTAAAGTCCTTCTCAAAGATCAATCGAATATCGTGTTTTTGTTTGTGTTGTTCATACATACTAAGCCATTTCTTACGATACGCCGAATTGAAAAACCGATATGAATTCCCCCCTTTGCACTCAATAAGTATCTTATGTTTCCCCTTGGTTGTCAAGGAAAAATCAGGTTTATATGTGTATTCGACAAGATAGGTAAGTTTATGATCCTCGTATTTTAAACCCGTGGCATACGACTTTTTAATTCGTGATTCAAAATTTGACTTGAGTTTAGTCACCGTATTTAAAATTCAAAGCCTTTGTTGTTATTTCCGCAATATCAATGTTATTTTTATGTTTTTCCGCTGCCTTACGTAATTTATTTAAATCTTTAAAATGACCAACAATTTTTACATAGTGTAAACTAGTCTTATCCCAAAGCTTAAACTCTTTAAGAATATGTTCGTATTCAACTTCGAATTTCATTTTGCTTTCTCCTGTTAAATGTGTATTTTTTGTTTAAAGAATCGTTCTGTGATTTCAGGAACACGCGGGGGTTTATTGATCTCAATGAAATGTTTTGGCCCCGTGGAGTAATAGAAGGTGCGCACTTTGTCACCCCAACACCGATTATTATTGACGACATGTGGGCACCATTCGCAATTCTTCGGTATCGGTAAATTGCCCGAATTGTCGTATTCTGGTTTATAACAATGTTCCGGTGCGACATCAAACTGAACAATTCGTTTGACATCTTTAACACGTTGTTTTGCATCCGGTAATTCAACTACATTTAATTGTTTGACAAAAATATCACCATATTGTTTATCAATTACAACCCACGCTAC